>Ga0131853_10010440_pt1 | contig 16974 bp, 11 predicted proteins | sample TergutLab28metaG_FD_92764 | JGI IMG/M metagenome (GOLD analysis project Ga0131853, IMG submission 92764) | Labiotermes labralis P1 segment gut microbial communities from Petit-Saut dam, French Guiana - Lab288 P1 (version 2) (version 2) | ecosystem: Host-associated > Arthropoda: Insects >...
ACTCCGTAACCGTCCAAAATCGGACACATGTTTATATGAACTTTTTTGATCACAAAGACCTAGGAAATCACCTCCTGTAGTTATGCCCTAAAGTCGTGAAACACCCTGTATATATATATATATGTGTGTGTGTGTGTGTGTGTGTATGCTCTAAAACTCACATCAGCTATATATATATATATGGGTTAATGTGTGGGGAAACAATGTTTGTTTATTCTGGGAAATCATACAAAAAAATCCTGAGTTTCTTTTGGCAAGTGCATCATATTGAAAGCACGGAGTTTTAAGGGTGTAAGAGAATGCGTAGGGGGGGGGGACTCCCTTGGCACGATGCTCATACTTCCACGAATATCTGTCACGTGGTGCGGATGGTGATGACTCTCGAATTTCGATATGTAGCCTTCGCACGAACGGCACAACGCAGGATATCATCAGGTGACCAGTATATGTCAGCACTGTTCTGTCTTCGTGGCTTTTCACAGAAAGGTCCCTCGGTGCTTGAAGCCGGACTTCCACAACATTAGAACTTGCTCAACTTGTTGGTTTGTAGGCGCTGCCTTGGGTATAGGCACATTGACGCGGCGAAGAATTCGTATTTTTCTGGAGCCAGTTGGTTTGTCTTGCAGTTGGCTCATCTCCAGGCATTTCCTTACTCCTACTTCAGCCGTTTAATTTCGTTGCGAGACAGTGTAGTACGTCCCTACAGGAACGGTGCTGTGAGGCGCTGTCTAAGAAGTTTCTCGGATCGTATTTAACCTGGTTCTTAGTGCCAATAGAAAAGTTTAAGCAAACAGGCGGAAGGTATTCTGATGAGATTAGTACAGACTACAAAGTGTGGAGGTTACTGTGTTATGCAATCGGACGATGCTGCCGCCTCTGGGATGAAACGTAAATTTCTTTCACCACAAAGAAATATTCTCAGATCTGTTGGGATGATCAGTGCCGCAGTCAAAGTGTGGTTTAAATCCACTGCTCCGGAGGCGTTCTCTGATTCTAAACGCTGGCGTGGAATATGATGTCACATATAATATAATGTCATATAATATGGCGTGGGTCGGGTAGCTCAGTCAGTATAGCGACTGGCTACGGGCTGGACGGTCCGGGGATCGAATCCCGGTGGGGGCGAGATTTTCCGCACCTATCCAGACCGGCCCTGGGGCCCACCCAGCCTCCTGTACAATGGGTACCAGGTCTTTCCCGGGGGTAAAGAGCGACCGGGGCGTGTCGCTGACCCCTAACCCCCTTCTAGTGTCGTGGTCAAGAAAGAGTAGAGTATACCTTTATTCCCCGTATGGGCTGTACGGCCTGTACAGAGCCTCAGTGCCTATATAAGGGTGCGCTTTACCTTACCATATAATGTGGTACTATATAATCTTTATATTATTATAGACTGTTATATCTCCATCTGCCAACGCTACGCCTCTTCTTAATCTGCATTCTGGCCAACAGATGCACTGGATCAGATGGAGTGGTTATTACTCACACTTTGGATTTGGTATCTTTGTTCTTGCTGTTGGGAACGATACCCTGTCTGTTGTCTAGTTTTCTTCGTCCAGATTATTCTGAGTCTCTGCTCCTTTCGAGAGATGTTCTAGTCTGACGTGCTATGTACGGCTGATTTAAGTGTGAAACCGTCTGTCAAAATGAAGTTATTTGGGTTTTTGCCTTCTCAGCAAGTCGATTCACGTAACCCAGTGCTTTGTCCAGTACCTCTGCATCCTGGAAGATGATCGATGACCCGATTCAGAGTCGCGTACGCTTCCGTTACTGCTTATGTGCCCAGTTGATACAGGTGTGATTGTCGGCGTGTTTCTTACTTCTTACCGCTATGGATGGACATCTGTCTGACGTACACTTCACCGCAATCAAGTACTCCATCAAAAAGTGTGCTTGTCCCTCGCACCACGCTATGAATGTGGATGTAAGTTTCCACATATTCGTGGCACTGTTTGCAAGGGAACGTTCAGTTCCAGGCGCTGACAGTGTAACTACCTAAAGGAGCTCAGACACCTGCTGGACATGAGGGAGGACTGGCCTACCTAATGTAGAAGCGAAAGTAAACAGAGTAACCCCAAAGACCTTAGCGAATATGAACTTCGACTGTTCAGACCATGGAGCCTTACTTTACCTTTCTTTAGCCGCTGGTGTTAGGACTTACTTTTTGTGTTACTCAGAAGGAGTTTGTTATGTCGGTATTTGTTCTGATTAGATGTGCTAATGATTATGATCGAAACAAGCACCTGTGCATAAATTTGTTTGGTAACACGTCAGAGTATTAGTCTAACATCGTGATTTGGTGTGTGAAAGATAGTGCATTAATTGTTGGTTTAATGAAGGCAAAATAAGATTATGAACGTAATACACGGTATCTAAACTATTAAGATAATGGACGCAGGCATTAGGCAGTGACTCAGGTCATTGTTTGAACTGGTTGGAGGTCTCACGGCATGTTGGTGAAGCTTTGAGTTCGTAAGATGTGCAGTTTACTTTAGATCTGAATTATTAGACTGCCATCGGTTGACAGAGACACTTTGCCGCTGCGTTGCTCTTTTCGTACCAACTTTTTCACTATCACAAGTTGTATAGCGTTCAGTATGAAGATGGCTATAAATGAACATTCGGGAATGATGACAAAGAAGGCCACCGTTGTGTTTAAAGGGCCTACCTCAGTATTAGTATGGTCTTACCTGTAGCGTATGTGATGAAATAAATTTACTCTTAGAACCATTTGCACAATACAGTTTTGTATTCTTGTGAATTCTTAAGAGTACTGGTTGAATCGGCGATCAAAGGGTCCTTATCAGGTAGCTTAAAATTAGTGTATTGAAGCGCCTTATTCACTTCTATTTTCACATCGGTTTTAATTTTTTCCTTATCGATCCGTTCCGTGTGTTCGTAACCCGTTATCCTGTATTCGTATGTGCAGGACTGCCTAAATGGTGGAGATATGTGGAATCATCAGAAGTGTTGGGACTGTAATACAATAGATTTGGGTCTAATGTTATCAGAATGTATCGTTTATGTGAAGTAATTTTCGTTATTGTGTAAATTTAACGGAATAAAGTGAAAAAAATTCTAGTTTTGACTGTATTTTCAGTAAAGCAATTTCTGACAGTCAGTCGTACCTGCACGTCTTATAATTTATGCAAGCATGAAATTAATGAAGGTAAAGAAGGTAAAGTTTACCCCATAACGGTCCTCGCAGACCCAGATGGGGAGTAGAGTTACAGCTCTACTCTTTATTTAACATCGGCGCCAGGTGGCGTAGGTGGTCAACGCTACGCCCAGACCGCTTTACCTCCGGGAATACCCAGTACCCATTGTATAGGGGGCTGAGTGAGACTCAGGGCCGGTCTGGACGGGTGCGTACAATCTCTTCCCCACCGGAATTCGATCCCGGGGCCATGAAGCTCGCAGCCAGGTGCTGTACCGACTGCGCTGTTTCGGCCCAGGTATGAATTTTAGTAGCTAAAGTAATTAGTACATGTCAATAAAGCATGCTTTACATAAAACGCATTTGATAACGTTGTTTGAATGTAAAGGGCACAGTGAAATGAAACATTTCTGCCTACAGTTCTCCATGGTTATATTTATTTAAATTTTACACGCACAGAGCTTGATCAGTAGTAAACGGTTAGAAATAAACCGTGTAACTAACTAACGAACTTATTTAACTAACTAACTCCATGGAGCAGAGTCCTTCTTGAGAAGCTAATAGTTTCTTAGCTAGTCAAGAAATTCCCTGCATTTTGTTAGGTTCATTGCCGCATTCACAACAACCCGCTATCTGTCCCTCTTGTGATCCAGTAATAAACAGTATGAGTGCTACAAAATGTTGGTAACGGCTCGCAGCATTCATATTGAATCCTAGTTCTGAATAACTTCATAGTCACACGAAGTAAATTTCATATACATCCATTCCATTTTCAGAAGTTGCTGTAGGCTATTGTCTGATTCGTGGCGTTACGGAGGCAAGTGAACTGCTCTAGCAGAGTATGTGGCAATTTTAAAGATATCCCACGCTCCCCCAAAGTGCAGACTTTGTACTTAAATTAAATTAAATCAAACCGAAAAAAAAACCTTTCGTAGAAACCTCAAATGTGGCGTTCTTTGATGCTGTCCTTAAAAGAAATGGAATGATTTGTAAATTAAATTAGTGTCCTTGGTTGTATCTGCTGTGTTTTCATTTACCGCTGTCTGAATGTTTTCTTTATCGAAGCTGTGCACGCATTCTTCTTAGAATAATCAATAGGACTCTCTTGTTTCCGATACTGAATTTTCAAACACTCTCTCTTTGAAATCAATGTCTGCCCTTCACATGCCACTGCCGACGCAGGACGTCCATAGTGCAGAGAAAATAAGCAAGTATGTATCCCTGCCTGCACTGGAATTCTAGGAGTTCTGCCATGAAGTTGGAGGTGGCAGTTTCATTCTAAATGTTTTATGTATGTACTGTACCAAAGTACACGGTGTCACACTCCGGAAGACTGGTTTCCATGCGGACAAAATGAAATACATTACAAATAATGAAGAATGAATAAATGTACATATAATTTTGTGTATGTGTACACACACACACACACACACACACACACACACAGATATATATATATATATATATATAATTTTACGTGTGTATTTTTCTTTATTATTTTTTGCAATTAATAATAAGAAAAATGTAGATATAAAAATGTAATTCTCAACGTAGTCTAAGGTGTCCTTATTTTAGAATTTTTACTACAAAATTTACAAAATATGTTAGTAGTGAAATGTTGCCACCTTAAAGAAGTAGGTCTTTAAAATTTTCAAGGTTGCTTCTGCCTTCTGTCTCGGCTTTCCCGGGGAAAGGCTTAAAGACGTTTCGTAGTTTGGGTCGTCTCCGCGGGGAGCATGTTTCTCACGAACTACAGGTTGATCGTTCCTGATGTACTCATCCGTAACTTCGGCGCTATGTGGGCTAGGGTGGCCGACGTCACGCCCTGGCCGCTTTACGCACGGGAAAGAGCTCAGGTACCTCGTGTTCAAGAGGCTGGGTTGGCACTCCCCACGGCGGTTCGACTCCCGAAACGTCCAGCCCGTCGCGACTCGCTGTGCCGACTAAGCCTTTGCCGGTCTTCCCAAAAGCATGTGTTCGTTTCAGTGTGCAAGACCTGAAGTAGGCTTTACTGACTGGTACTTTCAGTTTCTAGAATTATTGATTGCGGACACAGAGTACACTTTTCTTCGGCATTGTTGACACACTAATAGTTTTGAATCAAGTCTGAAGCATAACTTCTAGCACAGCTGAGAGCGAGCGTGAATCATTCTTACAGGCGGGGAATTTGAGGGAAATGCAGACATAAAAGTTGTATGCGCGTGTGGGAGACAGCTGTTGTCAACTGTCAGGACACACGCAGCATTCACTGATGTAGAAGGCTGCCAGCACGGTGCTCTGATTGGATGTTAATGCTGTTTCTACACGTTGTCAAGCGTTCCACACTTTATCCGTCCATTACTAGTTGTCTGTCCATGAATCCACGCAACCATCTTACTGGTTACTCATACAAGCAGTAGGAGAGCGAGTTAGTGAAAGGAAAGCTGGTAATGAGTAACGTCCTGTGATGCACAAGGTCGACATACAAGGAAATGTTAATGTCTACTTTAAAAGGAGCAATTTGTGTCACATACGTATGTTTTAAGTGTGAACTCAGTTGTCTTCGTTTATGTGTGTCTATTTTTTCGTCCTTTCGTCTGTTAGTGCGATTAGTAACACCGGACGTCATGGCTTTGGGGATTAGCATTACTTCCCAGCTAGACCTGCTGCAATGAAACACGTATTTTATCATTTTCGACAATCCGGCCAGGGGCTACTGCCACGTCCCTTCTCATTTATTCACAACGGCCATGCCGTCATGTGCCGTGTAGCATACGCAGAAAACAAGGAGGGGTTAAAAGTAAGGAGGATAAAAAAGGGAAAGGAAGGAATGTCATGATTTACAATATAACGTGCAGAATTTTTTTCAGTCACAACAGCTATATTTGGACAACAATGTTTGTGTGTGTAAAAGTGCGACATGTAGGACCTAGTATAGGTCATTCTCAAGCTCACAGTTATAAAAACACATCTGAGGAAGATAGTTTACACGTAGTTTGATTGCGTGGAATGCAATAAAATAGAATATTGAAGTCATGTACAAGTAAAATCATTCGTGAAAACACAGGTTTTTTTTTAAAGATTAGTGTAGTTCATTACAGGCTATTTATTCCCGTTGTCAGTACACACATGAAGGAAGAAATGTTTTTCGCTTTGGCTTAATCAGAAGTTAAGATGCAGTCGATGCTTAACATTATTTCTGCACTTGCTGGATGTCTGATAAACATAGTAGGCCAGACTGCATGTACTCTGTTGAGCATTACTTAATGCTCATAAACCTCAACGTCTCTGTTTGCTCTGCTGAAAACCCCAGCACAAACCCCAAGTTTCTCTTAATGGATTAAAACACAGAATTACTTCAGCACTTGGCGTACATCGTCAAGTGATAATTTTGTTTTCCGGTAGCCTATTTGAACTGCAGCTGTAGGACGCATTCCGTGGGAATTCAAACTTTGCTTCTCTTCGAATTTAATTTTCATTAATCATAAGCTCTTCAACTGACATCAAATGCGAAAGGAGAGAGCATATTAGTCTGCATTCTTTCCAACTTGTCAAGTTTTGTTATGGGTGAGTAAGAACAGTAATTGAATTAATCGTGTCATAGGGCACGTCATGTTGCCATGTCGGTCCATCGCCTTGAAACCATGTGACTCTAAAATGTGTTTAAATAATCACCACCCATTCTAAGATATGGTCGGAACATTTTTGGAAAGGGTAGCCAGCAGTTGAATTAACGTGTTAATGGCCCGTCCCAGTTGCATCTGCCAAGTTAATTTGCTTTAATTACTGCTGTTACACGGGGCTTATAGAGTATGTCACACGCGTTCTGTCATGTTATGTCCTGTGGATAGTTCCGTGTGAGATACACCCTGGAACGGTGAGCTTTCATGTAGCCCCTAGTCTGACTTAACGACTGGTCCATAGCCTCGTCCAAATTGTGTTCTGCACAGAGTGCGATCTAGTGCTTCGTGTCTCAATTTCGACCATCTTCTCTTTTCAGTAAGCTCATCCAGTCTTCTCCTTCGTCGTATCGTCACTTCTGTCCTTTCTTTTATCTTTTCTTCAATAACAAGTTTTAGAAGGCAGTTTCTACGCAAAATGTGTGACCAATTCGGTAGCCGTCCTCCTTTGTATTATATGTAGGGCGTAGCTTACGATAGTTGTGAAAACATTGGTCCTGCATGAAGACGAACGTTACAAGTTTGCTCTCTTTTTCAGGATGTTACAAATTACAAATACAGAATTGTAAATACAGTAAGACAGAGAGGGTTCTTTGAAACCCGAATCAAGCCGGCAACTGCCCATTGAAGAGACACTGGAAGTAGTCGGTACTATGCTTTATACTTCTCGGAAAGCTGTCGGTAGATTTTTGTGGAAGACTGGAGTTTCAGATTTCTTCAGTACCGGGACGCCTGTTACGGAAACCATTTAAGACGACAATGGTGAATTTCACCATTATTTAGTGAAACTTTTTCTAGGAGGCTTTGTTTCAGTGGCATGGGAGCTAAATTTGTAGAACACAGATTGCAAACTGTTCACACAATCCGAGCCTGGGACACGAGAGTACAGTCTTTTTTTCTATGATTGTGTAGTACAGTGTGGACAGGTGGAATAATGAGACTAATTGATATCGAGGGCACGGCTAATTCTGAAAGGTACTTGAAGGAATTACTTCCCTCATTTTTGAAGTCTCTGCAGATCAAAAACTTCAATGTTAATTCTTCCGACAGTTTTACTGCTGCGTATACACAAGGACATTAGTGGACCGAGTGAGGGTTGTGTTTTCGGACAGTTGTGACCAGCACCTCGACTTCAGGCCATGTGGGGTTTGTTGATGATGAGCAATAAACAGCAAAGTTTATGATACGTGCCTTCGCACGGCTGAAGAAATGTCGAGACATAATCTCGTGTTTGCCAAGAATAACGTGAAAACTTTGCACGGAGGTGCCAGGAACGCGCTCAGAACAACCGAGAATGTTTAAAGCAGAGATACATTTAGGCTGAAGGTTTGTCCTGGGCACAAAAAGTCAGTTCCACCTGGATGGTCAAATGAGTTGCAGTGGGGTCCTCAGAAATTTTCGCCGTAGCTGCTTCTTGTTTTATTGGCGAAAAAACGTGTGTATTGAAGCGTTCAAATTGTATTGCTCTGTGAGTCCGATATGTGAAGAATTTGTCCTATGGAACTTCTTCTTGAGGCTCAAGTGGCCGCTAATGCGGTGAAAAATTTGCTACCTCTTATGGAAGCCGAGAGTTTGTCCCTTTTCTGTTGTGTCATGTATTTGAACGCATCTGTCAGGTTGCGAGATGACTGTGAAGCATATAGTGCAACTTTGTTGTTGCTTCCTTTTTGTACTGTAGCTGTACGTTACACGGTATTTGGATAATACACAGCTGTGCTGCAGCCGTGCATTACGCTTTAAGGGGGGGGGGGTGCTCAGTGAACCTGTTTTTGTATTGTGTCCGTACATCACGCGTATTTTGCACACGAGACGCGTACTGAGCTTAAGATTGAGAGGTCTTCATTCTCCGGTTGATCCTTAAGTTTCATGTCAACACTAAACGGACTTCGACGTTTTTAATGAGACCCCTTAAAGTTCTCTGTACTGTCTGTACTACAAGACATTTCGTTAGCCTGTAATCCTAGACCCAGTCTTTTTTTTATTTTAGTCTGTTTCCTAGTTTATTCACCGACGCTTTCGCAATTGTGTGTGTTATACGGCGTGAAATGGGACGATTGCTAATGAAGAGTTGAGGATGACCGGGAATGATGCGGTTGTAGCGTTTTTTTGCGGTATCTTTTGGCCTTTGGTTGTAGGGACCAAGATGACAAAAGTCCGCGGTTAAACTAGCCGCCTTTCCTATTGAGAGACGAACGACGGATCTCACTAATGGAAAGTAGTTGCACTTGTGTGTGACATGGTCTCAAGAAGAATTCGGCTCACTTTTAATAAAGTTACCTGTTTTCGCCTTTTTTCATCATCGTCCGTCACCAGTTAGCCCTTGATATACCTGTTTCTGCCTCGTCTAGTAGTCTCTTCAAAGGTCTTCCAAGTCGTCTCCGTTTATAATTCATAATTATTTTTGGCATCCTGTTGTTGTTCGTTCTTGTTACATGCGAAAGTCTGAAACTGCATAAGTCGGCGAGTTTCTGTGTGGATATTGTCCCATTTTGTGGGAGTGTGATCTGTAACCTACTTCAGTTAGACTGCATGCGTGTCCCCCCTCCCCAAATCTATCGTCGGTTCTAATTTCTGGTTCCGGAATCTTTTGTAAGAACCAGTTATTGTGTCGATGGTCTGTTGCTCCACTCAATAGATATACCAAAGTAACGCTAGTGGTATTTATTCAGAGGTGCCGTGTTCGAATTTCGGCCTCGACACCGACTTTTGCAACATTTTTCATGGATTTCCTCATTCCACGACCGCGCCTGTTACTTGTTTTACAACTCATTTACCCGTTAAGTGTTCTATATTCGGCGCTGTATAATCTGACCTACGGGCAGCGTCGTTATGAGTCAGTAAATATGGTTGTGTGCTTGTGATGTTTGTATCATACGAAATTCTTAGGCACATTGTGAGCAAAAACATATCGGTATTCGAAACCTTAAAGCACTTGGGTGTTCGTGGTAACCGCTGTGCTTCTAACGTTGACCCTGTACTTAAATAAAAGTGTCATGAAGACGTATGGTTGAGTGGAGGTGTGGCTACATGTATCCTTCGTGTGTAAACTCTGCCATCCCCTGTGTATCGGCGTATCGCATTGTAACTGCTGGTAACCTTGCCCACGCTCTCAGATTTCTCTATTCTGTCGGCTTGTCCCCTGGTGATCGAAATATTGCAGTGGCATCGCATCCCCTGCGCCTCTGAATTACAATAGGGCACAGGGATCACCGCGCGAAGCTTGTCGAAAAGGAAATGTAGCGTGATATTAAGGCCACTGTCCAATCTTGCAGCCGGGATAGCGTAGTCGGTGTATTGTCTAGGCTGCGGGTTGGACGACCGAGGAATTGTGGTTTGATGCATTGCAGGGTCAAGAGATTCTTCGCTTGTCCATAGCATTCAGACCGGCTGTGTGGTCCATGAAGTCTTCTATTGAAGGGGTGCCGGTGTCTTTTCGCCGAGATAGAGGCACGTTGAAATGTGATGGCACACGCGCAGAAACCAGTTTTCGTCTTTCGGCGAAACAGACGAGTCCATTTAAATCGGCGGGGGCGTCAGTTCAGTCGACTACTGGCAGCCGAGGTGTGCGTATCAGGGGTAGTAATGCTGGATACACCATGATCCGAGGTAGTGTGAAAAGTACTGACTACCCACTCCATTCTCCAGTTTCCCCTTCACTTCCCCTCCCTTGCGTCACCGTGTGCCATCACATTTCAACTGGAGTCTAAAACCGTCGAGCCATGAAGCTGACCCCTCACTGCCATCTCGTGCCGAGGTTAAGAATGAAATGGGGAAGTCAGAATTGCGTAGGCGGTATGCGGACTAGGCTACGGGCTGCACGATCGGAGGTTCTTCGTCCGGCAAAGACAAGAGATTTATCACGGCTCTAACTACCGGCCCTCCCCCCCCCCCCCCTGCACCATCCGCCTATTCAGTGGTCACCTGGGTTCTTCCCCCGGGGTAAAGCTGACCAATCACTTGCACCTAGAGCCGTGATTAAACACGAGTGGAGCCATGCGCCTACTGCTCCTGCACGCCATCATAGAGGGACCGTGTACATTAGAATAATAAAATAATGGGTTTGTACATGCCCCCCCCCCCCAGTGTCTTCCTGCGTGAACAAGGACGACTATATTGTTACTTTACTGTCAAAACACATTGCATGGTGATGTATTCAGCATTTTAACGTTGGCCTAGATGTGATGACTTCTAATAAGATCATTCTTTGAAGCTGCATTAGGGGCAGACTTGCGAGCTCTGAGTTTCTCATGGCGGTGGTCATGAAGGCTTGAGCCTTCTTGGACATTACGTGTTATAGACTGGCATAGTCATCGTCGCTTGCCGCAATTTTATTCAGGGTCCTGGCAGTCTTCTAGAATTCCTTCGAAACTTCCGTGACTTTACTGCATGTCGTCGTACCCCACAAGACTCGAGTGTTTAAGTCCACTCTTGTTAAGGTGATTAAGAATAATGAGATTGATGATAAATTAAACAGGGGGAGAGGGGAAGAAAAATGCATGCAAAACATTTGCTGTAAAACTCAAAGAAAGAGACCACTTGGATGCCCTAGCTGTAGACCATATGATAAGACTACACTGCATTTTACGTAAACAGATGGTAGGGTGTGGTGTGGAATCTGTTTTTTTTTAACCACGGTGATTAATCTTCGCTTTACGTAAAGTGCGTAGCGGATATTAGCTTCTGAAGTGGGTCTGTACTTGTGGGGAGTTTGTGAAGTAACCTTATTGGGTGCGCGTTGATCTCTGAACCTCGAGAGGTTTCTTTATTCGTTTTGTTTGTTTATTTGTTTTTGGCGCGACAGCCCCCAGTGGGCCAGGGCCTTCTCATTCACGAGGTTTCTAGATCACACACAACGACACACCACACTCGGTAGGACGAGTGATCAGCTCGTTGCAGAGACCTCTCTCTACCTGACAACACACAACACTCGCAACAATCATCCATGTCACCGGTGGGATTCAAACCCACAATCTCAGCAGGCGACCGGCCGCAAACCTACGCCTTAGACCGCGCGGCCATTGGGACCGGCATTCGTTTTGTTACCTTTATAAATTTCTGAAAGCAGACGTTAATGGATCCTCGATGTGTTTCGGGAAATTAAAGACGATGGGGTGAATGCATGTTTACGTAATTCGTCTGGAGTAATGTGCTGTTGAGAAGTTGGCGAGGAGAGTGTTTTGATCTAGGAGAGATGGATGCAGGCAGAGGAATTTGCATAATGAAAAGCTTTGTAAGCTGTATTTTTCGCCAGATACTGTTAGGAGAATGAGGTTAGAGGTACATCTGTAGCGTTTGGTGAGAAACATGTAATGCATACGATGTTTTGTTTCAAACCCCCGGAAGAAAAAGTACTTTTAGGATTACTTGCTGTACGTGGGGCCTCTAGGGACATTCTAGAATGGTACCGTAAAAGGGAACACTATCGTTCGTTTTACATCCTTTCTGATTGATACATTTTCATGTAGTATTCATATCTACGCCCACGTCTTCCAAGTAGACTCTTTCTTTCTGGTTTTCCAACGTAAATTCTGTACACATTTCACTTCACAGCAACATCGCCGTGACACAGTTCTGTCATACGGCATCATAGGGCATAATACGCGCTTCCGTTGAAATAATAACTGTTGGAGCCATCTTCGTCGTAGTTGAACGTTCAGCACGCTGTCATATTCTGAATGTCTTGGGTTCTTGATTCTTGACCTTTGAGGATGGGACCGACAGGCTGTCCCGAAACGTCGGCAAGGAATTGCCACTACACGCTGCGTTAATAGCCCAGAAGAGCGCAGTTATCTTGTGCTTCGCGAATGAAACTTTAAATCTCGCAAATAACAAAATTGGTGCTTAGAATAGGTCACTTGGATTTTGTTCAGCGCATCGTTTCTAATTCCCTGTTCATAACGAATTCTACTGTTAGACGTTACAAACAAGAATAGCATACGTAACTTTGTAAGGAACAGTCGCGCTAAGAAGGAGACAGCCAAGTGTGCTGCAGCTTCTCAAGAATGACTGCTCCGTAGAGTTAAGACTCCGACGGCTGGAACCCGTCCACATCCTCGTTCAAGCCTGACACTTCTCCATTTAGCGACGCCATATATTCCCCTCCAGGTTTCTTAGCCATTATGTTGGGAGGAATGTTATTACCGATAACCGCGTGGTAACAGACTATAGCTTTGGGCTCGTTAATAGGCCAGAGGGCTCTGGAGAGGTATACACAGTAGGTAGAAATAGAGAAGCCTCGAGCGTCGTCATTGTTACTGCCCAGGGGCCCTATTCTCTGTCCCCAGTTTTGTTGTTTACAGTGAGCACGCGATACAAACGTTCGTGCAACGATCGTGATTCGAGTTAGCAGGCAGTTTGCGTTTTAGTTACTGATGCTCTGTCACTGATCGAGTTTTAATTTTAAAAAAATTGTGTTGATGTGCTGCAGCAGCAGTGAACAGTACCTACCTCCTGCTGTTTATCGTATTACTCCATGTTCCATGTAATGGGTTTGTATATTGCCTGCATGCTTTTGCACATTGGCTCTCTATCGTTTCTGATTTCTTCGTTTAAATTGATCTTATAAATGACTACATTAATTAGTTCCGTGGACCAGTGTTCCTTGAGAAGCCAATCTGCTGCAGAAATATTAATGATGTTAAGGAACGTAAAGGTTCATAGCTTGTTAGTGGTCCCTGTTTTGAGTCTGTTGAATCCTGGCCCTACCTTCCCACTCCATTTATTTAACGCACATTTTATTCGTTCAGGGTTTTAAACCCAAATCCTGTGCGCATGCCACTTATCTGTATGCGTGCTAAATGTTCCGCCATTCTAATTAATCTTGAGCCGATCAGTGTAGTCACATTTGGCGAGGAGTAAAAGTCATGAAACTTTCATTGTGCAGTTCTCTCCAGCTTTCCTTTAGTTTCTCCCACTTGGAGTCCAAATATTCTACTTAGCATCATTGTCTCTGACATTCTTGGTCTGTGTGCTTCTTTGTTTGTGACGTCTTGCAATTAAAACACTTTCATTTATTCAAGTTACAGTACATATTCTGTTGAAACATTTTTTTACGCGGGAAAATGGTCATTTAAGAGTCCGGTGCCGTTCGTTCTAAATGAATGTTATCAGTAGATGGAAAATATTATACATCTAACCGCATCGTTGTCCAGTTACGTGCGACCGGTAACTGACACTGCGCTACGCTTGCACGCGTATGCCACGTGCACAACACGTAAACATTCGACACAGCCTGGCATAATTGCTAGAAGCATGCCTCACGTCTTCATTCATCACCGAACACCTTATATTTTAATGCAATAGGTCTATTCTCAGAGAAAATGAAACGCAATGAAAATGGCATGGATGAGAGATGGGCGTAGTTGCTGCACTGAACAGCGGTCGATGGGGGTGTCTGTAGTCACTACTGACACTGAGCCGCAAGCGACAAGAATGCTAACATATTTCTGTGTCTTCTCAATGAATTTAACACGTTTATAGGATACTGTATTTATTGTACGCAGAGTAAGAGTTGAGTTTTTCGATTTGTCGTTATGTTACTGTCATGGAAATCCAATTCCAAACTGTCATTTCGTTACTCATTGAGATATAAAGTGTCAGAAACAACGGGCAGCATTGCTGTCTGCATTGCAGTGCCATCTGTCCGTAATTCTATGTCGACCCTCGCCGAAGAATGATAGTCCTATATGTGGACTATTTTTGTAATGATTTTTCTATCAAGTTGTCTTTCTTGAACTTGTGGTGTGTATTCAGTGACATCGTGAACTTGTGGTGACCCTCAAGAGCTGTAATTTTTGAGAACAGAACAGCGGAAGGAATCTGTCTGGACACTGTAGCTGAGATGGAAATTTTCGAGATTTTTGTTCGAATTTTCAACGGATTTAGTTTGCGAACTGGCACATTCTCCCTTGCTTCGGTTAAAATAAAGCCTTGACAGGAAATGGATGTGGCCGGAGCGATTTACCACCGAATTATCACAACATACGTGTGGAATTAATTTCAGAGCAACTTGGAGTGTTAGTGGCGACGAAGTGGAACTGCAGTAGGTTCTTCCGTCAGTACTGCGCTTCTCTGTTGCTCGTCGTCATTCCACCAGTGTTCCATACTCATTCATCTTCATCACATGGGCGTGCAATTGGCCTACTGAGGAGTCACGTTATAACAGTGTTGGCCTTTGCATCGGAACGGACACTTTCGTGAGGACAGGCTAAGAATGTTCTGTTTACACGTGTAACTGGCGCAACGGTGGTTCGAATTTCAACTGGGAAGTTTGACTTTTTTTGACATTTGCCTTTCCTGTGATTTGCACGGATGACTTTTCCAGTGATTCATTCTTCTGTGTTGTAATTCTTGAGAAATACGACGAAATTGCTGTCCCATTGGTTTAATTGAATTGCAAAAGATGTTGATAGAAATGTGGTAAGAAGAAATGGTGCTGCTACCTGTATGTCTATTATTATTAACAAAAGTACAGGTTGAAATACCATCCCAACATGCTAACCTCTCGACTGCTTCGTGAAGACTATATTTAGCAATCACAGCCACTTGCCTTACGTATCCGTAACGATGACTTCCATCATAGGGACAGAAGAACTACAGAATATCTTGATGGAGATCTGTTCGGCATGCGCTCCCAGTTGTAACCTTCCGTTTTGTAGTGACCTCAAATTGTTCTGATGATTTCTTTATGGAATTGTAAGGAATGACCAGGGAATGGTCTCGTAATTTGTTCTGTCCTTAGTTAAGAGCCACACAATGTAGACGTACAAGGGAGTAGAAGAATAGTCGAATCCAAGACCTCGGCAATAGGTGGGTGTGGGTACATTACCATCTCCATGCCCCGGCTTCTTTGTTTCTACAGCAGTCATGATTTCGGTGTTGTTAGTTGCCTTACCTGATTTCATTTTCCTGTAGGACGTAGTTCAGAATGTGACGGCTCTTGGCCTGTCCTATGCGCACACACTCTCTTTTTGTCCTGTGATACGACCCATAAGGCCCCGAGCACATTCAGAGAACTTGAGTTGAATCGCGAAACCGGTAAGATAATTACTTTCAGACCGTGACGTTGTAAAATGGGTAAATCAGTGTAGTCCGTGTGGAGTGATTGCCGGTCGTTTTTGCGGCGCTGGAGGCCTTGATATTCTGTTTTAGTGTCAGCGATTCCAGCTTAGGCCGTGAATAATAATAGCAATAAAAGGATGTCAAAGTAAACGAATGCAGCATGTCGGGGTTTGAGACCGCGATTTTATGGGACGTGACGCCTTGTGCTCTGGTGAGTTGGCAACAAGGTGTCGGAGGAACATTGTTGCTCCATGTGCAGGGAACATGGAAGCGGCAGCCAATTGATATTTTTGCAGCAGATCTGTTTGCACAAGTTCATGGGTTTGCCTTTGTCACTGTGTTTGGTTATGTGTATTCGAGCAGCCAATTAAGGTAATAATTTTGGGGCCTTCTTTAATGTTTATGAATTTCTCAGACCCTCACAGCCACCCACCTACCAAACTTCTGCTGCTTGTTTAGGCCGGAGAATAGGTTGGTTTATTGTACAGCCTAATGCTGACTGTTTCTACTGGTTGGCTAAAGGTGTAGTCCCCGTGCGCGCTGTGAAGGCATATGGGGGAGAAGAGTTATACCTCCAAGCATTTTTAACCTTGGCACTAGATGGGGCAGAATGGTCAAAATCTCTTTCCGGCCGCTGCACCTATTGGGTAGGAGATTGAATGGTTCCTTCACGTTGTCTGGAGTTTTTGGAAAAGAGAATAATTTGTTACTCGTATCGGAAATCATTTCTAGATTTGAGCCAACCTGCTTTAGGCTGGCTGAAGGTGTGTTACGATGTGGACAAACACCTTTCTCTTCCTTCCTTGTATGGCTATCGGCTGGCGATTGGTTACTTCCGGGGTGGATAACTGGGGGTGAGAGCTGATACTGTGTTTTGGGGGTTCTGCACGAGAAGTCGTCTTTAAGTTGGTTGGCCGGTCAGTGGGGAAGTCTGCAGCCTCGATCCCCCGTGGAGCTACGCAGACGCCCGGGTATTTAAAGGAGCTAAAATTGGTTTGGTTTGGGGACTTTAAAATTCAGTTTGGATCTTGTATTTTGGCATACCGGGTTGCCTGTGTAGCAAGTCTATTGTGATGCATCGATGATCCGATGTGGGTACTG
>Ga0131853_10010441_pt1 | contig 16973 bp, 10 predicted proteins | sample TergutLab28metaG_FD_92764 | JGI IMG/M metagenome (GOLD analysis project Ga0131853, IMG submission 92764) | Labiotermes labralis P1 segment gut microbial communities from Petit-Saut dam, French Guiana - Lab288 P1 (version 2) (version 2) | ecosystem: Host-associated > Arthropoda: Insects >...
AATTAAAAAGAAATAAAAAAATTATATATAAAAAAAAAAATTTATAGTAGGTGTTTGTTGGGTATCACAGAAATATTGTTGTTTTTTTTTTTTTTTGGGGGGGGGGGGGGGGGAAGCAAAATCTTCCCACTGTTGATGGAGTTACCCCAAAAATTATTCCATATTTTATAATAGAATGAATATGTGCATAGTAAATATTTTTTAGAGTGTTAATATTACTCACATGTACAATCGGCCTAATGGCATCATGTTCTCCACTTAATTTAGGGGTCGATTTTTCAGTGTGGTCCTTCCAGTTTTAGGTGGTTATCAGTTTGTAAACCGAGAAATTTTGTATTTACTGTCTCTTCTGTATAACCAATACATAATGTTGTGTGTGTTGTATACTTTGTTATGAACTACATTATATTTGTTTTATCTAGATTTAGGACTAACTTAATAGCAGCAAACCATTTAATCATATGAGAGAGAACTGAATTTGTCACTGAACAGAAATTTTCAACATTTTTGCTTGCAATTGCGACACTAGCATCGTCAGCAAATAATACTGGCTCTGATATAGAATACAGTAGTATAATTGTAGTACTTGTTAGGACAGATAAAATGGTGCCGAGATATGCATATTATCAGGCAGCTTCCTGACAAGAGTTAATGGCAAAATGAGTTTACCCCAGAAAAGAAAGGGGGCCTGGTCTGGTGTATGAATGGGTCCAAGACTTGATGAAGGCACTGGTGCTGGGGTGTATAGATGAGACTTGAGAAAAGGCATAGCTTCACTCTTGTGTTCCACACCACCATATTTCAGGCAGAATTGTATGCTATCAAGGCATGCATAATGGGGAATGTAGAAAAGGGCTACAAAGATGGGAACATCTACATTCTCTTGAATATCCAAGCAGCCATTAAGGTACTTAATAATTTCCAGATAAATTCCAAACTACTCTGGGATTGTCATCAGTCCCTGTTGAAACTGGCAGAACATAATAGGGTTCAAGTGTTAATGGGTGCCAGGACACATGATAATTGATGGAAATGAAATAGCTGATTATTTAACCAGAGAAAGCTCCTCACATCCACTCAGAGGACCTGAGCATGCATTTGGAATATCTGTGAAGGTTGCCAGGGGAGTAATTGGGGACTGGACAAACAGGAAGCATAAGGAGCTTTTGCAGTCCATACGTGAACAAAGGCAGGCTAAGGGTTTTCTTAAAAACCATCTGGTAGAAGAGCTGGAGAATTGCTCACTCTGAACAGAAACTGTCTAAGAATAGTGACAGGGCTGCATATGAGACACTGTCACTTGAAGGGACACCTACGTATGAGCTGGGGCTGATAACAACAGTGCCGAGTGCAATAGATGCAAGCAGGCATCTGATATGGCCTCAGACATTCTTTGTGAGGCTTTGGTCACATTACGATTCTGGCACCTGAGTCGATATTTCATGAAACCGGGTGCCTTTGAAGACATTTCTGTCAGCAGGTTACTGCACTTTATTCAAGGAGCAGGGCTGCACACAGGATCAAATATGGTCGAAGAGCGTGGGTCACTAATGTGTCCACCCTCCTTGTATTCTATTCTATTCTGTAATTGTAGTACATAAAGGTATAAAAATGAGATCTTTTTTCATATGACAGTACAAAGTTTTTAACTGCTATCCTTATTGAATATTCAGTCCTGATGATCCTTAAGGATTAAAACATGTAGCATTGTGTGAAGCCGAATATTGTGTCACAGTGGCAAGTAGTTGCATTGATTACAGTTTCATTATTTTTAAATTCATGTTATTATTCAGAACATTCCAAGGTGAATCTTGCTGCAAGATATTGCAGATTGAGATTGTTAATGGTTTATTTCACCATTTCCTTAGAGCAGTCCCTACATGAAAATGCTGAAATAATATGTTAGTGTAAGCCATGGCCATGTCCCCACATTCTTTCTAATTTATCATTCACAGTCAGTTCTATATATTGTTTGCATTTAAGATACCACAATGTAATGAACCAAGAATTTCTGCCTTTCTTTGCCTTCATGGGTGAGTAATTTATGAAGTAGCTTGGAAATATTTAGCTGCGTAGTTCTGACATAGGTGATGTCGATATTTTGGAATTAGAAAAAGAATTCTGTAACTTAAGCTTTTAATAGCTATTTAGGCTGGTGGTTCAGATATTTTGATTTTTTGAGGGAAAGAGCTAGGAGACAGAAAGTTTGGGAACCGCTGATGTAGCTGAAGCCATTGGTTTCTGTAACATGCAGAGCACTTCTTTTTATTATTATGCTGGCATATGTTTCCTCTTCTTGACGTGGTTGTATCAGGACTTGTGAAATGTCTGTGTTTTGATTTCTGTCTGCTCAAGAATGACACGTTTCAGTGCTGATTAAGTGATATGTACAGTTACTGCTGCCAAAAAAGAATTGTGTTTGTTTCGATACTGTGTTCTTGTTGTGGGTGGGATTTTTAAATGTTCCATGTTCATTGGTGCATGATTGTTGTTAAAATAGTTTATTGTTTTTAATTTCCGTTCCATAACACTTTGAAAACTAATCTCACTTACACTGAAGAGTGTTAATAATGCACCAGAATTCCATTTCTGTGCACAGATTAATGCAGTAATTAAAAAGAAGTAATTCTGAAAGGCATAATTAATATATGAATTATGTGTGTGCCAAAAATTCTCATATAAAAATATAGCAGTTACTACATACTGTAAAATATATGCAAAAATGATGTTATGTACAGAATTTTTAACAAGTAATTTGGATGTGTGAATTCTTTGTTAACTGTTCAGTACTATATAGGCCTTTGTGAAAGAATGGGGAACACAAGTGTCAGTTTGGGTACTTTGTTTAACAGTTGTGTTATTGCCACATACACTTCAGGATCTGTCTGTCATTAGGGACTGTCTGAAATATCAAAAGTTTCTTTCCTCACAGATGACCTGGTAGCCCAAAATGACTTCATTGTGTTCAGTCATAATGAGAACTTCAAACCTGCTAACAGAGTAACGTGCATGCACACACACTCACACCATGGTGTGTGCATAATCACATGCACACACATTGATTTTAATGCATTATTTACAAGATGTAAAGGCCTGTATAAGAATTTAAATTATGGCGTTTGCTTCTGAACAAGTATCATGCCATATCTTGACATATACTTGAACTCTGGGTTCAATACCAGAACATTTCATAATAGATGTATGTTGCACAGTGACAATGGGCAGGTTTTTGTTCATGTGCTTGGTTTTCCTGTGCCGGTAACCAATTCGTATATGCTCAGACTCGAATGTCATTTGTACTTCAGTGCACAACAGGCCCAACCCATCAGTTCTGGAGTGTCACATTGTTTGTCTTTTGCTTCTTCACCTGTTCTCTGTCACTTCTCTGCGCTCTACGTAAAGAAGTTTCCAGTTTCGCATTGTTTGTGCATGTATAATGCCAACTTCAGGCAGCAGAGTTATACATGAGATGTGTTGTAGGGCGTACCAGGGTATTCCTGTCAGTCACAAGTGATCAGTTTTTATGTCCAGTTAGTTTCCTATATGATAACAATATGGTGATTATAAAAAGAATTTAATTTACTTCTTGTTTTATCTTCTCCTTCTCCTTGTGTATTATTATAGCAGAAATAAATATTGAAATTTTATGACTTGTTTGACCTGCATATTTGTGTGGTGTGAGACTTAAACACCTAGTTACTATGACAAATACTGTAAATAAATTCCGCCCTGCACAAGCGTGCTTTCTTATTCTGTAAAGGTTATTAAATTTACTCAGTTTATCAAAGGTACACTGTATAGGCCTATATGTATGTCAAAACTTGGAACAGTATGAAATGTAAATACATGTTCTTTATCTTTGTCTTAATTTATATTTTAAGTAATTAATATTTGTTCATATGCATGTAAATTACAGCAAGTTTCAATGCCATAAAGCAGGATTATTTTTTTGACAGCTGAGTAACTGTAAAACAGATACTGAAAGACCCTGTACCATGGACCCATTTGTGATAGCCAGACCATTTTAAGGGGCCCTGTAATTTGATATGACAAAGAGAGGTATTAAAATGTAATGGGCAGGCTAATATATGACATCAAAATTGTGTTTGTGGGATAAGTAAAAACTAAGACACTTTGTGTGACGAAACAATTATGCTTTGTGATTTAGTGTCTATTGCTGTGTGACTTGGTGCATGTGTGCATATTCCCTCATATTCTTTTACTTGCTCCCATCAATTCTACTACCATCTGTACAGGCAAGTGTTTATTCTTCAAAGGGCTTGGTAAAGTTCATTCTGTGTTACTAGTCTCTTTAACTGAGATATGCTTAATCTTTCAGTTTGTGCATCAGGAGACCTAGCATGTTAAATTCTGATATTTTTTATTTGGCTTACAAAAATTGCACCTTTGTACAGTAAGTGGTCTGGACCACTCAGAACCAAAATGAAAATCACACCATATGTTACACTGTAGATTTCCTGTACTGAATATTGTGGTTATGGAAGATGAAATATAGATGGACAGATGCATGGATGCTTCTCTAAAGATGGTACTTAGACTTACATTAGCAATGTAAAATTCCTAATGGTGTCTTCCAGCATGGTAAGTGCAGGGTGGTGTTTCAGGTCTAAAGCTTAATCATGCCAAATTCTTTGAAATTTCAGGAATTCTCCATACAGTAATTCACTTTGTGCAGTGTGTTTTTATAGTTGTTGTGACACTGTTGGTCTCTCATTTTGTATGTTTGGTTCAGTAGTATGCCAAGGAACAGCAACTGAAAGGAAAGAAGCACAGAAGCGGAAAGAGATTAGAAGTGCATACAGAATATTAACTAGAAAGTGTCAAGAGATAAGACCACTTACGAGAACATGTTGTAAATTGTAGGATAATATTAAAGTGTATCTCAACAGACAGCCACTTTCAAAAAATGGATTAGATTCTACTGCCTCAGAATCAGATCTGCTGAAGAATAGGAGCATGGTAATGAGCCTCCAGATCAACAGATGAGTAACCATGAACACTGCACCACCTTGAAGTTCAGTTTTTAAAAGGAACCTTCGAATCCTCAAGAACATGGGCTCATCATATGCTCCATCATGACTGTTAGTCTGGAAGACTGAGCACTTGTACCACTGTGACTGTTTAAAGTAAAGGATACAATTCTGATCATCAACAGCCATGATAGGAAAATTATTTTGTAGAACATCCATTATGCATGGAATAATTTTTTACATCCTCCACATAATTGCCAGATGTACTGTTGTCTAAATGCCATACAATATAACCTTTTACAATCAGTGATAATCCCTTAGACTGGTAATTTCTTTATTTTGTTCCACTTGTTTTACGTAAATCTTGTTTGAATGTGAGAATAATAAAGCTTCATAACTAACAGTCATGGCAGTGACATTTCAAGTCAGCAAAACAGTACAAAACAAATGACATAAGTTGTCTACAAGGACTGAGAGTACAGTTTAGGAATCCATATTACAACAGTGGTTTCTAAATTGTCACTTACTCCTCTCGTGTGCTAAGAAGTAGCATCTGCACATTTTGGCAAAATTGGAATGTGATACTGTTGAGTCTGCAAAGTGTATTGAATTATTTGTATTCTTACATAAAATTCATATGTGTGATGTCAGTAAAGGTAAAGGTAAAGGTAAATTTGCCTCTGATCTTAATTAAACACAGTGCCCTGTAGGCATATGGCAAAACTGAGGTATACCTATGTATATTCTTTAAAACTTGATGGTGGTTGTCCACAAGTGGTCAGCTTCACACCCTCGCTGTTTGTGAGTCTTGGAGAAGAAGAAAATACCTTGTCCTTGGTGGGAATCCAATGTCAATATTTTCATCATCCAGCCCATAGCTTTGTCTCTTTGCTAAGTGAGCTGTTTTGGCTTCATTGTGTAGTTTAATTGCCTGTATCACTGAAGAAGTGTGATTATTTTATGGGTGGCCTGTCATTAACACATTCACAAGCTCCACAATTTTAGATTTCTTTTTGTTACATGTCAGTTGAAACCTTGGCTGCCCATTACCTCAAAACTGCCAGTATTGGAAAGGCTACATTTTTGGTTGTCAAAGCAGCATCATAATCATTATTTGCTTTTTGCCTTTTCACTGTCTCTAACAGCCCCCTCAAATGTGTCTGCAGAATTATAACATGAGCCATAACAGTGTGGTTCACCTGTTCTTTTTGCTCGAAACATCATAATCTTCGATAACGTTTTTTGCTCACCCTTATGAGTGATGTAAACACTGTGTTTTTTTAATATAGCACAATTCCCTTAGGTATATCTGTGAAGTGTAGTGTCAGTAACTGATTTTTGCCCAAGTACATTTCCTGGCTTTATAACATTTCACATGCCATACATTTTGGCCACTAGATATCTGAGGTGGTTAGATTTCCGCTTCTTGCCGCAGATTCACAACTCTAATTCCATGGCATTCTGTAGGATTAGGGCTGAATGAAGTGGTATTTGAGTAGACTTCCTCTAAGTATTTTGGGTTTCCCTGCTAGTCATCATCCTACTTATGTTACACATGTCACCACCACCAAAATGTGCAAAGGTTGACCTGCCAGCACATTCTGAGCTTTGTTCATTATCTGGGGCTTCACCTTACCTGGACTTATAAATCAGGAAATCTGTGTTGAAGTACAGAATCATGATAACAATAGATGCCTGCCAAATACATTCATCATGCCGTCATCAGTGTTCATTGTTTTGAAGCATGAAAATAAAGGCAGGTTCCAGCTGCTCTAAGTCTTGAAGCAGGAGAATTAGCCACCCAGTTTCACAGATTCCAGGTATAGTATTTTCACATTTATATATTGGAAGAATTGTTGTTAGAAGACATCATTTTTGGAAATGTTCTTCCTTCTGCAACTGCAGTTGACTTAAAATTTTCACAGTATCGCAAAGGTAGATGCTGAGGCTCATAAACAACTTTGGTGCCTATTTACCAACACACGTGGGTGTCACATCCCACAAGACCACATTTGTCATATGTATTGTTTTCATGGGCATGACCAGTGACAATTCTGAATAATACATATTATTGTTCCTTAGGAGTTAAACTTAAGAATTAATATTACCTAAGTGTTTTACAAGTGTGTTGTCTACTATTAATATACAGTGATACCTTGTCTAACGAAGATAATTCTTTCTGGAATCACATTCGTTAGACGAAATCTTCGTTAGCTGAAACACTTATACAGATGGAAAAGATAAACTCCTGGAATGGCCCGACCGTTCATGTTTGCTGCTTTATGTTAGCGTGCACATCCACTAACACATTTGTTAGCCGAGTCCGAAAAACAGCAAAAGAAATCTTTGTTAGCCGAAAAATTCGTTAGCAGGGTCACTCGTTAGCCGAGGTATCACTGTACTGTTTTGCTTTCTTGCAAGAATGTCAGTTGTGAACATATGAACCTTTTGAAGCTGAAATCTGCGTTAACTTCACTGTATTCTGATATGATCAAACCTTTGAATTTAAATGACATCTAGGCACCAATTTTCACACAGTTGGAGACACTTAATTGTATGGATTTCTCCTGTATTAATCCTGTCAAATGTTTAAGATAAATTAGGTTTTCTGTATGACATCTCCAGCCCTTTACAACCAAACATTTTGTTCATTTACTTGAGAGGTTAGTAGGTTTAATTATACATCCCTCCATTTTATTACTGCAGTTCAGTTTTGGTTTAGTATATTTACTGAGTGCGAGATGATTCCAGAATGTTCAGTTTTATACCAACATAATTTAGTGTGAAGTTGTGAAAACTGTTTATTACTGTCTCTGAAATGTGGGAAATATCACTCCATACACAGCACATATCCATGCACTGTCCATTGATATTAGAATTGGGGTCCTGTCTACTGTCTTACAACAAAGTCTCATTCAATTGGCTGTAAAAAATAGTTGGATGTTTCACAAAAATTGAGTAACACCTACAACTGGAACAGATCTTTGTGCTCAATATGAGCTTGAAGTACAGAAAAAAAGACTGGATGGAGATATGGTAGTTTACCACTATCTGCCTAATCAACTGATTCAGTTTACCTGAAGGGAAAGGTTTGCAGAAAGATGGCAATCTATTGAATGGCAAAAACATGCCTGGCTTTTGAAGTTTATAGTGTGAATGGGATTATGATTTAATGTTTTCAATATTTTTTAGCCATCAGCCACCAGTGAGTCTCGAGCAGATGGATGAGTCACAGGAGCTGAGTGCCAAAGACCAGGTTCCCATTGTTCGACTTGTCCTGGCCCTATGGTTTGCCATCATCTCACACTCGGACCTTGTGTGTTACTTCATGGTGTTCCTCTATCAGATAAAATCAGCCACCATCTTATCTCTACCTCTGCCACTCATGGTGTTTTTATGGGGAACACTCACATCCCCAAGACCCACCAAGACTTTTTGGGTCACTATGATTGCTTACACTGAGGTATGCAATATATAGTATATTTTGGATGGGAATGGAGAGATTTTCACGTTGTTGTAATATTTCACCTATTTTCTGTTTCCCATAATTTGTAATTTTGTAATAAATGTGGTGTTTGGTGAGAGTTATTGTTGAATAAAACATTGTAGAGCCCATACTGTAATTTGTTAGGTAAGTGTGACCTACATCTAAATTTCACAATAAAAACAACAATTTTTCAATCCATATTTAGACATTGCTTCAGTTATACGGTTGGTTGAAAAATACTACATTTAAATATGGCAGATGTTACTGAAATGATTGTAATTATTACTGTTTGTGTAATATTATTTGGATAATTTAATTAAGAATAAGGTGGAAAAGACAAACACCATGCATAAGTGCAGAGAAATTCATAAAAAAATTTTGTTCAGATGTCCACAAGGAAGGAGACCATGTGGGAGACTTAGACATAAATGGTAGGGTATTCCTAGAGAAATTTGGTGTGATGCTGCAGACTGAATTCACCTGATACAGTATAGAGCCCATTGGAAAGATTTTATGAATACCTTAAAGAATCTCAAGTTTCTAAAGTGCAGGGAGTTTCATGGCCAGTGGAGCAACTATCAACTTTCAAAGAACAATTGACCACTGCATGCTTCTACCACACACAAATTATAGTGGCTGCAGTTTGTTGCATGTTGAGTGACCAATGTAAAGGCAGCAGTCATACAGTACAGACCATTTTACAGACCACTGTATTGCTGAATATTTGACTATCCAGGTCCTTTTTTTTTGGCTTACAAAAAGTCCTGTATATGAACATGACCAAATTTGTCATTTAACATTCAGTCATGCTGCTGGTGATTAATGTTGAAATATAGTTGCTTCCATTGCCAGGATTATCAGTGGCAGTTTTGTTGTTGCAGGTTATTGTGATTGTGAAGTGGCTGTTCCAGTTTGAGTTCCTGCCCTGGAATAAAACTGAGATACTTGAGAAGAACCCATTCTATGCCCCTCGAATCATTGGAATTGAGAGAAAATCAAACTATGCCACATATGACTTGTTCCTGCTGCTTATCATATTTTTTCACAGGTAACAGTTCACAAGAGTCATTAGCCCTACTTGTGTTCAGAATGCACATACATGTTACGTGTGTCTTGAAGCTTAAGTCTGCTTTGCATGGTTGAATTGCAATTGGTCATGTTAACAGAATGGATAGTAAAAGAAAAGTAAGTCAAGTGTTTAATAGTAATTTCCAGGGAAATGAGTAAGAGGACAACTAAATAAGCAAATTGTGGAGCTGTATACAGATATTAATAGATGCAAAATTAAAAACTGGAAAGAAAGGTCAAATATCTTAACTGACTGGGAGAAGTCCATTAAGGAGGCGAAGATCCACACTAGACTGTAATGTCACCTAGGAAGAGTAAGAAGCATTACATGGAAGAAAACTATTAGTTTTTACATTTGTTGACCCTTTTCTTGACACTGTAGATGCAAAATTAAAAACTGGAGACAGAAGCCAAAAAACGGACCTGGTTGGGAGAAATCAGTTAAGGAGGCAAAGGTCCATATGAGACTGTAGTGCCCTCAAGGAAGAAGAAGAGGAAGAAGCATTACATGGAGGAAAATCTTTTTTTTTTTTACCCTTTTCCTGACACAATTGTCATGCAGAAAGCAGTCAGTACCTTGGGCCATGTATAATTGAATGGTAGGTTGATTAGTGAGGAATAATTTGGAAAGGATATAGAAGGAAGTGATTGTGGCCTGATTAGATATGTGAATACTATCCGTCCATTCACCTGGAGGGACTGAAGAAAGTAATGTGAAATCTGAGACCAGCCAGTCAGTGGAACAATAATGAACCCAGGGCTTCCTGGACACATCACACGTGCTGCTTACCTGACTGTGATGTTTGTGTCTTTTGTTATACATTACTTTATTCCAAATAACTTTGACCTCAATAATGATAAGTTTATTTCAAGTTTTTGTGGTGTGGACACTATCCTAGAGATATCAGTAGTATACAGGAAACTGTTATGCACTTTATATGAATATAAAACCAGTCAATGCATATGAACATACAAGAATACATTTGGCATGAAATTAAACCAAGACCAGAAGTGGCCAGGGAAAGAGTTATTGAAATGAATTTGCTGGTGGAGACAAGTCTGCAATGGGAAACTGTCCTTACTTGGATTGCCCATGACTTTCATAACAGCATACAAAATTACTGGGATGGTTCCTTACAACAGACCATGTCCTGTTATTTCCTCATCCATCACAATGTGTCATTCATAGACATCCCATCACAGCAAAGGATAACCTATACACTTGCTAAATTTTTTACATGAATGTGAATGCAGTAAGTGAGTGAATGGTTCTTTGCAGGTACATGTTAAAATCGCTGGGATTATGGAAAACTACGTATGAAGACCCAGTCATGTTCAAAGAAAAAGAACAGAAGTTCCGTTTGGACAGAGAAGTTGAGTCTGTAGGTCAGCACCGGGTGGTTGAGGAAGGTACCTTGACAGCAAGTGCTGCTGCCTCTGCAGGCAAGGACATTTCTGCTCTAAAACGTGGAGGAAGCAGGTTATCATATTCAGCACCTGGTCTGGGTATCTCTGGGTCATCGTCCCAACTCGCACGAGGTTCTGGTGTGCGTCGCCGCTCCTCAGCAGGCAATGTATCAGAGCAGGTGAGATATGGTACTTTGTGTCACATATATACTGAGTGATTAATGAGTTACAGACATAACTGCAGGAGATGATTTCTGAGGTCAATGTGATCAGAACATGCCCTACCAACATGCATTCTTTTGTCAGTGGTTATGGTGCTGTGGATTTTTTTAATTTTCATAAGTGCACTCCTGTGAACCATTTATACATGGTAGGTGAACTTGAACAAGCATTGTTTATACCACCAAATGACAATTGATATAAACTGATTTCAGGCTTATCTCTTGCACTTGCACATACACTATTCACAAGAGAGTGGTGAGGTGAGTTGCAGTTGAGTGTGGAATTTTCAAAAACATGCTTTTAGGACAGGTCATTCAAAATTAATGGCACTCTTTTCATGAAGTCAAATTTAGACATTAAATTTATCAGGTAATATGCCATACATTTTCAGTAATCCTTACCATTTATTTTAAGCTTCAAGCAGTTGTAATGCTGTAACCATTCAGAATTGGATACATGTCTATAAGAATGTTTTTGGTGACAAGACCTAGCAAGTCATCTGCAGCTTTGTCAGTAAATCATTAATAACCCTATATAGTGTTGTTGTTGTTCTATAAAACAGTGTAGAGGTATACTTCTTAGGAGTATTGATGTTCTGTGACTGTATTGTCCCCTGATTTGTTTGCAATGATCTTCATTTATTACAGTTCCAAATCGGTTGTCCAAGGCTGAGTACTATAGATATCACTGCACAGTGGTGGAAATTGCTTGTCATTTGTAGACTCTTTTATGAAATATTCACCATAACACAACTGTTTCAAATAAGGTTGTGTATCTTGATGATATCTGTATATTGTATAATAATTGTGTATCTGTTATGATTTTGGTTAGAAAGGTTGCATTGCTTCAAAAGCACTAATGGTACTAAGTCCTGGATGAGATGTGAGATTTTCATAGCATTGAAGATTTGTATTATGTCATTCTGTGTTATGACACCATGTATTCTTGTAGGTATTACCACATATAAGACTCAGGGTGCCATAAACCATTTAAGTTGCACTAATTTACAGTACTAATCCTATAGCATTATACAACCTCATTTGCACTTATCAGGTGGTGACACAGGGAGGCAGACGTCTCAGTGCCTACAAGATGACCGCAGATCAGTCTGAACCAGGAGGTCATGTCAGGTCTGCTGATGAAGAGCCAAGTGCCTCCAATCTGATTGTGGTTCACACAAATGAGGAAAAGTCTAGTGATCACATCCCTGGGTTCCTAATAGTGGCGTAAGTACCAACATATCATACTTGGTTCTTTGAATTCTTGGGAACTTTGGAAGATCATTTTACATCCTTTTACATTAGTACATATTAGTTCCAACAGCAGAGGTAAAACAGGTTGTGACTAATTTCTTCCACTTCTTACCAATCATGATCACTTACATGTTACTTGGTACTATGTAACATCGTGGTCATGTGCACAACAAAAATGAAACATGTAGAATTTTATATGACTGAAATCAGGTGTGAAGTAGAAGTAATTCCACTCATTCATGATTTCCTTGCATTTTTTCATATGTAGCATTTCTGTGCCTTCATTTAATTGTGATATGTCACGTACCTAATAAGGAGAGAGACCAGTATGTCTGAAGAAAAACCACATTTAAGGATTATGACTTTCCCAAGCCATGTGATAAGTTCCATGGCAAAACAAAGGTGAAGACCAGTCTACACCACTTAACTTGAACATCTGTACCCATTGGTAATTAAGTGGATTGTAGACTAGTGTTTATGTGGAAATCAACTACTAGTTTGAATCAGAGTATCCCCACCCCTTCTTTTTGGCATGTATGCATACGTTCTTATATACACATAGACAGACATATGTCCTCTTATACTCTGTACAACAACAGTGATAGTGAATCTTCAGTATTGACTGTTTGTTCTTTCATTATATAGGTTACTTTTTACTTTACATGAATTTGAGTAAGTATCCACTAAGACTGAATAGTTGTATCTTCTTTCATTTCTTCACCAGCTGAGATCACTTTTTCAGATTAAAATCCTTATTTCCTTAGGCTTTCTTTTCTTTTTCAGCACCAGTACTGTCTTGGATTAATAACTCTGAATAGTTGCACGTACTATGTGGAAATGTCTGAAACTTTGGCAACTACAATTAAGGTTTAAGCATGTAAGAAATAACATCTCTGAAACATTGATGATATAACAAGTTTTCATGCATGACTGTCATGTTCTTAACATAAAATGTTACATGATGCCTTTTGTCAGTAGTGGAGGAAGCTCTTCCATGTGTGTGTTACTTTGTTTTCCACTACTGTCTGTAAATATAACAGTAATACTGGTGTGCAGTAATGACATGCTTAATTATATGTGCAAAGAAGTTGTCGTGTCGTCTAATGGAATTCTAGGTTCTTTGGAGCAGCTGTTCCTTCACCCCTGTTTGCCTCCACCGTTTAGTTCAGAATGATTTGTTGCATGAAATGTTACTTTGGTTTAAGAATGAAGTAAGTCTTCTGTCCTAAGTTGGCAAAAATATAGTACTCTGCACTGCTAATTTGCTGCGTGAAAGATGGAAGCACCATCCAATTTGTTTAAGTTTTGTCAATTAATGGAGTGCTTTCACCAAGCCATAGAATTTGATCTGAATACTGTTGCATGTATATCTCCGCCAGTTATTAGAAGATGTCCTTATTTGTTCACAGCACTTTCTTGCAGTACAATAATGTAGCTGCAGGTTCTTCCCTACCTTTTTTCTGGTGCACAGACATGTGTAGTAATCTGCTCTATTTTTTGTCTTCCTGCTTTTATCCCATGATTAAACTCATAACTTTCAGTCTGAATTTGCCATTTTTAATCAATATCATTGCTTCTACTGTGGACATCTTTATTTGGTCCATTCAGCTATAAATATTAGCATAGATGTGTAATTCCTTTGTACCTTTCAATCCCTCCCTAACATTCTTTCATTCCTTTCTGTTAATTGCACAGTTAGCTCAAATTCTTTAGTGTGTAGGCCTCTTGATAATCAGTGTACCAAATATTAGTCCAAATCATTTTTTGTTTTTTCTGCCTGCATTAGCATGTTTTCTATTTAGCCCTATCTGACTATGATGTAATTGAGTCACTGTCATTTGTAAAGTGACCGGCCTTCCTTTAAGTTCACCCCACAAAAAGGGTTACCTCTTTCACCAAATTTTCCATTCTTATTGTCATCATTGCCATTATGGATTTTATTCTTGATCCTAGACAAGGCACCATTACCAAAAACCTCACATCAAGTCAAGGTCTGTTGTGACCTTAACTGTGACATTTAGGTTCATTGTGCTTTATATAAACTGGAGCACCCAAAATGAGCTGTGATTCTCCATCATGTATGACAGTCTTGGACTTCTAAGATCACTGGCAACTATCAGGAGGTCATTCTGAGTACATCTGCTACCTGTTATGCTCCACTTGCTCCTCATTAACTGTGTAAATTTATTTTCAGCTCAAAGCGATATTGTGATTCAGTGAAGGTCTTCTTCACTCACCTGCTGTCCAGAGCCCAGCGTGTTACTGTTGATGTGTATGCACTAATGTTTCTCTGTGACTTCTTCAACTTCATGGTTGTCATCTTTGGCTTTGCATCATTTGGAGTGAGTTTATATTGTACATATTTTCTTCGTCATATGCAACGTTAACTTTTCAGGATAGTAATAAGTAACATATCATTGTCTTCCATTTGTAGAAAATTTATATTAAGTCACTACTGACTATCAGTTTTTATACATTTGTAATGCCTCCCAAGGTGAAACTCCAACTTAACTGTATCCTGCTCGCTAAGGTACTACAGATTAAGAGACTTTGACTAATAACCTCAACGTCTTGGTCTCCAATTTCGGTAGCCGCCACCAGACAGATTCTGACCAAATTTGGATAGCAGGAATCTGACAAACTACTATATCGTACAGTATAATAAAGTATAAATACACTCAATTATATTCCTGGGTCAACTTATCTGGTACTCAAGGATATCATAACTAGATGGCCAAATGTACGTTAAATATATAAGTGAAAAGTAATAATTAACCAAAAGAAAATATTTAATACCTAAAGATAAAACTAAAGTTTATAAACAACTATTAATTTACATGAATACAATAAAATATGTAAAAGAAATTTGAATTTAGTAGTTAATTGAATAAATGCTTTGCCCTTCTCTTATATAACCCAATATATGCCAGAAATTTAGAATTAATTTCAAAATAATTTTCCTAAACTGAAGTTAGCCAAAATTGCTCAACTTGTGTGGAGATGAACATAAAAAATTTTCTAAACACGCCCAACACAGCTTACCTTTTGATTAGCAGAAGTAACAAACATCTTGTGCACATAATATAATTTCTTCTTTGGTATCAAAATCAGAACTTTCTCCACAATATCGTAAGTAGACCAAATACGTAGATATGACAAACAATAGTCACGAGAATGAGGCCGATCACCTGGTTGCAATGGGTTTTATAGAGTAAGGCAGCTGACTCGTCTGAAACTTGCATATTTTCCAGTACACTGAACTTACAGTAGGAGTTCAAAGACTCTACCACATTACAGTAAAATGAAATCAGTATGCCTTAATCATACATATTTTCCAGTGCACTGAACTGATGAATAAGCTTACTTTTAGTTGGCATGCAGTAGCCTTGTCGTATCCATGTACGACTATTTTTCAAATTCAAACTCAAATTTTATGTGTGCATTGTTCATTCTTTACACATTCTTTGCATTAAGTGCATTTAGTGGAGGAAATCATTTTTCTGTGACCCCCCCATTTCTGCAGAACTCTAGATTTGATATTCAGAGTGTTTATTAAAAGTTTAAAAAAAATGTCATTTTGATCTTTGTCACAACTAAGACACGAACTCCAAGGAGCACTGTCTGTCTTGTGAAGCTAATATTTTATTGGCTATTCAAGAAATTCTCCATGTGTTGTGGCACCTGAAAAATCATTAACCATGTTCAAAAGAGCCCATCATTTATCGCTGCACCGAGCTTTATGCATTCAGTTCACGCTGTCCGATCCTATTTCTGTAAGATCTATTTTAATATCATCCTTCCCTCTGTGCCTGGGTCTTACGCATTGTCTGTTTCCTTCAGGCTTCCCACCAAAATTCTATATGCTTTTCTCCACTGTCACATATATGGTTGGTAAAGTTGTCCTTATACATGCTATGAAAGCATATAGAGGGATTGGAGTTACAGAGGCACTCATTGTTAGCCTCAGCACTAGATTGCAGTGAGTGGTCAGTTTCATACCCTAGCCACTTTACATCTGGGGAAAGAGTCCCTGGTTCCCATTGAATAGGAGTCTGAATGGGCCTCAGAGCCAGTCTGGATGTTTTGCCTTACTGCATCACAAACCCTTTTTTATAAGAGGCTCAAGTAAATGTGTCCTGAGTCGTTTGGCTCCATTCTTTAGCTTCACACCATAATTCTCTAAGTTTTATTAATATCTGTCCATTTTTTCCTGGGTCTTCCAACCCTCTTTTCTGTATTTTTTCTCACCAAGTGTGTTCCTTCCTGATTTCTCCTATATGTGGACCGTAGTTCAGTCATTTTATTCTCTTTTGAATTAAACACTCTTAATAGGTGAGGAAGTCAGGACAGCATAATTGGTATATAAGTGACTAGGCTATGAGCTGCATGGTTCAGTGTTCGGATCCTGGCAGGAGCAAGAGATTTTTTCATCATCATCATCATGTTCCTGAAGGGTTAGGTGTGTTTCCTGTTCCTTGATCCTCAAGATGAAGTTGGTCCCTCCATCTCTTCCTCGGTCGTCCTATGTTCCTTCGTCCTTTTGGT
>Ga0131853_10010442_pt1 | contig 16973 bp, 13 predicted proteins | sample TergutLab28metaG_FD_92764 | JGI IMG/M metagenome (GOLD analysis project Ga0131853, IMG submission 92764) | Labiotermes labralis P1 segment gut microbial communities from Petit-Saut dam, French Guiana - Lab288 P1 (version 2) (version 2) | ecosystem: Host-associated > Arthropoda: Insects >...
CTGGTAACGCTCGTTCACGAGATGCACAAGCGCAACTGCCGCTACGGACTTGCGACGCTCTGCGTTGGCGGCGGGCAGGGATTGGCGATGATTATCGAGAAGGGGAATTGACCGATGGATAAAGTTATTTCTATAGAAAAGGCTGTATCGCTTGTTAAAGACGGCGACACGGTGATGGTCGGTGGTTTTATGGCGAACGGCTCGCCGTTGAAGTTGCTGGATGCGCTGCTTGCCTCTGGCAGGAAAAACCTGACGCTTATCTGCAACGACACGGCGTTCGTGGACAAAGGTGTCGGCAAGCTTGTTGTCAACAAACAGTTCAAGAAGATTATTTCGACCCACATTGGGTTGAACAAAGAAACCGGACGGCAGATGTCCGCCGGGGAAACCGAGGTTGACCTTGTTCCGCAGGGAACGCTTGCCGAACGCATCCGCGCGGCGGGTTTCGGGCTTGGCGGGATTCTCACCCCGACGGGGCTTGGAACGCTGGTGGAGGAAGGCAAGCAGAAGGTAACGGTTGACGGTACAACGTACCTGCTGGAAAAGCCGCTGTTTGCCGATGTTGCGCTGCTGTACGCGAACAAGGTCGACACTCAGGGGAATATGGTCTACAAAGGCTCGGAGAACAACTTTAACAGCGTGATGGCGAGTGCCGCGAAGATTACGATTGTTGAGGCGGAGGAACTTGTGGAGTGCGGGACAATTGACCCCAACACGGTTATGACGCCGAGTGTTTTTGTGAAGTATATCGTCAACGGAGGCGCACTATAATGGAAAAAACTATCGATAAAGATCAAGTGCAACTGAACATCGCCAAACGGGTGGCGCGGGAACTGAAAGACGGCCAGTTGGTCAACCTCGGCATTGGTTTGCCGACAAAGGTGGGCAACTACATCCCCGCGGGTGTCAGCGTTATGCTCCACTCCGAAAACGGCTTTGTCGGCTTGGGGCCGGCACCCGCCGAAACCGCCACCGCCGATTTGACCATTGTCAACGCGGGCGGGCAGCCGGTAACGATTGTGCCGGGAGGCTGCTTTTTCGACAGCGCGACATCGTTCGGCATTATTCGCGGCGGTCATCTTGACATCACTGTGCTGGGTGCGTTGCAGGTCGACGAGGAAGGCAACATCGCCAACTATATGATCCCCGGCAAGATGGTTCCCGGCATGGGCGGCGCGATGGATCTGCTGACCGGCGCGAAAAAGGTGATTGTGGCGATGGAACACACCGCCAAAGGCGAGCCGAAGATTCTCAAGCGTTGCAATTTGCCCTTAACGGCGAAAGCGCAGGTTGACCTCATCGTTACAGAGATGGCGGTGATTGAGGTAACGAAAGAAGGTTTGGTGCTGAAAGAAGTCGCCGAAGGTTTTACACTTGATGAAGTGCTTGCGGCAACGGAAGCCACGTTGATTGTCGGCGCGAATTTAAAATAAGAGGTAAGGCAAGGAGTTTTTTTATGTTTAGAAGATTTGTTATGGCATCCGTTAAACTGGTCGAGCGCTGGTTGCCCGATCCGTTTCTGTTCGCAATCATACTAACGTTTCTGACCTTCATTATGGGCATCGCGTTCACCGCGCAGACGCCGTTGCAAATGGTCAGGCACTGGGGCAGCGGCTTTTGGGGCTTGCTTGCATTCACCATGCAAATGGTGCTGATACTGGTAACCGGGCATACGCTGGCGCAAGCTCCCGTTTTCAAAAGGGCGCTTTCGGCGCTGGCAAGCATCCCGAAAAATGCCGCCTCCGCCGTCGTTCTGGTAACAGTTGTTGCGGCAATTGCAAGCTGGATCAACTGGGGCTTTGGGCTGGTGTTGGGCGCGCTGTTTGCAAAGGAAATCGCACGGCGGACGGAACTCAGGTGCGACTACCGCTTGCTGATTGCCGCCTCGTACTCGGCGTTTATGTTTTGGCACGCCGGGCTTTCAAGTTCCGCGGGGCTTATGATGGCGTCGGCAAGCACCAACTTCGCGGTGATTTCAGGCGGCGTTCTTTCCGGCCCGATTCCTACATCTGCCACCCTGTTTGCGCCGTTTACTATAATAATGCTGCTTTTCTTTTTAATCACGATTCCGCTTATCAACCGCGCGATGCTTCCCAAAAACCAGCAGGATATTGTTCTTATCGATCCGTCAAAGCTCGAGGTTGACATCGCCGAGCAGGCAAAGCCGAAGGGGATGATGACTCCGGCGGAAAAGCTTGAGAACTCAAGGGTAATTTCCTACCTCGTCGGAATAATGGGGCTTGTGGTTGTCGTGAGCCACTTTATCAAGTCGGGTTTCAGCCTTGACTTAAACATTGTCAACTTTATGTTCCTCATTGCGGGAATTATCCTGCACGGAACGCCTGCGAAATTCTTGAAAGCCGTAACGACAGCCGTAAAAGGCGCAGGCGGCATTATCATCCAGTTTCCGTTTTATGCCGGAATTATGGGGATGGTTATCGGTGTCGGGGCGAGCGGACTGAGCCTTGCCAATATTATGTCTGACGGGTTTGTCAGCATTTCCAACGCCGCAACACTGCCGACGTTTACGTTCCTTTCTGCCGGGCTTTTGAATATGTTCGTGCCTTCAGGCGGCGGGCAGTGGGTCATTCAGGCTCCGATTATGATTCCGGCGGCGCACGAACTGGGCGCAAGTATCGAGAAGGTAATTATGGCGTATGCGTGGGGCGATGTGTGGACAAATATGCTCCAGCCGTTTTGGGCTTTGCCCGCCCTTGCAATCGCGGGGCTTCGGGCTAAAGATATTATGGGCTTTCTCATTGTCCACCTGATCTTTATCGGTGTTGCCTGCAGCGTGTTGCTGTTAGTGCTGTAAGAGCACGTGCCGGAACAACCGCCGGACAAAAAAATACCCCGCACAGCGCGGGGTATTTTTTTTATTACATGAATTACATCAGCAAAACCAGCACTTTACTGTGCTTGCGCCGCTGTTGCCTTTTTCTGCCGTGACCATGCAAAGATCGCAACAAGCCCGACGGCTGTTCCAAAGACAATGTATCCGACAACAACGGAGTGCGAAAGCCCGAAAGCCAGATAGCCAAAGCTCGCCAGTATCGCCGCGATAATCGTGTACGGAAGCTGCGATTCAAAGTGCGGCAAAACTTTGCAGTTCGCCCCGGCAGCCGCCAAAACGGTTGTGTCTGAAATCGGCGAAGCGTGGTCGCCAAAAACAGCGCCAGACAGCACGGCGGACATTGCCGGCATCAGCAAGCTTATGTCAATGGCGGAAGCCACCGCTCCGGCGATTGGCAGTACGATTGCAAATGTTCCCCACGATGTACCAATGCTGAACGCCATAAGCGATGCCGCTATAAACATGATGAACGGGATTAACCCGCCGTATACACCGATACCTTCGAGCATATTGGCAAAGAACGTACCGACGCCAAGCTGCCCGATAACTGACGCAAGAACCCACGACAGGCACAAAATCCCAATCGCCGTTCTCATCGAGTTGAGACCTGCAATGATCGCCTTGCGGTACTCTTCCCTTGTAACTTCGCCAGCCTTAACGTGCCTGATCCCGATGTACAAAGCGGAAACACCGCCAGCAATACCGCCAAGCAAGAGCGACATCGACAGCGACATATTGTCCAGAACAGCATACGCAAGTCCGTATTCAGCAATATCCTCCGGTGAGGACAATTGCGCGCCTGTTATAAACATCGTACCGATGGTAACGAGCACCAAGCTTAAAATGGGGCCCCAGAAATCCCACACGGTTCCCTTGCAGGACTCAACTTCCGCCAGCGCAAGCCCGCCAACACCGGAATCGTCAGCAGAGGCATCATCCTCGCCCCGCCGTACCCTCTCCTCATATTTTTTCATCGCAAAAATATCGAAGTCAAACGCAACGTTTATCAAAACCAGCAGAAGAGCCGCCATGACATAAAAGTGGTAGGGAATCATCCGCAGGAAATCCAGAAAGACGTTGCCTTCGTGGCCTATTTTTTCATAGACCAGGGCAATGTTACCCATAATTGCAACAGCCCAACTGGAAACTGGTGCGATAATACAAATCGGAGCAGACGTTGAGTCAACGTTGTAGGTTATTTTTGCGCGGGAAATCCGGTGTTTTTCGGACAGTGTTTTGCCGATATTTCCGGTAACCATCGCGCTGAAGTAGTCGTCGATTATCAGAATAAAGCCAATGATGACGGTCATAAACTGCACACCTCTGCGCGTTTTGACCCGTTTCGAGACGCTTTCCACGAAGGCGCGGGAGCCGCCGGTGATTACCACGAACGATGTGATAAGCCCCAGCCCCAAAAGGAAAACGATGATAGAAAAATACCAGCGGCTGGCAAGCCCAAACAGCTCCTCTGCCTCGGCATTGGGGTGGACCATCACTTCGATGACTCCTTCCAGCCCCTGCACTTCCGTTGGCCCGGTGAAGAAAATTGACATCACCGTTTTTTCAATAGTCCGTACCGTTTCAAACAGGTTGAAATTCGCAACCATGAACGCGGCGGACACGATTCCGACGGTCATCGACAATAAAATGCGCTTAGTAATCAGCACACATCCCACCGTTAAAATGATCGGGATGATTGTCCATGCCGTCGCCGATAAGTCGACAGGTACACTCATAAAAATCTCCTTGTCTAACTCCTAAAAAGATTTGATGAAAGACGTAAGGCAAACTACTTACTGGTAAGTTCATCACACAGATAATATTTTGTCAATAAGGGAGAAGTTGACATATAACAAAATGGGGGGCATACTGTTATGATGACTCTGACGGAATTAATAAACCCTGAACTATTATTGTTAAACGTTTCCTGTTCGACCAAAAATGACCTTATCGCACAACTTGCGGCGAAAATTTACAGCGCGGATCGGAAACTTCCCCTTTCGCACGAGGAGCTTTTGAAGAATATTTATACACGGGAGGAAATCGGGGGGACGCTGCTTCCGTCGGGGCTTGTCATTCCTCACGCGCGGCTTAAAAACTTTGAGGATTTTATCCTTGCGGTGGCGACTCCTGCCGCGCCCCTGTTTCAGGGCAAGCAGGAAATCCGGCTGGCGGCGATGATGATTACGAGCCAGTCCGGCGGGGCGTGGTATCTTGAAACGCTGGCGGCACTGACAAAATTGTCGCGGGACGAGCCGTATTTCCGCCGCCTTGCCGGGGCGCTTACCAAAGAAGATTTTTTCAGCGTGCTCCGCGAGAGCAATCTCTCGTTTGCGCCCGCAAATACATAGCGGCGCGATTGCGCGGCGGCGCTTATCGTTTCCTGGGCGATTGCCGCAGCAACTGCGCCGCCTCGTCTGCGGTTGCGGCGTTGATGACTGCCTCGCGGACATCGGCATCGTGTAACACTGTGCTGATGGCGGCAAGAAACTGAACGTGCGGGCCGGAAACTTTTTTCGGCGATGCCATCGCGATAAAAAGTTGCGCCTTTTCCCCGTCAGCACAATCAAAATCAACACCCGCTTTTTTTATACCCACTGCCACCGCAAGGCAGGACGTCCCGCAGGTTTTTGCGTGGGGCAGCGCAATACCGTTCTGCATACCGGTACTCATAATTTTTTCCCGTTCAAGCATATCCGCCAGCACTTCGTCACGGTTGACAATCTTCCCGCTGTCCCCAAGGACATCCACGAGTTCTCTGATAACCTCCGCCTTCGTTTCACCTGAAAGCTCCATGCGAATGCAGTCCGGCGTAATAAGCGCAAGCAGTTCCTCATCCAGCCTGCCGTCGCACTCCGCAAGCTCGCACCTCATCGCCTTCGGGTCGGATGACGCTTTAAGTTTCTGAATCGAATCGTTGAGCGTTACAATTACCTCGTACACGGCTGTTTTCACAAGCGGCATATCGACGGCGGCGGTTTCTATCGTTACGATGTTTTCCTCTTCTTTGATGGAAAGCACGATGTCGTCTTTGCGGGCGTGGGAAATGCCTTCGTTGATATTCATCATTTGAACGTAAAAGCCTTCGTTCCGCAGGTCTTTGAGCAGTGTGTCCATCACGAGGTCGGCGATTTGGGCGGAGGGGAATTTCCACACAGCCTGTGTTGTGTCGTCTTTGGGGGCGCTTTTTCGCGTGCCGCTTCCGCGCAGTTTCATCGCCGCGCCCAACAGCGCGGGGGCTGCCAGCGTTGTCGCCAAAATCATCAGAACGATGGCGGCAAACAATTTTTGATCGACCACTCCTAAAACCATGCCAATTCCCGCCATAATCAGCGTTACTTCGCCGCGTGGAACCATTCCTGAACCGATACGCAGCGCGCCCTTCGTGTTAAAGCCGAGCAGGAGCGCGGGCGCGCCGCAGCCGACCACCTTCGAGAGAATGGCGGCAACGGTATAGACCGCTCCAAAGATAAGCACCGACGGCGACAGAAACTCGCGCGCGTTGACCATCATTCCCATCACCGCGAAAAAAACTGGAACGAAGAACTCGTACAGACCGCGGATGCGTTCCTGAATGACATCGGCAATGTCGGTTTTGGAAAGCGCAAGCCCGGCGATATACGCGCCGATGATTTTGGCTAGCCCCTGCTGCTCGAAAATCCCGGCGAGGATTAGCGCCACGCCGAACGCCAGAATCGAAAAGTCAAAACTGTCCCGGAAAATCTTCAGGAACGCCGCCAGCTTTTTGGAAAAGACAAGCCCCAGCGTGGTAACGCCCAGCCAGATGCCAAACGCCTTCCCCGCTGTTGCCAGTATTTGCGATACGCTGGGACCGCCCGAACTTGAACCGGTAAGCATCGTTACAATCCCCAGCACCACTGCTAAACCGATGATACTCAGCACGTCGTCAAACACGGATGCGGCAAAGATGGTAACTTTTTCAGGCGCTTCGAGGTTTTTCTGATCCGAAAGAATGCGAGCGGCGATACCCATGGAAGTCGCCGTGAGCATAATCCCCAAAAATAAACTTTGCGGGTGGGTGAAAGGCACTCCGAGCAAGAGCACTCCGGTTGCGCTGCCAGCTACGAACGACGCGATAACACCGCCGACACCGATGATGCCGCCGCGCAGCGAATAGCGCAGGAAAAGGGGGATGTTCGTTTCCAGCCCTGACGCGAAGAGCAATATAATGGAAGCTATTGCAGCAAGCGAGTACAGTTCGTTGCTCACTGCCAACTCTGGCGAGTTCAGCGCGAAAACGCCTTCAGGAAAACCGGGCATGGATATTCCGCCCAGCGCGTAGGGGCTGATTAAAATCCCCGCCACAAGTTCCCCGATAACCTGGGGAAATCCCGTCTTTTTTGCAAGCTTACCAAAAAACCGAACCGCGAAAAGAATTATCCCTAATTGAAGGGCAAAAATAGCAGCCAGTGCGGTAGCTGACTCAGTTTCAATGTGCATAGACTCCTCCGCAACAATGAGAAAATTGTTGAAAACGATTGAATTGTATACTGTATTGTATAATATTATAGCAAATGTTACAAGAGGATGTAGCTGAAATACTATAGTAAATTATGACAATTTTTCTAAATTTCCTCTTGACATCTGAAAAATATCGTGCAACACTTGTTTATTGGGTGTTACTGGCGCAACGCTGGGCATTACCTTGTTATACAGAAAAGCCATTGGGCAAACGGGTAATGGGCATGGTAACGTTACAAAAGTGCAACAATAATATTATTCTTGCGTCTGACGGCGAGCGTGAAGTTATCGCGTTGGGCAAAGGTATAGGTTTCAACGCGCGCCCCGGCGAGGAAGTTGACGCAAGCCGTATCGAAAAGGTTTTTGTCCCGCAAGAAACAGCCCAGATCAGCCGTTTTAAGGATATTCTGGCAGACCTGCCGTACGAAATTGTTCTTCTCGCCGGAAAAATTGTTGATTGCGGAAAAGCACGCCTCAGGCGAAACTTCAACCAGAGCATTGTTATCGCCTTAGCCGATCACCTGAATTTTGCCCTTTCACGAATAAAAGACGGCATGGAAATAGAACTGCCGATGATCTGGGACATAAAGCACATCTATCCGCTTGAATACGCTATGAGCCGCCAATTACTGGTTACGATCAAGGAAGATACGGGGATTGAGCTGCCGGAAGCGGAAGCTACCGCTATTGCGCTGCATTTTATCAATGCGGAATCGGATTACCCGGATATGCCGAATACGATACGGATGTCAAAAATCATTAAAAAATCAATCGAGATTGTCGAGGCGCACTATAAAACTACCCTTGATGACTCTGTCCCTGATTTTAACGGCTTTGTCTCGCTTCTGCGTAGCACTATTATGCGTTTTCTGTACGACAAAGATGAAAAGCAGGTTAAGAACGATATGGAACTGCACACGCTCCTTCGCAGACGCAACGCGTCAGAGTTTGACTGCGCGGAAAAAATTGCGGCATTTATCGGCAACGAGTACAACTGGCAACTGAGCATGAACGACGTGTCGTTTTTAGCTTTGTATATTCAAAGAATTACTGAGTACGGCGATTCGGAATTGTAATTCAAAACAGGAGGAACGTATGGAGAAAAGTTTTACGTTGACCGCGCAGGGAGTTCTTGACGGGGTTGGCGGCACAGGGAACATTAAAAATGTTGTCCACTGCGCCACACGGCTCAGGTTCACGCTTGCGGACATTGCGAAGGCTGACGATGCCGTGGTGAAGGCAACGCCCGGCGTGGTGAGTGTGGTGAAAGCCGGCGGGCTGTACCAGGTGGTTATCGGGAACGATGTGCCTGAAGTCTTTGTCGAACTGAAGAAACTCGGTACTCCTGCGGGAGCGCCTCTTGAGGAGAACACCGACGTGAAGGCTCCGGTTACGCCCGGATCAATCGTAACGTCGTTGATAAACACGATAAGCGCGGTGTTCACGCCGATACTTCCGGTGCTGATGGGCACGGGGCTTATCAAGGGACTTCTAGCAGTGTTGCAGATTATGTTCCCAGAATGGGCTGCCTCCGGCGACCGCGCTTTCGTAATTCTCAACGCGGCGGGCGACACGATGTTCTACTTCCTGCCGATTGTTGTCGCCTACACCGCGGCGCAGAAGTTCGGGCTTGACCCGATTCTGGGGATTGTCTTCGGCGCGGCGCTGGTCTACCCCAGCATCGTGGAGCTGTACCCCTTCGGACCGTGGTCGCTGGAATCCGTGCTGGGCGCGAAGATTTTCGTGATGATCCGCTACTCAGGCACGGTGATGCCGTCGATTTTTGCCGTGTATATGGCGGCGAAAATGTACAAGCATTTCAGGCAAACGCTGCCATCGGCGATTAAAAACTTTATCGCACCGTTCCTTACAATGGTCATCGGTATTCCGCTTACCTTCCTTGTTGTGGGGCCGGTGTTCGGCTTTGTTGGGCTTGGCATTATGAAGGGGATGCAGAGCATTTCCGGCATTGGAGCTGCGGGATCGATTCTCGTGGGGACTATCATCGGCGGGTTTTGGCAGGTGCTGGTTGTGTTCGGGCTGCACTGGTCGCTCGTTCCAATCGCCATAATGGAGACGATTACGCCAAACCCGGTTTTCGGCGGGAACAACGTCAACACGCTGCTTGCCTACGCGCAGATAGCGGCGTTTACCCAGCTCGGCGCGGTTCTGGCGATAGCGGTGAGGATTAAAAACGCCGAGCGGCGTTCGGCGGCATTTGCCACCGGGATTTCAGGGATTTTCGGCATAACCGAGCCCATCATCTACGGTTTCACCCTGCCGAAGCGTAAGCCGTTCCTCCTCGCCTGTCTGGTCGGCGCTCTTTCCGGCGCGCTGGCTGCCGCAGTCGGGAACGCTTTTTCTGGCGGGTACGGTCTTGCCGCGCAGATGGGCAGTATGGGCATTTTCAGCTACCCGAGCTACATTCTGCCGGGTTTTGCCGGATCCACCGCGAACTTCCTCATCCACATGTTCGCCACGTTTATGGCGGTCGGCATGACGTTCGCGCTTGTCTACGGTACGTACAAACCGGAAGCGGCGGAACTCCGCGAGGTTGCGGCGGTGAAAATCGACACCTCGAAGGTGAATATCGCCGCCGCGCTGAAGGTTTTTGCTCCGGTAAAGGGGCGCGTTCTTCCCCTGAACCAGTCGGCTGACGCGGCGCACCAGCAGGAAGCGCTCGGCAAGGGCGTGTGCATAATGCCGTTGGGCGGGAAGATTTTTGCTCCGTTTGACGGGGTTGTCGAAATGGTGTTTGACACCAAGCACGCCATCAGCGTGAAAAGCTCTGACGGTATCGAGGCGCTGATCCACTGCGGAATCGACACGGTGAAACTTGGGGGTTCAGGGTTTACCGCCCGTGTTAAAGAAGGCGAGGCGGTGAAGGCAGGTCAGCTTATCCTTGAATACGATAAGGATATTATCGCGCGGGCGGGTTTTAATCTTGAAACGCAGCTTGTTATTACCAACTCAGGCGACTTCAAGGTGATTACGCAGGCGAAGTCCGGCGACTGCGCTGTTGGGGATATTGTTCTGTACATTGGTTAATTTACTTGCAGCATTTAACAGTGAAATTAAGTAAGGAGAAAAACAATGGCATTTTCAAAAAATTTCTTGTGGGGCGGCGCGATTGCCGCGCACCAGGCGGAAGGCGCGCATCTTGAAGACGGGAAAGGGCTTTGTACCTGCGACGTAATGCACGGCGGGAAAGGGCGTTTTGCCGAAATCCAGAAGCCGGATGTAATGCGGAAAAATATTGCCGCTCAGGATGGTTATTTTCCCGAACACATCGCGATTGATTTTTACCATCATTATAAGGAAGATATTGCCCTTTTTGCGGAGATGGGATTTAAGACATTCCGCACCTCGATTTCCTGGGCACGGATTTTCCCCAATGGAGATGACGCGCAGCCCAACGAACAGGGGCTTGCGTTTTACGATAGTCTGTTTGACGAGCTTTTGAAGTACGGCATCGAGCCGCTGATAACGCTTTCCCACTGGGAAATGCCGATAAACCTGACCAAAAAATACAACGGCTGGGTGAGCCGCCAGCTCATCCCGCTGTTTGAGCGTTATGTAAAAACGGTTTTCGCGCGGTATAAAGGAAAGGTAAAATACTGGCTTACTTTCAACGAGATAAACGTAACCCTTCACGTGCCGTTTCTCGGCTCGGGAGTTCTTATTGACGATCCCGCCGACAAGGACACGATGGCGTACACGGCGTGTCACAACCAGCTTGTTGCAAGCGCGCTCGCGGTGAAGGCGTGCCACGAAATGCTGCCCGACGCGAAAATTGGCTCGATGGTTGCGGCTATTACTTCGTATCCGTACACATCGCACCCCGACGACAACTGGGGAAAAATGAAGCTTGAGCGGAAAAATTATTTTCTCACCGACGTGCAGGCGCGGGGAAAATACCCGGAATGGACGAAACAGTATTTTGCATCCCAAAACATCAACATTGGAATGACGGCGGAGGACGAAAAAATCCTGCGCGAAAATACGGTGGACTTTGTTTCGTTCAGCTACTATGCTTCAAGTGCAACTTGTACGTACCACGATCCTGCGGCTAAGGTAGAAACGATAGCTGGCAACCTGATTGGCGGCGTGAAAAATCCTTACCTCAAATCATCGGAATGGGGCTGGCAGATCGATCCCATGGGGCTTCGCATTGTGTTGAACTTCCTGTACGACCGCTACGAAAAGCCGCTGTTCATCGTTGAAAACGGGCTTGGCGCGAAAGACGTTGTAACGGCGAACGGTGAAATCAACGACGATTACCGCATCAACTACTTGCGCGCGCATATCAAAAGCATGAAAGCTGCGGTGGAAGATGACGGCGTTGAGCTTCTGGGTTACACACCGTGGGGCTGCATCGACATTATCAGCGCGTCTACCGGAGAAATGTCAAAACGCTACGGCTTTATTTACGTTGACCGGGATGACGAAGGAAACGGAACATTGAAACGCTCTCGAAAGAAAAGTTTTTTCTGGTACAAGGGCGTGATTGCAAGTAATGGGGAAAATCTAAACTAACAAAAAGGGAGTTTGTAGTATGGCTAAGGATTTTATGGCAACCGCCCAAGGTGTTTTGGGCGGTGTCGGTGGGATGGGAAACATCAAAAACGTCGTTCACTGCGCGACGCGCTTGCGGTTTACCCTTTCGGACATTTCAAAAGCGGATGATGCCGCGATAAAGGCGACGCCCGGCGTGGTGAGCGTGGTGAAGGCCGGCGGGCTGTACCAGGTTATTATCGGGAACGACGTGCCGGAGGTTTTCGCGGAGCTGCAAAAAATGGGCGTAACCACCGGAACCTTTGTTGGAGAGGATGACGGCACAGGCAAAGCGCCGGTTACAGCGGGCGGGCTCGTTAACTCGCTTATCAATACCATTAGCGGAATATTTACGCCGATACTTCCGGCACTGATGGGAACGGGTCTTATAAAAGGTGTTCTTGCGATACTTCAGATTGTGTTCCCGCAGTGGGCGGCTTCAGGCGACGGAGCCTTCGATGTTCTGTACGCCGCCAGCGATGCTCTTTTTTACTTCCTGCCTGTCATCGTCGCCTATTCCGCGTCTCAGAAGTTTGGGCTTGAACCGATCCTTGGCTTGGTTATAGGAACATCCCTTGTCTATCCACGGATAGTAGCCATGTACCCCTTCGGGCCCTGGGCGCTCAAGCCGTTCTTCGGTTTTGACATACTTGTTATGCTTCGGTATTCAGGCACAGTATTGCCGTCAATTTTTGCGGTATACGGAGCGGCAAAACTGTACAAGCATTTCAGGCGGACCCTGCCATCGGCAATTAAAACGTTCATCGCGCCGTTCTTTACGTTAATCATAATGGTTCCGCTTACCTTCCTGATTGTCGGTCCGGTCTTTGGCATCGTGGGGCTTGGCATACAGAACGGCATCATGGGCATTTACCAGATAGGCGCGATAGGGGCGATTCTGCTTGGGGCAATTATGGGCGGTTTCTGGCAGGTGCTGGTGATCTTCGGCTTGCACTGGGCAATCGTGCCGCTGGGGATTCAGCAGACGGCGGTTCCCAACGAATTTTTCGGCGGGCTCGGCGTTACGACGATACTTCCCTACGCCGGATTCGGTGCCTGCGCGATGATGGGCGCGATGTTCGGGATGGCGCTGCGGATGAAGAACGTCGAGCGGCGTTCGGCCGGCTTCGCCGCCGGCATTGGAGGCATATTCGGTATTACCGAGCCCATCATCTACGGCTTCACCCTTCCGAAAAAGAGGCCCTTCCTGCTTGCCTGCATTTCCGGCGCGACTGCGGGCGCTTTGGCAGGCGGCGTCGCCAGTATCTTTTCCGGCGGGCGCGGGCTTGCGGGGCAAATGGGCGCGCTGGGCATTTTCGCCTTTCCAAATTACCTGCTTCCGGGCTACGATGGCGGCACGGCGAACTTCCTTGTCTATTTGTTCGCGTATCTCCTGTCGGTCGGCCTTTCGTTCTCATTGGTCTACGCCACCTACAGGCCGGACGCGGCGGAGCTTCGCGCGGACAAGGCGACTGAGATCAATACATCGAAGGTCAACGTCGCTGCGGCGAGAAAGATTTTTGCTCCGTCGGGCGGGCGGCTTCTTCCTTTGAACCAGTCCGCCGACGCGGCGCATCAGAAAGAGGCACTGGGCAAGGGCGTTTGCATCATGCCCTTGGGCGGAAAAATCGTTGCGCCGTTTGATGGAATAGTTGAAATGGTTTTTGACACAAAGCATGCCATCAGCCTAAAAAGCGCCGACGGTGTCGAAGTGCTGATTCACTGTGGAATTGACACGGTGAAGCTCGGCGGAAAGGGATTCGAGCCGCGCGTGCAGGAAGGCGAAACGGTAAAGGTCGGGCAGCTTATCCTTGAGTACGACAAGGATCTTATCGCCCGCTCGGGATACAGCCTTGAGACGCAGGTCGTTGTTACCAATACAGGCGATTTCAAGGCGGTTACACAGGCGAAGTCCGGCGACTGCAACGTTGGGGATTTAGTTTTGTATGTCGAGGGTTAATCTGCCTGCGGCAGATTAACCGGACTGGAAAAAAATTAATCTGCCTAGGCAGATTAGCTAGGAGTTTTGCGAAGCAAAACTCCTAGGGCTGAAAAAAGGTTGATCTGCCTGTAGGCGGATTATCCGATTCGGGGGCGTTGTGGATGCGGAATCCACGAAATATCTCCACTAATTAAACAAGTTTTAGAGAGGAATAATAATGGCATTTGCGAAAGATTTTTTGTGGGGCGGCGCGATTGCTGCTCATCAGGCGGAAGGGGCGTATCGTGAAGGTGGCAAAGGAATTGCCACAAGCGATGTTATCCATGGTGGGAAGGGGCGATTTGAGGAGGTTCAGAATCCTCAGGCGATACGGAAAAACATCGAGGCTCCGGAGGGTTATTTCCCCGAGCATATCGCTGTGGATTTTTACCATCGGTACAAGGATGACGTTGCGCTCTTTGCCGAGATGGGGTTCAAGGTGTTTCGCACGTCGATTTCTTGGGCGCGGATTTTTCCCAACGGCGACGACACGCAGCCGAACGAACAAGGGCTTGCGTTTTACGACAGCCTTTTCGACGAGCTTTTGAAGCACGGCATTCAGCCGCTGATCACGCTTTCGCATTGGGAGCTGCCGATCAATCTAACAAAAAAATACAATGGCTGGGCAAGCCGAGATCTTATTCCTTTGTTCGAGCGCTACGCGAAAACGGTTTTCGAGCGCTACAAGGGCAAGGTTAAGTATTGGCTTACCTTCAACGAAATAAACATGTCGCTGCACAAGCCCTTCAAGGGCGCGGGCGTTCTTATCGACGATCCCGCCCAGCGCGAGGCGCTGACGTACCGCGCCTGCCACAACAAGCTGGTGGCGAGCGCGCTTGCGGTGAAGGCGTGCCACGAGATACTGCCTGACGCGAAAATCGGCAGTATGGTTGCGTCGATTACGGTGTATCCCTATACCTCGCATCCCGATGACAACTGGAAGCGCCTTGAGATCGAGCGCGAAAGTTACGCCCTGACAGACGTTCAGACGCGGGGAAAATACCCGGCGTGGTTAAAGCGGCAGTTTGAAAAAAACGGCATTGATATTGGAATGACGGCGGATGACGAAAAAATCCTGCGGGAGCACACGGTTGATTTTGTTTCGTTCAGTTATTATTTTTCCAATGCCGTTCTTAGCGGCGACCATGCGAGTGCCGAACCTGGGACGAGCATTTTTGGCGACGCAGTTCGCAATCCCTACATTAAAACTTCGGAATGGGGCTGGCAGATCGATCCGAAGGGGCTTCGCATCGCGCTTAACTTCCTGCACGACCGCTACCAAAAGCCGCTCTTTATCGTGGAGAACGGACTTGGCGCGAAGGACGTTGTGGAGGCTGACGGCGCTATTAACGATGATTATCGAATCGAGTACCTGCGCGAGCACATCAAGGCGATGAAGGCTGCGGTTGAGAAAGACGGGATTAACCTTATGGGTTACACGCCGTGGGGGTGCATCGACATTATCAGCGCGGGCACTGGGGAAATGTCCAAGCGCTACGGTTTTATTTATGTTGATAGGGATGATGAGGGAAAGGGCACGCTCAATCGTTCACGGAAAAAGAGTTTTTTCTGGTACAAGGGCGTGATAGCGAGTAACGGGGAAAATCTGTAATTTTCAGGCTATTCCAGGAAAATAACAAAGAGGTTTTTATGAAAGAGTTTTCTTATACAATAAAAGATCCGTTGGGAATACACGCCAGACCTGCGGGGTTGCTGGTGAAAAAGTTACAGGAGTTTTCGAGCAACGCGACAATACTGCGGGGCGAGGACAAGTGCGACGGGAAGAAACTGCTTGCATTGATGAAAATGCGCGTCAAAGAAGGACAGACGCTGACCGTGCAGTTTGAGGGCGGCGATGAAGAAGCTGCCGCAAACGCCATGCAGAATTACATGGCGGAAATTCTTTGACGGTTTAAGTCTTGCTGCAATGCGCGGCGTGGGGGGTTAATTTGGGGAAAAAGCTTGTGTGCCTGGACATTGACGGAACATTGCTTGGGCTCGATGGCGTTGTTCCGGCATCGGCTATCGATGCGTGCCTGAATGCCCGCCGGAACGGGCATCGTTTGTACATCTGCTCCGGACGCAACATGATGGAAGTAAACGTAAACCGGGAAATTCTTGATATCGGTTTTGACGGGATTGCAAGTTCAGGCGGGGCGCACATTGAAATTGACGGAACGGTTGTTTTTGACGCTGCAATACCTGCGGAAACTGTCAGAGAAATTTACCTTTACATGAACGGGCTTGGGTTTGGTATTGCATTGGAAAAAAATGACGCGATACTGTCAAACAAGCACAATATTGCCCATTGGGAAGCGGTTCTAGAAAACTTTGAAGGTCATGAGAAGCAGAAACGATTTGCCCGTTTGCTGGACACGAAAATGAAAAATCCTCTGCCGGAAATACCCGAAGCCCGCCACTATGAAAACATTAACAAAATTGTTTTTAACTGCAAAAGCTCAGGTTGCTTTGCCGAAGTCAGGCGGATGTTCGGGCAGGACTGTGAAATCTTTGAAAGTTCCATTCCCTTTTCCGTTGGTGAAGGCGGCGAGATTGGGCGGAAGGGTGTCCACAAAGGCTCTGCGCTGAAAAGAATTGCCGAACACCACGGGATTGCGATTGCGGACACAATTGCCTTTGGCGACAGCGACAACGACCGCCCGATGATCGAGGCGGCGGGTGTCGGGGTTGCGATGGGAAATGCCAGCGACTCGCTGAAGGCGATTGCCGGAATGGTAACGACCTCGCTTGACGATGACGGTATTCTTAACGGATTTAGAAAGCTGGAGCTTATTTAATTAGGAAGGTTCTATGATTACGCTCAACGGAAAAGGTGTTTCGCCCGGTATTGCGTCAGGTACTTTGTTTTTCTTCAAGCGGGCAAGCTTTGCCGTTGTTGAAAAAACCATTACCGATACGGCTGGCGAAGTTGCGCGTTTCCATGCAGCGCGTATTGAAGCGGGCAACCAACTTGATTCACTCTGTGAAAGTGTACGGGGAAAAATCGGCAACGAAAATGCCCTGCTGTTTGAGGTTCACCGGATGATGCTGGAGGATACGGATTTTACCGATCCCATTGTTGCCCTGATTGAACAGCGCAGC
>Ga0131853_10010443_pt1 | contig 16972 bp, 15 predicted proteins | sample TergutLab28metaG_FD_92764 | JGI IMG/M metagenome (GOLD analysis project Ga0131853, IMG submission 92764) | Labiotermes labralis P1 segment gut microbial communities from Petit-Saut dam, French Guiana - Lab288 P1 (version 2) (version 2) | ecosystem: Host-associated > Arthropoda: Insects >...
AAATTTTACAAAAAATCATTTTACCCGTCGGGCAGTCAAAAAACGTAATAGACGATATATTATTAGGAATAACGCGGCTTATAAGTGATGACGTAGCCGGGGTAGGAATAGGAATTCCGGGGATTGTTGACTCTAATTTGGGCGTTATCGTCTATACGCCGAATTTGGATCTTGCGGGCGTTAAAATCAGAGAAGCTATCGAGCGCGAAATTAAAACCCCAGTTAAGATCAGCAATGATGCTAACTGTGCGGCGCTTGGCGAAGTTTTAAAAGGCGCAGCATTTGGTGAAAAAAACGCTGTAATGCTGACTCTTGGAACAGGTGTTGGCGCGGGCATAATTATTGATAATAGAATTTATTCCGGTGAGCTTTCAGCCGCAGGCGAAATTGGTCATATGATTTTAACAGTGGATGGGCGGAAATGCGGCTGTGGGAGAAATGGCTGTTTTGAAGCGTATGCGTCAGCAACCGCACTTATAAAGGACACGAGTGAAGTGGTTGGCAATTTTTCGGATTCACTGCTGCTCAAAAATAAAATCGATGGCAAAACGATTTTTGAAGCTGCTGAGCTTGGTGATGTTTGTGCAAAAATCGTGGTCGAGCGATACATTAAATATTTAAGCGAAGGCATTATATCGGTTATAAACATTTTTCGCCCGGGCAAAATTGTGCTTGGCGGCGGCATTGCAGAATCCGGGGGCTTCCTTATAAACCCTGTAAATGAGTATATAAAAGGCAAATGTTTGGGCGGAAAGTTTCTGCCCGCCACACCTGTGGTTAAGGCGATTCTAGGCAATGATGCCGGAATAATCGGAGCGGCCATGCTATGAAACGCAAGTTAATTTTAGTAATATCTTTTGCGCTGTGAAAATATCAAGCAAGCGAATGCGTTTGTAGAATTTTGCAATAAAATAAAACTTGCAAAACTTGTACTTGATTTAAAGTTGTTTAAGTTGTACAATAGATAAGTCTTAAATTTATAGCAAAGGAATTTTACTGATGAAGCATATTTATGAAGGAAAAACGAAGCAGGTTTATGAGCTTGCAGACGGCAACTTTTTACTTAAATTTAAAGATGAGGCAACGGGCGAGAACGGTGTGTTTGATCCGGGTGCGAATACAGTGGGGCTTACAATCGAAGGAATGGGCAAAGCATGCCTTAAACTTACGCACTATTATTTCACGAAAATCAATAACGCGGGCTACAAAACACATTATGTATCATCAGATATTGATGATATATCTATGACAGTGCTTCCGGCGAAAACAATTGGTAGAGGCATGGAAGTCATTTGCCGCTTTAGAGCGACGGGAAGCTTTATGCGACGTTATGAGCTTTACGCAGAAGAAGGGCAGGAGCTTAACGCTTTTGTCGAAGTTACGTTAAAAGATGACGACCGCCTTGATCCGCCTATTTCAAAGGACGCGCTTCAAACGCTCGGCCTTTTAGAAAACGAACAGTACGAAAAATTAAAAGTGATGACCCAAAATATTGCAAAGCTTGTTAAAAATGATCTTGAAGAAAAAGGAATGGAACTTTTTGACATTAAACTTGAGTTTGGTTTTTTAAAAGACACAGGTGAACTTGCACTTATTGATGAGATTTCCGGCGGCAATATGCGCGTGTTTAAAGGAGGTAAAGCCGTTGCACCGCTCGAACTTGTTGAGCTTGTAGTATGTTAATATATAAAAATGAACCGGATTCTTTTTAGAATCCGGTTTTGTATTCTTTGCCAATTGCTATATACTTATCAACATTCTCGCGCATTTTTTTAATGTCCTCTGCACCGACTTCCCTTACGACCTTACCCGGAGAGCCTACTATTAGTGAGTTTGGGGGGTATACTTTACCCTCTGTAACCACGCTTCCTGCCGCGACGACAGAATTTGCGCCGATTACAGCACGGTTCATAATAATCGCACCCATTCCAATTAAGCAGCCCTCTTCGATTTTGCAGCCGTGGATTACGCATGAGTGACCTATAAGGGAGTAATCTCCGACAAAAACAGCCTCATTTGGCTGATAACCGACATGTATGACTGTATTTTCTTGTACACTGACCCCTTTTCCGATCGTTATGCTATTAATGTCTCCTCGCATTACCGTGTTATCCCAAATGTTAGTGTCGTCATCAATTGACACTTGCCCGATTACAATTACGCTTTCTGCCAGATACGCCTCATCAGAAATTTGTGGCGAAAAGTCTCTATATTTTCTAATTGATGGCATTTAATCAACCTCTCTTCTATAAACTCATTATATCATAATTAGAGGTTTTTATCAACTATTACGGTTTACAACCATCCCATTCTGTATTAAAATTAACACAGGTGATAATATCCATGTTTAACATACCCGATGAACTTAAAAAACTGCCGCATAAGCCGGGAGTTTATATTATGAAAAATGAAAATGATGCTGTAATTTACGTAGGCAAGGCAAAAATCCTTCGCAATCGTGTGCGGCAGTATTTTCTGCCATCCAATTCCGACTATAAAGTCGCAAATATGGTGCCGCATATTACGCATTTTGAATATATCGTAACCGATACTGAACTTGAGGCGCTAATTTTAGAATGCACACTAATTAAAAAGCATTCACCAAAATATAACGTCCTTTTAAAAGACGATAAATCATATCCGTATATGAAGCTTACGCTTAACGAAAGTTTCCCTCGGCTTATTAAAGTACACCAACTGCAAAAGGATAAAGGTAAATATTATGGCCCGTATTCAAGCTATAAAGTCATTTGGGATACGATAGAGCTTGTGCATAGCATTTGGAAGCTTCGAACTTGCAGCAAAAGCTTCCCGAATGACATAGGCAAAACTCGCCCATGTCTTAATTATGATATCGGCAAATGCCATGCGCCATGTGCCGGCTATATCTCCGAAGAGGATTACGATGCTATAATAGCAGAAGTTATGGCATTTTTAAACGGTAAGCATGAAGAAATCATAAAAAAGCTTGAAGTTGAGATGATGAAAAACGCTGATGAGCTTAAATTTGAAGAAGCTGAAATTATTCGCAAAAAAATCATTTCGATAAGAAGCTTGACAGAAAAGCAAAAAATGGAAAACTTGTCAGACAGCGATCAAGACATAATTGCGTTCGCTGAGTCAGAAGATGAAGCACTTGTTCAAGTTTTCTTTATAAGAGCAGGCAAGATGACAGGCCGTGAACATTTTATGGTTGAAAAGCCCGAGAACTCGTCCAAAGAAGAGATAATTACAAGTTTCATCCAACAATTTTACAGTGAAACGACGTACATACCAAAAGAAATAATAATAGAATTTGAAGTGATAGAAAAAGAGCTGATAACAAATTGGCTGTCAGGTTTAAAAGGGCAGGCAGTGTCGCTTATCACGCCAAAAAAAGGCGAGAAATATAAGCTAATTAAGCTTGCGTACAAAAATGCCGAAATCACACTTAACCAGTTCGGCGAAACGATTAAAAGTGAAGAGCGTCGCACAACAGGTGCGGTTAACGAAATAAAAGAAGCGTTAGGACTTGCAGTTGACATCGAACGAATAGAGGCTTATGACATTTCGAACATAATGGGATATGAAGCTGTTGCATCGATGGTTGTTTTTGAAAACGGAAAACCAAAGCGAAGCGATTACAGAAAGTTCAAAATTAAATACACGATTGGCGCGAACGACACAGCATCCATGCACGAAGTTATCACTCGCAGATTTCTAAGATATAAAGCCGAAATATCAGGCTCTGAAAAAGCGACGCAAGGCAAATTTTCTTCTTTGCCTGATTTGATTTTAGTTGATGGCGGCAAAGGCCAAGTATCTGCCGCACAAAAGGCGCTCAAAAGCTTGGACATTAAAGTTCCCGTAAGTGGAATGGTAAAAGATGACAGGCATCGAACGCGAGGGCTTATGTTCGAAGGTGAAGAAATTTCACTCAAAGTCGCGTCCGAAGGTTTCAAGCTTTTAACACGAATACAGGACGAAGTTCACAGGTTCGCGATAGAATATCACAGAAAATTGCGCGAAAAATCCGCCGTTAGGTCAATACTTGATGATATTTCGGGAATTGGCGATACGCGGCGTAAAGCTCTTTTAAAGCATTTCGGCGACATTGAGGCAATATCTAAAGCAACCGTAGAAGAGCTGAAATCTGCCTCTGGCATGAATAAAAAAGCTGCTGAAGCAGTCTATAGATTTTTTGAGGAGCGGCAGTAATCAAAAAGGCGCTCCTAAGTTAGGAAGCGCCTTTTTGATTACTATGCCTATTCTTTAGTTGCGCCAAGATAAGCTTTTGTGACTTCCGGATCATTTTTCAGATCCGAGCCCTTGCCTTGTAATACTATGTTGCCTGTATCAAGAACGTAGCCGTAATCTGCAAGACCAAGCGCCATTTTAGAGTTCTGCTCAACCAGCAAAATAGGCGTTCCTTCGGCGTGAAGTCTGCGGATTATAACCGAAATATCTTTAACGATCAAAGGCGCGATACCCATTGATGGCTCATCCATCAAAAGGAGCTTGGGCTTAGCCATAAGGCCTCGGCCGATTGCGAGCATTTGCTGCTCACCGCCTGATAACGTTCCGCCGAGCTGCTTTTGGCGTTCGCCAAGCCGCGGGAAGCGGTCAAAAACATCTTTAATTCGGCGTTTTCTTTCCGCATCATCTTTTAAAATGAACGAGCCAAGCTCAAGGTTTTCTGTGACCGTTAAATCTTTAAAAATACGGCGGCCTTCGGGCAAATGGATCATGCCGCGGCGAACTACTTCATGCGGCGGAAGTTTTGTAATATCTTCTCCAAAAAACTCAACTTTGCCGGCGCTTGCGCGCATAAGCCCCGACACTGTTTTAAGCGTTGTGCTCTTACCTGCACCGTTTGAACCAAGAAGCGTAACTATTTGATCGGATGAAACCTCGAAGCTAATCCCTTTAAGGGCTGCTATTTTACCGTAGTGCGCTTCTAAATTTTCTACTTTTAAAATTACATCACCCATGGCGAACCCTCCTCGTCATCCCCGGTACCCAAGTACGCATCTATTACCAGAGGATTTGCTTGTACTTCAGCAGGCGTTCCCTCGGCTATTTTTTTACCAAAGTTTAAAACCGTGATTTTTTCCGAAATTTCCATAACAAGGCTCATATCATGTTCGATAAGAAACACTGTAATTCCAAGCTCGTTTCTGAAGCGGCGGATGAGCTCAATGAGCTTGCCCTTTTCTTCTGCGTTAAGGCCAGCGGCAGGCTCATCAAGTAAAAGCATATCAGGTTTTGCCGCAAGCGCTCTTGCCCATTCGGTTCTTCTTTGGTCACCATAGCTCAAATTTTTAGCAACTTTATCCTTTTTGTCTAATATGCCGATAAAATCAAGGCATTTTTCAGCATTTTCAAGTATTTCTTTTTCTTCTTTAAGCGCCGCCTTACTGCGCGTCAGAGCGCCCATTACAAACTGGCTGCTTATGCTATGCGCACCGCTCATAACGTTTTCGAGAACTGTCATCTCCTTAAACAGACGCACGTTTTGGAAAGTTCTGAGTATTTTTTTATAAGTAATTTGAAACGGCTTAAGTTCGATTAGTGATTCGCCGTTATATACAATAGAGCCGGATGTGGGCTTGTAAAATCCGGTCAGACAGTTAAACGCCGAAGTTTTCCCCGCTCCGTTAGGCCCTATCAGTGCACTTATAGACCCTTTTTCGACCTCAAAGTCCAAATGGTCAACCGCTGTTATGCCGCCAAAGCGCATCGTTAAACCTTTAACTTCCATTAATGCCATGATATCACCTACCTTCTTCTGTCCGGCCACAAGCCTTGCGGACGTCTAATCATTACAATTACAAGCAGTATCCCGAAAAACAGCATACGCGCTTCGCCAACGAACGGCACGTTTCTGAAAAATTCAGGGAACATCGAAATAAACGCTGCGCCCAAAATAACGCCGGGAACTTTGCCCATACCGCCTAAAACGACGGCTAAAAGAATGTTCGCGCTCATAAGAAACTGGAATGATTGTGGGGAGATTGCTCCCATTCTGACAGTGAAAAAGCTGCCTGCAATACCGCCCATTACAGAGCCGACGATGAAAGCATAAAGCTTAAATTTAGTTGTGTTAATACCCATCGCCTGAGCTGCGTCTTCGTCTTCACGAATGTATTCAAGCGCGCGCCCAAAGCGGGAGCTTTTAATTCTGTAAGAAACGATTATAAATATTACAACGAGAACTAAAAACACATAGTACCAATGTGTTACACTTGTTAAGTGAAGACCAAAAAAGCTTGGGCGTCTGATGCCCGAAAGCCCTGAAGCCGCACCTGTTATTTGAAGGTTTCTGGCTGTTATTCTAACGATTTCGCCAAAACCAAGTGTAACGATTGCCAAATAGTCGCTTCTAAGTCTAAGCGTTGGGCCGCCGATTACGATAGCAGCTATAATTGACGTTACAACCGCGACAGGAAGTGTAAGCCAAAAATCCCATCCGAATTGCCTAATTAAAATTGCTGATGTATAAGCGCCAATTGCAAACTTTGCGGCGTAACCAAAGTGGCAAAGACCTGTGTAGCCAACGATTACGTTAAGGCCCATCGCGAGCAGCGCGAAGAAGAACGCGTTTTGCACAACACTTATCCAATAGTTAGTTGTTGTAAGAGGAAACAAAATGAGCAGAAGGGCAAAAACGCCAAGTACTGTCCATTTGATTTTTTTGTTATCCATAAGGGTGTAGCATTTTTCTACAAGTTCCCCAAAATAGCCAAGCTTCTTTATTTCTTCAGCTGAGTGTACCTTTTCCATAAGCGCTACATCCTTTCTATAGTAGTTTTACCCATAATGCCGTTAGGTCTGAATATGAGCATCGTTATTAAAATACCGAAAGCGAAAACGTCACTCCACGCTGAACCTGTTATTTGTGTTCCTGCTGCCTCTAAAACGCCGAGTAAAAGCCCTCCGAGCATTGCGCCGGGTATAGATCCTATCCCGCCGATTACTGCCGCGGTAAAAGCTTTAAGGCCTATCATATATCCCATAAAAAAGTGAACCTGCCCGTAATATACAACTGCCATACCGCCTGCGATTGCAGCAAGAGCAGAGCCTAAAATAAATGTAAGGCCGATTACTTTGTTAACGTTAATACCCATAAGCCTACACGCGTCTTTATCTTGAGAGATTGCGCGCATCGCTTTTCCCCACATAGTTCTTCCGATGAAAAGTGTAAGGCCTAGCATAAGAGCCGCTGTAACTGCGAACATAAATATTTGAACCCAAGTAAGGTTTATGTTTTCTGTAAGCGGTATGCCGGCTGTGTTGTCGATACTGCTTTGAAAAAACATAAACTGACCGCCTGTGTAAACCATAACGGCGTTGTGAATTATTAAAGACATACCTACCGCGGTTATAAGAAGCGAAAGTCTTGGAGCGTCAAACAAAGGCTTGTACGCAATTCTTTGGATTGTAAAGCCTAAAGCGGCGCATACAATCATTGCGGCAAAAACTGCTAGAATAACGCCTATTACGCCATCCGAAAAGTAAGAAATTACTCCGAAGGCCAAAAAGGAAATAAATGCACCAACCATGTAAATATCGCCGTGTGCAAAATTTATAAGCTTGATTATACCGTAAACCATTGTAAAGCCAAGTGCGACAAGGGCATAAAATGAGCCCATTATAAGACCGTTTACAAGTTGTTGGAAAATAAGCTCGCCTGTTGTAAACAAATTACTTCACCACCTAATGTGAATTTTGTTGAAAATATAAACCCCGGGGCAACACAGGGGCTGCCCCGGGTAAATTAAAACAGTTATTCTAAAAATCTACGAGGTGGAACTCGCCGCCTCTGATCTCAAGAACTAAGAAGTTTGAATAATGACGCTCACGATCGGACGTGAACACAATCCTACCTGTCATTGCTTCAAAATCTATGTTTTGAAGTGCGTCTCGCACAGCTTCAAATTCGATTGTTCCTGCCGCTTCGATAGCAGCTGCAAGCACAAAAGGAGTATCATATGCTAAAGGCGCAAACGCTCCCGGAGGATCACCAAAACGCTCTTCAAACGCTGCCGCAAACTCAGCGCCGCCAGGCGTAAATTCAGCTGTCGGAGGTGAAAGTGCAAGTACGCCTTCGCCTGCTGGGCCGGTTGCATTAATAAGCTCAATAGAAGTTGCGCCATCTGCTACGATGATATATCCATCAAAGCCGCCTTGACGAAGCTGTCTTATCATGTTTCCGCCATCTGCAAAATAACCTGCCCAAAATACAACTTCTGCACCTGCGTTTCTGACTGCCGTAACGATAGCAGAAGCGTCAGGCACGCCGAGTTCCATAACCTGAGTAGTCACGATGTTGAGCCCTGCCGCAGGCAGTCTGTTATTGGCAATATCAGATAAGTTCTGAGTAAAGTCATCGCCTTGGTGAATAACAGCTACGTTTGTAACGCCTACATGATTGATTACATCAACAAGTGTATCAATTTGATGCGTACCCGGGCTGTTCAGCATGAACGCTGTTGAAAGGCCCATTTCAGTAATCCGCGTTGAGTTTGCTGACGAAATCACCATGATAAGGTCATTGTCATAAAATTCTTGCAGTGCAGCGATTACTGCTGCGGAGCAATAGCTTCCGACAACAAAGTGTGCATCAGATGATGAAATGAGTGTTGCTGCCTGCGCTGCCATCATCGGGTCACAACCATCGTCAGCTACTGGTAAAAGAACAAATTCTCTGCCGAGAACGCCGCCCGCTTCATTAATTTGCTCTACTGCAAGTGTCATAGCGTTGAGCATGTCGAAGCCAAAATACGCTTGTGCTCCTGTCATAGGGAACATATTCCCTAGAAGGATTGGCCCGTCATCGCCGCCTGCCGTGTTATTATCAGCGCATGAGCTTAACACAAAGCCAATTGAGAGAACTGCAAAAATCACTAATAATTTTTTAACTGTCTTTACCATTTGAAACGCCTCCTCATAAATAAAAGTATAAGTGAAATATATTCTTATAAAAATATCATGAGCTATTCTGCTGTTCCCCCTATGCAGCACAAGAGCCTATGTTTATAAGCTAAGTCAGTGAAGTCAGTTTTTCAGCTCTAATTTGCTTTTGGTAAATCAGTTTATTTTCGGTAAATTAAATGTTAAAAAGATGGAATTCGCCGTTTCTAATTTCAAGAACCAAGAAGTTTGAATAACGAAGTTCACGTTCAGGAGTGAAAACAATCCTTCCTGTCATTGCAGTGTAGTCAAGGTTTTGGAAAGCATTGCGAACCGCTTCAAATTCAGTAGACCCCGCTTGCCTGATTGCTGCTGCAAGAACATGAACTGTGTCGTAAGCGAGTGGAGCAAATGCGCCAGGTTCAGTGTTAAACCTTTCAACAAAAGCCGCTTCAAATTCTGCGCCGCCAGGAGCAAATTGTGCAGCAGGTGGTGAAAGCGCTAATACGCCTTCGCCGGCAGGCCCTGCCGCGTGGATAAGTTCAACAGAAGTTGCGCCGTCTGCTGTAACGATGTATCCGTCAAAACCGCCTTGTCGAAGTTGTCTTATAATGTTGCCGCCATCAGCGAAATATCCCGCCCAAAAAACAAGGTCAGCGCCCGCGTTTCTGATCGCTGTAACGATTGCAGAAGCATCGGGAACACCAATTTCCATAACTTGTGTTGTAACTATGTTAATGCCTGCCGCTGGAAGTTTGTCGTTTGAGATGTCTGATAAGTTTTGAGTGAAGTCATCGCCTTGATGGATAACAGCTACGTTAGTAACGCCGAGATGATTAATGATATCAACAAGTTTATCAATTTGGTGAGTACCAGGACTGTTTAACATAAACGACTGGCTAAGTTCCATTTCTGTTATTCTTGTTGAGTTTGAAGCAGAGATTGCTAAAATAAGATTGTTGTCATAAAACTCTTGCATAGCTGCGATTGTTGCGCCTGAACAATATCCGCCGACAACAAAGTGTGCTTGAGACGAAGTAATAAGAGTAGCCGCTTGCGCCGCCATCATAGGATCACAGCCGTCATCCGCTACAGGTAAAAGCACAAGCTCTCTGCCTAAAACGCCGCCTGCCGCGTTAATTTCCTCTACAGCAAGAGTATAAGCATTGTTCATATCAAATCCGAAATAAGCTTGCGCGCCGGTAACAGGCAATAATACGCCAAGATAAATGTTACCGTCATCACCGCTTGCCGAATCATCACCGCAAGCGGTTAAAACGAATCCAATTGCTAAAATCGCGATAATTAAAAATAAATTTCTGATAGTTTTTTTCATTATTAGTTCCCCCTAAATTTTTAAATAAAATAAAAACTAACGCTAGATAATATTAATTTCTAAACGGTCCCCCTTCTGACCCTGTTTAATATCTTTACCCCATCGGATTTGCCGCATGACACCCCACTCGAATTGGGGATCATTAATTGCAGTAAGTTATTCGGTGGAAAAAGATACTAAACAGGATCTTATGAAATTTTCGCGCCGAGGACATCTCACACTTAGAACACATTTTCATCATTTTATCTAGATAAAATGTGATATCTAAATCGGTTTCCCCTTTTGTTCGTCATTTTCCGCAATAGCTTTAAAATCGTACTTTCATCGCTACTATTTAGGCGAAAAAAAACATTGACGATAAATTATTACAATAGTGTATCATATTTTCGCAGAAATTACAACGCTTTTTTTCAACTATACGTCAAAATCATACCTGTGTTATCCAATTTGACAATACAAGAACCCTTATTTAACAGCTTTTTCATGTCAAATAAGGGTTCTTAAAAAAATTGAAAATTACTGTTTATAGCAGCTTACTCATATCTAAGAGCGTCAATAGGATTTAATTTAGCTGCTTTATTTGCCGGGTAATAACCGAAAAACATTCCAATGACTGCTGAAAACGCTACGCTTAAAGCGATTACACCCCAAGAAACGACCAGTTCCATTTCCGTTTCTATAAGCATACTGAAAACAGGCATAGACGCAAGACCTATTAAAGTGCCGAGCGTCGCGCCAATAATGCCGCCGATCGCAGCAATTATTGCTGATTCTGTAATAAATTGGAGGCGAATATGCTTATTTTTCGCCCCAAGAGCTTTCCGTATACCAATTTCCTTCGTCCGCTCCGTTACAGAAACGAGCATAATGTTCATAATGCCTATGCCGCCGACCAAAAGCGATATCGCCGCTATCGCCGCAACGGCAATCGAAATTGCGCTGAGAGCCGCCATAGCTTCTTGGATTATAGACTCCATATTAGATGCGTCAACGCCCCAAACGTGGTTATATCTATATACTTCCGCGAAATAATCTATAATCGTATCTGTAAATTCAATTACATCAACGCCCCGTGCCGCAACAACAGTCATAATTTGGTAATTTCTCATTCTAAAGTCTTGCCGCGCTGTCGTAATCGGGATATACATTGAAGTTCTGATGTTATGGTCGGTAACAGGCATGGCCATGCCGAAGCCGAAATTCATCGGTTCATGTAGATAAACGCCGATTATTGTAAAAATCTCAATTGAGCCCCAGTAGTAAATAGAGACTTGTTCGCCAATTGGGTCACGTCCATCGGGGAACATATTCTCTACGAATCTGTCTGAAACAACGGCGACACTCCGCAGTTCCTCCAAGTCGCTGTCTGATAAAAACCTGCCGCTTAGCATCGTTAAACTATTTGCAAGCAGGTAATCGGGGTTCGTACCCATTGTCGAAATGTTCGCGAACAAATCTCCGTCGCGTGCCTCACCTTGCAGTCCTTGATGCTGCAATACGACACCGGCAACTTCATTCGGAAATGCTTCCCGAAATTCTTGTATTATAACATCGCTTATAAGCTCGTAATCCTCAGGCGAAAAAAACACGTTACGGCTTCCGCCGCCGGCTATAACTATGCCGGGAGGATGCTGCATACCGCCTCGGTTTATCGTGCTTTGTTCGCGCACGGCGACAGTTATGTTGCCCGTGCCAAACGCCGCAAACGCAGTGTTAACCGCCTCAGTCATAGCATCGCCGATTGTCATAATCGCAATAACAGACGAAATTCCGATTATAATGCCGAGCATCGTCAAAATCGAGCGCATTTTGTTAACTAAAAGTGAGCTGATGGCAAGGGAAATGTTTTCAAAAATCAAGCAACTACACCTCCACCCGCTTTAACATCACTTATAATTTCGCCGTCGCTTATCGTAATAACTCTGTCGGTCAGCTTCGCGAGCTGTGTATTATGCGTAATTATAACAATTGTTCGCTTTTCTTCCCGATTGATTTTAGTGAAAATATCCATAATATGGTTGCCTGTTTTCGTGTCAAGCGCACCTGTCGGTTCGTCCGCTAAAATAACGGACGGTTCGTTTACAAGTGCCCGCGCAATCGCAACGCGTTGTTGTTGTCCGCCCGACAGCTCATTAGGCATGTGGTGCATCCGATCTCCCATTTCAACCAGCTCAAGCATTTTTTTAGCGCGTTCATTTCGGGATTTTTTGCCGGTGCCGCGATATAAAAGCGGCATTTCAACATTCGTTAATGCAGCAGTTCTTGGGATTAAGTAAAAATTTTGAAACACAAAACCGATTTTTTGATTGCGCACGTCTGAAAGTTCGCCATCATCCATTTCTTCAATCGGCGTTCCGTCAAGCACGTATTGTCCTTCCGTCGGGCGGTCAAGCGCGCCGATAATATTCATAAGAGTGCTTTTGCCCGATCCAGATTGCCCGACAATTGCGACAAATTCGCCGTTTTCTATATTAAGCTCCACGCCTTTTAGCACAGTAATCTCGTTTTCGGTTCCTATGAAATATTTTTTAATAATATTTGACATGTTTATCATAGCTGATCCACCTAATTCGAAATTATTACAACGTTCCCGCCGCCGCCTTGAACAGGTCCGCCGCCTTGTATCATCATTGCGCCGCTTTGATCGCCACTGTTTGGCGGGATAAATGTCCGTGGGGATATCAGTCTGTCCGCTTCAATAACTTGCCCCAGTTCAACAAGAAAAGGATTCGATATAACGACCATGCCTTCTTCAAGCGCGGCACCTGTTATTTCGATAAACATATCGGTTCTCATGCCTGTTGTCACAGCTACGCGCTCAACTACATTGTTGTTCAATATATAAATAAAACTGCCTTCTCCCGGTATCATAATTATTGCGTCATAAAAAACAGCGAACGCATCATCCCTCTGTTCAACTATCAAGTTAGCCGACGCGTTCATGCCGATTCTGACTACGCTGTCATCCACGTCAAACATGCGAACGCGCACTTCGAATTCAACGCTTGTGTCGCCGGGCGCTGTAACCGCTCTTGGGGATATGTAAATGACTTCGCCATCAAAGACACGATTGCTTGCGGCATCCACTTGCACAGTTGCCGGCTGGCCTATATAAACTCTCGATAAATTATGCTCTCTTACGCGCATTGTGACGTACAAATCCGTCGTATCTTCAATGATAAACAGTATGCCTGTTGCCGCACCTCCTACGACTGCCAAGCGATCGGTAATTACACCGCTTGTTGGTGATGTGATAACGCTGTCATCAAGCTGTTGGTTAAGCATTTCAAGTGCAAGTATTTGATTGTCAAGCGTGGTTATCGCGGTCGCCGTGCCGCCTGTCAGTTGGCTTAGTGTCATCGCGGCGTTGTTGTAATTAAGCCTCGCCGCTTCAAGGTCAAGCCTTGCCGCTTCAACTTGGCTTGATTGGGCGCCTCTTGCCGCGTCAAGCTCAACTCTAGCCGCGTTATATGCCGCACTTGTTGTATTTACAGCATTTTGAGCAATTCTCAAAGCATCTGCCGAAGTGTCAAGCGCCAAACGCGATATCGCGCCTGCGTCAAAAAGCATCATGTTAGATTCGTGGTCTGACTCCATGCGGCTCAGTTCGCTAACAGCATTTTCGCGGGCGATACGCGCTGTATTTGCCGCATTTTCCATTGTAAGGATCTGACCGCTTGTTCCGCTTTCTAAGTCATTTCTTTGCGTGTTATAAGCCAGAGTTTGCCTTTCGAGGGCGCTTCTTGCCGTTTCAAAAGCAGCCCTTGCATTTAAAACGTTTAAATCAGCAGAGTCCGCTGACGAAATAAGGCTGTTCTCCGCTTGGAGTATTTGGTTTCTGAGTGCCGTGTCATCAAGAACGGCTAAAGTGTCACCGGCAGAAACGCTGTCACCGACTGAGCCTAAAAGCTGTGCTATTATGCCTGTTTGGGATGAGAAAACGTTCGTCGTTTCCATGCTCCTGACCCCGCCTGACGCAGAAATTGAATCTACAAGCGGTCTTCTCTCAAGGAGCATTACAGCGATGCTTGGAGCTTCTTCCATAACCGAGCCGCCGCCCGGTAAAATAAAAATTGCGCCGATAATTAAAACGGCGGCAATTACGACTATCAGAAATATTTTCTTTTTCTTAGATTTAACTTTTTTAGTCATAGTAACTTAAAATCCTTTCGGTCTTAGCCTTTTTTATCCATTCTCTGCTAAATATTTATCAATCTCACTATTAGTCGCGTCGATAACAGCGCCTAAAGCGTCAATCGCGTCCATATCAATCTCGTTATTTTTAAGCTGTTCCTCGATTTTTGAAGCTTCTTCATACAAAGTTAAAAGAGATAAATTCGCCGAAACGCCTTTTATAGAATGAGCGTTTAAAACTGATTTTTTTGTATCGCCCATCTTAAAGCTTTCTTTCAAAGACATATAACTTTTGTCGTCTTTGAAATTGTTAAGAAGCATAATATAAAGCTTCTTATTGTTTCCAAGCCGCGCAAGGGCGCTTTTTTCGTCAAGGTACATATAAATTGCCTCCTTGTATCATTTAACATCGGTAAATTATAGCATGATTTAGAGGGTAGGGCAATGGTCAATTTTTAAGGAAAACGTCACATTTCATTAGCCCTTGTCAAAATATCATAATACAATTCTTTTCTAATATAAATATGACTATCAATCATTTTATCAATTAATGGCTTGATTTCATTTATTGTTCCTTTATTTTTGGCAATGAGCAAGATGCCCAAAGTGCCTATCACATCCAAGCCCATAAATCTTGCATATCTACGTCCTGCTACTTCGTCTATGCAAACCATTTTAGTTCTAAGTTCGCTTGCAAGAATTATAACTTCAGCTTCGCCTTCATCAAGCTTTGCCATCATTGCACGCTTCATAACAATGTTATTAATGGCTATTACTTTTAGCCAGTTAATTCTTGCTAGCTCGGCATAGCCACTTTTGTTTTTTCCATTTATGATAACTTCATCATACACTGATTTCGGAATAATAACATCATCAAAAATTACGCGCAATAATTCAAGTTGATCTATAATTGCCAAGCTGATCAGAGGCGTAGAGTTTACGATTATGCTCAATTTAAATCACCTTCGATTTTATTAACCAAATCCATCTCTGCTAACCATTCTTCATCAGTATATTGGAAAATGTCAATTTCACAAATTCCAAGATATTGAGCGAACTCAAATTTGGTCATTCCTGCCATTTTTGCGGCATGACCGAGCCCAAGCCTATGGTCTTTAAAATATTGCATAGCAGCAATTGCTTTTATTTCATCGCTTATACTTTGAAAGTCTTTTTTTAAAGCAAATATTATCGCATCATCAACAGGTATCACAATGTTTTTAATTGCGGTTGCTTCCATCAATAGCACATCCATTCGTAATTAAACTTTATCGTTCATTTAGATTATTAACGATTTTCTACCAAAATGTCAAGACAATATTTTTAATTTGACAATTCCCTGTCAGAAATGTATAGTAATCTATTATGTGGTAATTAAACTTATGAGAAAGAGGGTACTTAAAATGAAGCTTAGCAAATTGGTCGGTGAAAGGTATAAAGAGAGGCCGTCCGAATGTGTAATTGATTCTCATGCTCTTATGACGCGCGGCGGATATATGAAAAATTTATCAAGCGGGATATTTTCTTCTTATAATATTTTGCGCCGAATATGCCGTAAAATTGAACAAATTATCCGTGAAGAAATGGATGCTATTGACGGACAGGAAGTTGTTTTCCCTGTTGCGCTTCCCGCGTCACTTTGGGTTGAATCCGGACGTTATACTGCTGTCGGGCCTGAGCTTGCAAGGTTTAATGACAGAAATAATAACCCGATGATACTTGGCATGACGCATGAAGAGGCTGCTGTTCATTTGACAAAAGAATATGGGCAGACATACACAAAGTATCCGTTTATCATTTATCAGATTCAAACGAAATTTAGAGATGAAGCGCGTCCGAGAGGCGGCCTTATACGCGTTCGTGAATTTACGATGAAAGACGCATATTCGTTTCACACCTCAATGGAAGACTTAGAAGAAGTTTATGAAAATTTCTACAAAGCATACGAGCGTATTTTCACAAGAGTTGGCCTTCCTGAAGTCATTTCTGTTCAAGCTGATTCGGGCATGATGGGCGGCAAAGTTTCGCATGAGTTTATGCTTTTAACACCCATCGGTGAAGATTCTCTTGCTGTTTGTAAAAATTGTGATTACAGCGCAAACGTTGAAATGGCAGAAACAGTAATTGAAAGCGACCAAATGGCTCAAATATCAGAAATTAAAAAAGTTTTAACCCCCGACTGTAAAACGATAGAAGATGTTTGTAAATACTTAAACTCACCTGTTGAAACTTCTTGTAAGGCGATAGTCTATCAGAAAAAGTCTGATAACAGTTATGTTGTTTTGTTCATTCGAGGCGATATTGAAGCGAGCGAAACGAAAATCAGGAACTTTCTTAAAGAGGAAGTTTATCCGGCAGTAATAACGAACGAATGTGGCTTAGTGGCAGGCTATATCGGGCCATATGGCCTTAAAGGGTTCACAATTTTAATTGATGATTCATTAAAAGGCACGAAAACACTCTGCTGCGGCGCAAATGAAGAAGGCTATCACTTCACAGGGCTTAATATGGATCGTGACATTCCGGATGCTGAGTATCACGACTTCGCGAAAATACAAGATGGCGGCATTTGTCCAAAGTGCGGGCAAAAAGAGATCGCCATATCAAGAG
>Ga0131853_10010444_pt1 | contig 16972 bp, 16 predicted proteins | sample TergutLab28metaG_FD_92764 | JGI IMG/M metagenome (GOLD analysis project Ga0131853, IMG submission 92764) | Labiotermes labralis P1 segment gut microbial communities from Petit-Saut dam, French Guiana - Lab288 P1 (version 2) (version 2) | ecosystem: Host-associated > Arthropoda: Insects >...
CATTCATCTCCTGCTTGCGGAGCCATATTGATTAAACTGAAAACTGAAAACTGAAAACTGAAAGGTGAAAGTTTTTCAGTTATCAGTTATCAGTTATCAGTTTTCAACTATCACCCCGCTTTTAGCGGGGTTGACGGCGGTGATGATACCGGGCGGCATAACGTTAAGTTCTTTATGAACTTTTTTCTCTACGGTCTGCATTAAGCGGCACAGCTTATGAGCTGCGGATTCTAGGGGGTTAAATAACCCTGTGGTATCTAACATTTTTTACTCCTTAAATGTAAATAACTAATAACTGAAAGGTGAAAACTGAAAGTGGACAGCTTTTTAATTCTTAATTTTTACTTACGGCTTTGCCGTTTTTCACCTTTCAGTTACCACTACTCAATTACGGGTTACCATCTCTTCACTTGAGGAGAAAGTTTAAATTTTTTTTGATATTTTTTAAGGTTGGTTTGGTAGGATAAAATTGCTAGACTAGCTACTCTTAGTAACTATAGACGGGTAGTTGCCGCCTTAAGGTAACCTTGTAAATTACAGCTTAATAGAGTATAATGTAGCCTATAAAAAAATATGCAAAACAAACAAGGCATTGCCGCTTATAAAAAGGCTATGGGGAAAGAAAATAAAGTGTCCCCCAAAGATGAGGCTAAAAATTTAATTAAAAACCCGGCTAAAAGCAAAACTAAACCAAGCCCTAAAGCTATGGTTAGTCCTAATTTGCCTCCAAAGATTCATAGTAAAGGCAAAAGCGGTAAACGCAAATCGGCCGAGCTCTTGCTATTGGTAGGACAAGAAGAAGCTGCCAATATTTTAAAGCATATGAGCCTTGGTGAGGTAGAAGAAGTTGTTAAAGAGCTGGCCGAAATTAAAGAACTAAAAAAGGTCGACATCGACTCTACTTTAAGTTCTTTTATTACCGATACCGAAGAGCAAGGGCTCTTTAAAGGTGGTGTTGATGTGGCACGTGGGTTTTTAAAGGTAGCTTTTGGTGATGAAGAGGGCGAGCGCATTTTACGTAATGCCACCCCCGATGATAAACCGTTTGCCTTTTTAGAAGAGCTAGATAAAGAACAATTAAGCACTTTACTAAAAGATGAAAGTATCGAAACCCTAGCGGTAATTATACCGCGCTTAAAGCCGCAAATAGCTAAAGAGGTGCTGGCTAATGTTTCGGTTATTTATCAGGGCGATTTAATTAAAAGAATAGCGCAAGGCCGCAAAGTTGACGGTAGCATAATTACACGTATAGAAGAAATTTTGCGTGAGCGCCTTAAAAAGCAAGGCGGGCAATGGCAGCAGATAGAAACCGATGGTAAAAAAGCTTTAGCCGATATGATTAGGTATATGGATAACAGCGAAGCTAAACAAATTATGCAAGAGTTACCCGATGAAGTTGCCAAAGAGATAGAAGAATACATCTTTGATGTAGATACTTTACTATTAATCGCTGACCGCGATTTTCAAACATTTTTACATAATATGAATGAGTACGAAATAGCGGTATTGTTAAAGGGCAAAACCAGCGAGATAAGGGCAAAATTTTTACGTAATGTGTCGGCCAGCCGCAAAACTCTGATAGAAAAAGAAGAAAGTCTTTTGCAGCCTATGCGCCGCAGCGAGGTAAACCAGCTTACACGTGAATTTTTAGATAAACTTAAAGAACTAGAACGTAAAGGGAAGCTGGTTTTAATGCGGGATAGCGAAGAATATTTGTAGGAAGTTTTTATGCCAAAAAGCTATAGCAAAGAACAAACTTTGTATTCTTTAGCCAGTGAGCTAAATACTACAACTTTAGACGAAAGCAGCTTAATAAACTTTGCCGAAGATTTAGTTAAGGTGCTTGAAGCCGAAGAAGCCGAGTGCGAACTTATAAGTAAAGAGTTTTTTGGCAAAACACATGGTTTTAAACGCGAATTTGGTTTAGCTTTGGTACCTTTCTCTACTATATTTATCGATGTTACCGAGATATTAGAAGGTAAACTTAGCGTATTGTTTGGTTTTAATAAAAGAAGTTTATTTAAATATTTTAATAGATTTAATAATAAAAAAATTGCTTTACATTTTAATGAATGGGAGCAAAAGCTTACAGAGCAATTTAAAGCCGGGCAAAATAGCAGCAGCGAACGATTTATTTGGCGTTATAGTAACTTTATTAAAGATTTATCGCGCTTACCTTCAGATAAAACTCAACAAGAAGAACGTATTAAATTAATTACTTTACTTAGCGAGGCTGTTAAGCCTTTTTTCAACTACGATAATTCTTCGTGGGAGACAAAAGCTATCGATACTATGGGCCAATACGTAGCAACCAAAGCTGAATTAGTGCTGCCTAAAAAAGAGGCTTTGCTTTATAAAATGCGCCGTATTAAACTAGGCAGTTATCAAAATAAAATAAGTAATTTATTAGATGAAGCGCGGGTTAAATTTCAGAACGATTTAATTAAATCTTTTGAGGGTGATTATTTTACTGTGTGTAATAATATGGAAAAATTGTGGCAAAATTATTTGCTTAAGTTGCGTGAGCGCCGTCATCGTATTATTATTTATTTAAATAATTTGACTTATTAAGCAAGCCGGTTGTTTTTTATTTAAAAAATTGTTACTTTAAAGTTATGAAAAAAATAATTTTTTTATTTTTAGCTATTGCCGGCTATGCTATAAATAACGAGCCTGATGGCTTTAATGTGGGTATATTAACCATTAATGATAATCGGTTGAGCTTTATCAACACTGGGTATAACACTATTAACTCAGATATTAACCTGCCTAATATTAGCGGTTCTGATGATGCAGAAGAGTACAGCGCTCTTTTAGCCAACCGTGTAAATGCTCAAATTCGGGAGGAGCTTGAGGCTTTATGGGCTGCAACTTCGCATGTGGATTTTACAGCTAATTACGATATTTACCAAGCTAGTAATCTGCCCATTGTTAGTCTATTGCTCAATTTTTCCCGTTATACCGGCGGGGCTAATGCTATGATTAACTTAGAAAGTGTTAGCTTTAATTACGATACCGGTGAAAGACTAGAATGGGCTAATATTTTTAGCCCGCAGGCCAAAGATTTTTTTGTAACTGATATTAACCGGCAAATAAGCGAAGCTAACGCTCATAGCAGCGAGCAAAACCCGACCATCTTTTTTGATGGTAGTTTAATAAATTTAGATAAAGCCCACTGGTTTTTTAATCAAAATGAGTTTATACTGATATTTGATTTATACGAGTTAGGGCCGCGTGCAAGCGGGAATATTAGATTTAGCTACAGTATTCAGGCCCTAATTAATAATGACTTATTAACACTGAGGTAACCTATGAGCAAAAAACTTGGAAGCAAAAAATTTTTAGGTATAATAGCTATAGCCGTAATAAGCATAGTAGCTGTTATTGTGGTAATTAATCTTGTATCTTCTTTTGTTGGGAATAATAGAGAAACCGGCCGGCTTGAGGTAAATGAATCTTTCACGCTGGATTTATCTATTTTAGGGCGTATTAATAATATAAGTATGTCGTTTAATTTTAGGGTAAATGCTCCCAATATCAGCGGCAGTGCCGATGCCGAAGCCTTTACCAATAATATTAAAAACCAGCTTAACACCTTAACTAATAATATTTACGATGTAAATAGGCCGGTAGAACAATCTTTTATTAAAGAGATAAATTATTATACGGTACTTAACCCGCAACTAAGGTCTTTAAGCGTAATTATAAATACTTTAACTATTATCGATGGTGTTGAAAGCAGAGAGCTTATCGCCGCCGGCTTTAGAACCAATAACGGCCGCCGATTAAACTTTAACGATGCTTTTAGCCGCAATGCTGTTCCCGCTCTGGTAGCCGAGCTTAATAACCGTTTGCCTACAGCCCTTGCCGGCTTAAATGAGCCGGTATTAAATAATTTAATTATTAATAACGAGCATTTTACCGAAGTTATTAATAATCATAGTTGGTACTTTACCGAAGAAGAGCTGGTGGTTGTCTTTAATAATTTAGCTGCCGGCGGCGCTCCTTTAACATTAACCATTCCTATAAGTTTTTTAAGAAGCAACCGTTTAGTTAGATAATAAAAAAAGCTCCTAATCATTTTTACTGTTAGGAGCTTTTTTATATTGTAGCAAAGTTTGGTTATCCACTTAGCGGCTGCCTTTATAAATAATGCGTACTTGCTTGTAAAGGCCTTCGCCTTCGCTTTGGGTAATAATATCGTTGCGGTTACTTAAAGCTGTATGGACAAGGCGGCGTTCAAAGGGGTTCATAGGCTCTAGCAAACGGCTGCGTTTATTTTTAGCTACCATATCGGCGCTTTTAATAGCTTGTTTTACCAGTAATTCTTCTTGCCTTCGTCGGTAATCTTCAATATCTAAAATAATACGCGGCAGCAGAGCATCTTCATCACGATTATTTTTACTGGTGTACGCATTAATAATTAGCTGTAAAGCATCGAGGTTTTTACCTTTCTTACCAATTAAAATAGAGGCGCTATCGCTTACTATCTCTAGCACTATCTTTTCCCTTTCGCGTCTTTGTACCTTAATTTGGGCGGTATAACCCATTAATGCGATAACTTTTTCTAAAAATGTGATAGCTTCTGTTTCGATGGCCAAAGTTTCACCATTAAATACAACGGGTTTTTTGTCGGCTTTGCTGCCGGCTTCTTGGTAGTGTACTCTAATACGAACATTAGCTTTTTTAAAGAAACCGGCCTTTTCGGTCTCTAGAATTTCTACTTCAAATTCTTCAATTTGCAGCTCAGCAATAGCTTTTTCGATAGCTTCCTGCTCGCTTCTTCCTTCAAATTCTTTTATCATTTATCTTTTCTTCCTTGTTGGAGCAATTTTATTCTGAGCTTTGGCGTTGGCATTAGCTTGTTCCATAAGCCGCGCCATAAAACCTTTTTTAGGCTTAGGAGGTTTAATGCGCCCCGATTTTTTTAGCCAATTAATAATTAGCTGCTGCACTAAAGCTAAAATGTTAGAGAATGTCCAGTATAGTAGCAGACCGCTAGGCATATCGTACAGTACAAAGAAAAAGATAATAGGCATAAGGTTCATCATCATCTTCATACTAGGGTTTTGCATAGGCTGGCTGGCCTGCATTATCTTGTTCATTAAGAGCTGTGTTAGTACATAAAATACCGGTAATAACCTAATGGCACTGCCAATAAAAATAGGTATAGTAAAAGGTAAAGTGGCTATTTGGTCGGGGGCCGAAAGGTCGGTTATCCAGCCCAGAAAAGGAGCGTGCCTAAAATCGAAGTAACGGTTAAAAATACCAAACATGGCAAACAAAATGGGCATTTGCAGTAACAGCGGAAAGCAGCCGGCCATAGGGTTTACGCCTTCTTTTTGGTAAAGTTGCATAGTGGCCTTTTGCAGCTCTTGTGGTTGGCCCTTAAAACGTTCTTGTATTTCTTTTAGTTTTGGCTGTAATTCGCTCATACGGGCGGCACTTAGCATACCTTTTAACGACAGCGGGAATAAGGCAATACGAATAAGTAAAGTTACCAGTAAAATACTAAAGCCCCAGTTACCAACCAAACCGTAGAAAAGCCTTAATAACCAAGTTAAAAAACGCTCGAGCGGCCATAAAAATGCCGATTGGTCCATTACCCGCCCTAAATCGAAGCCCGATACACCAAAGGCGTTGTTATTAGCATTATTGTACCTATTTAAATATTGCTCTAGGCGCGGCCCCACATAAAAATAAAAAGTATCGGCTTGGGCACTGCTGCGGATAGTGCTGCGTACAAAAGAAAACTGGTTACCTTGCTCTAAGCCGCTAACCGGTATATCGGTCCAAATTTGGCGGTAAGAAGAATGATCGGGTACCCCGATAAAGGCAAAATATTTTTCGTTAATACCAGCCCAACCCACGCGTTCGTCAACACTGGCAAAGCCATTGCGCAAATTAATTTGTCTACGCCTGCCATCATTTAGGTAAACGTTATGCCTAAAAACATTACGGTTATCAATTTGGGTAAAAGTGGGGCCAATCTGCGGTACAGCCTGAAGGGTATAAGAGGCCCCATTAAAATTAAGCGGTAAAAACTGGCCGTCGGGCTGGGTAAAAGCTACTTCAAGCCTAAATAGGTATTCACCGGGTTTAAACTCGTAGGTTTTGGTAAGGATAAAAGGTACATCGTCGTTATTTTGCCTAACATAACCGTGCGAGCTAAATTCGTAAATGCCGTTGCCTCTATCGGTAAAAACAAAATTACCATAAAAAGGTACACCTAAATTATCGGGCCTAAAAAAAATTAAAAATGCGCCGTCATTTTCTTGGTGGCCACGCAGCACCATTTCTAGTGGTTGGCCGTTATCCAGATAATTTTTTAAACGCAGCGAGTTAATGGTTGCCCCGAGTGTCGAAAACTCTATCTCGAATAAATCGGTTTCGGCACGGATAATTTGATGAGGTATATTCTCGTTAAGTGCAGCTACCGGTGCGGTAGGGCTTAAAGGGCTGGCCTCTTCGGGTAAAGGGGTAGCAGTATCGTTAGCAATGGGCGGAGGTGCCGGTGGGTTGTTAAGGCCGGCAGGGTTGCTAAAATACATAAAGCCAAAGCCAAATAATGCTATTAATATAAAGCCAATTATGGTTTTTTTATCCACGAATACACTCCCTACAAAATACGCTAAAAATTTTAACTAATAACTTATTTAAAAGCCATAAATGGCTGTGCAAAACTTATTTAATAAATGAGAAAAGGCAATTACTCTTAAGGAACATAATCTATGCCGCCTTTAAATAACGGGTTGCAGCGTACCAATCGTTTTAAAGCCAGCCAGCTGCCTTTAACTGAGCCATATTTTTTAATGGCCTCGTAAGCATAACTGGAGCAAGTAGGATAAAAACGGCAAGAGGCTGGTAATAAAGGAGAGACAAATTTTTTGTAAAGCCTTATTAAAAATAATAAAATGTTAAAGTTCTTCATTTTAAAGACATCTTATTTAACAGCTTTAGCAGCTCTTCATCAAAATTTAAAGGTAACGGGCTGGGATAAAGTACCCATACTAAATCCAGCCCCTGCTTTATATAATACTTGTGTTGCCTCAAACTTTCACGTGCTTTACGTTTAAGGGTGTTACGCATTACAGCATTACCATTTTTTTTGCCCACACTTACGGCAAAACGGCAAAAAGGTAAGTTATTTTCGTTATAAACCAGCTTAGAAAAAGCTCCTTTTACCTTCTTTTGCCCTTTAAAAACTAACTTTATTTGCTTTACAGTTAGCCTTTGCTTTTTAGTAAGGCTTTTTTTCATCCGATACAGTTAAGCTGTGTCTGCCTTTAGCTCGCCTTCTGGCTAATACATTACGGCCGCCTACGGTAGCCATACGGGCCCTAAAGCCAAAGGTGCGTGTACGTTTGGTTTTTGACGGCTGGTAGGTTCGTTTTTCTTTCACTATATAATCCTCTCAGTTAATTATCAAGCAATACTATATTTTTTTAAAGGGGTTTTGTCAAGGCAGCTTATCGTTTTTTTATTTAAAAATGATTAAAAAGAAAGCTGCCTTTGGTAACACCTGTTCATTATTCGCTCTTACTTAACTGTTTGGCCACCTTAAGGAAGATGTCGACTAAAGTCGGGTCAAAATCGGTGCCGCTGCCTTCGCTTATTATTTTAATAGCCTCTTCATGGGGAAAGGCTTTTTTGTAAGGCCGCTCGCTGGTAAGGGCATCGTAAACATCGGCAATGGCCATAATGCGTCCGAGTAAGGGAATATCTTCCCCTTTAAGGCCTTTTGGGTAACCTGTTCCATTCCAGCGTTCGTGGTGGGTGCCGGCAAAAATTTTGGCATAATGCAAAAACTCGCTCTTTTTGGTTAGGCTCTCTACCTGTTCAATTATTTCTTGCCCAACTAAGGCGTGCTCTTTCATAGCGGCAAACTCTTCGGCAGTAAGTTTACCGGGCTTCTTCAGTACATTATCACTAATCGATATTTTCCCCACATCGTGCAGCTGGCACGATTGTAAAAGCAGCTTAGCGTCCCAAATACCCCTTTCTTCACGGTAAACATCACTGCGCTCAATCTCTTCCAGTAAAAGTTTTACGCCACGCTCTGTGCGTGTTATATGGCCGCCGGTAATATCATCGCGGCGATGAAGTAGTTCGGCCATAGTTTTGAGCATAGCATCTTGCATATCCAAAGTATTTTGCACGTGCTTTTCTTCGGCCTCGCGCTTTTTAGCAACAGCGGCATGAATGGGGCGTAAGTCGTGGCAATAGCCTACAATTATTGGCTTGCCATCACGTTCGCCGCGTGTCCAAAAAACCTCTAAGGGGAGTGGTTCGCCATTGGGTAGCCGGTGAAGCCACTCAAAGCGGCAGCTGCCCTCTCTAAAGGTAGTGGTGGCGTGCTTGCGGATAATTTCGCCGCTGCGTTCGCCATTGGGTTGATATTCTAACCTAAATTCGTGGTTGCGCCGTATCATTTCTTCTTTAGTAGAAATACCAAAGAGCTCGAGGTTACGTTGATTAAAATCGATTAAGTTTAAATTTTCATCGTACATCTCTATCAGTAAGGGTGAGGTATCAAAAAGTATATGTAACATTTTGGCGGTTTCACGCTCACGGGCCATAGCAGCGGCTAATTCTCGGCCTTCACGTAAGTTTTTATTTTGCTTTTGAATGAGGCGGTCTTTTATCGTACGTGTAAACTCTATTACAATCATAATAGCCAGTACCATAAAGTAGGTGGCCCATATGCGCATAATATAACCAAAGGAATAATTTGGGTTAACTTGCAGAAAGGGCGCCGTGCCTATATTGTAAGCAAAAAAAGAGGCTCCTAAAATGAATACCCCTAAAATTACCGAAAGAGTTACGCCCGAACGCATACCTAACAGCATAATGGCTGTTGATGGGAGCAAAAAGATAAAGAGAAAACCTCCGTGCTGTGAGGTTTCGGCAAACCAAATAAGGGAAAAACAAAAAATAGCAAAAGAAACCATTAATACCAAAGATAAAGCGTACTGCGGTAACTTTGTTCGTGCTAAAATAAAGATGATGGTGGTAATTATAATCATAAGGCCGTAAATACCCACTGCATCGTAAAAATGGTTTTGAAGGCTTATGTTACCAAAAGCAACAAGAACAATGTTGCCAACTACAATAAGAAAGTTCATGAGCACGTAACGGATAAGGTAGTCGGAGGCAAAAAAACTGCCTCTGCTTTTATATTTGCCCGATGTGGCCAGATTTAACAAAAACAGCTTAAGTTGGTTATTTTTATTTTTCAAGATTATCCTTAACTCTTTTACAAGATTTACCCGAAGCACTATATCCTTTAGCCACAAAAATGTCAATAGATGTTATAATACTAAACTGTAACAAAAATAGATGTGGTAAGGAGGGTTTGCTTTCTATCACATTTTTTGTAGCACAAATAAAGATTGAATACTACTTCTTAAATAAGGTTAAGAATAGGATTAGAGTTTTTATAATATGTACAAGAGTATAAATTGTTTTATTTTACAAATAAAAAAAGTTTCGCAGATAAAAGCCGATAGTCGCTTGCTTTTACAATTACTTCGTGTTACAATATAAAAATTATAAATTGCCTACCAATAATTTTCTAAAAACTTAACAAGGAGAATGTAAAATGGCAGAAAAAAAGATGGTTACCGTTGATGGTAACTCGGCAGTTGCCTATGTAGCACACGCAGTAAGCGAAATTATTGCTATATATCCAATTACCCCGTCAAGCCCTATGGCCGAGCTTAGTGATGAGTGGAGCGCCCAGGGCCGTGCTAACGTATGGGGTTTTGTCCCTACTGTGGTAGAAATGCAAAGCGAAGCCGGAGCTGCCGCTTCGGTACATGGTGCGGCTACCAGCGGGGCCTTAACCACGACCTTTACCGCTAGCCAAGGCTTATTATTAATGATACCAACTATGTATCGTTTAGCCGGCGAGCTTACCCCAAGTGTTTTTCACATTTCGGCTCGTGCGCTTGCTACTAATGGTCTTTCTATTTTTGGTGACCACAGCGATGTTATGGCTGCCCGCGCTACCGGTTTTGCTATGCTTTTTGGTAATAGTGTACAAGAAAGCGCCGATATGGCCGCCGTAGCCCATGCCGCTACCTTAAAAAGCCGTGTGCCTTTTATGAACATTTTTGATGGCTTTAGAACCAGCCACGAAGTGCAAAAAATTGAAGAAATCCCTTATGATAGCCTGCGTAAAATTATGGACCGCGAAGCTATTAGCCTTTTAAGAGCTAAAGGGTTAGACCCAGAACACCCAAGTATTAAAGGTACAGCGCAAAACCCCGATGTGTACTTTGCTCACCGCGAGTCTATTAATAACGAATATGCCGCTATCCCCGCTATTGTGCAAGAGGCTATGGATAAGCTAGCTGCCGAAACCGGTCGCCAATATAAGCTCTTTGATTATTGCGGAGCCGCCGATGCCGAACAAGTAATTATTGTGATGGGTAGCGGTGCCGAACCTATTGAAGAAGCTATCGATATTTTAAACAAACAAGGCAACAAATATGGCGTGCTTAAAGTGCGTTTGTTCCGTCCTTTTAGTGCCGAGCATTTTATTAAAGCTTTGCCAACTACCGTTAAAAGTATTGCCGTGCTAGACCGTACCAAAGAACCCGGCAGCATTGGTGAGCCTCTGCTTGAAGATGTACGCACCGCCGTAAGTTTTATGGCCGAGATGGATACTTTGCCTTTTGCTGTGCCGCGTATTGTGGGCGGCCGTTACGGACTTGGCAGCTGCGAGTTTACCCCTGCTATGGCCAAAGCTATTTACGAAGAACTTAAAAAACCTAGCCCCAAACACGGTTTTACCATTGGTATTACTGATGATAAAAGCCATACCAGCTTAACTTACGATACCGGCTTTAAAGCCGAAACTGCCGGTGTGCACCGCGCTATGTTTTATGGTTTAGGTAGCGATGGTACCGTTGGCGCTAACAAAAACAGTATTAAAATTATTGGCGAACGCTATAAGTACGCACAAGGCTATTTTGTTTACGATAGTAAAAAAGCCGGTACCGTAACCGTAAGCCACGTGCGTTTTAGCGATAACCTTATTAAAAGCCCTTACTTAATTGATAATGCCGGCTTTATTGCTTGCCATAAGTTTAGCTTTTTAGAAAAAGTTGATATGCTTAAAAACCTTGACAAAGGGGGTACTTTCTTACTTACCAGCCACTATGGGGCCGATGAAGTATGGCAGCACATTCCTGTAGAGGTACAACAGCAAATTATCGATAAAGAGGCTAAGTTTTATGTTATTGATGCCGGTAAGATAGCCGAAGAAGCCGGTATGGGCAGCCGCATTAACGTTGTTATGCAAACTGCCTTCTTTAAAATATCGGGTATCCTTCCTGAGGCCGAAGCCGTTGAATTAATTAAAAAAACCATTGTAGATACCTACAGCCGTAAAGGTGAAGAGGTGGTTAAAAAGAATATTAGTACCATCGATAAAGCCCTTGCTGGCGTGCACCAAGTAAATTATCCTAAACAAACACAAGGTAATTTGCACATGGTTAAGCTTATTCCTGATAGCGCACCTGCCTTTATTAAAGAGGTTACCGGCGAAATTATGCTTGGTCGCGGCGATAAAATTCCTGTAAGCAAAGTACCGGTCGATGGTATTTATCCGGTAGAAACCACTAAGTACGATAAACGTAACATTGCCGATAAAATTCCTGTTTGGCACGAAGATTTATGTATTGCCTGTGGCCAGTGTAGCTTGGTTTGTCCGCATGCCGTTATCCGTATGAAGGCTTACGATAAAGACCAGTTAGCTAAAGCTCCTAAAACCTTTAAACACAAAGATATGACCGTTGGTCCGCTTAAAGGCCATACCTTTACTGTGCAGGTAGCTCCCGAAGATTGTACCGCTTGTGGCGCTTGTTTATTTACTTGTTTACCAACTAAAGCCGCTAAGGGTGAACCGGTAGCTTTAACTTGGGGCGACCAAGTAGCTTTACGTGAAGATGAAAAGGAAAATTTTGAGTTCTTTTTAACTATCCCTGAAACCGACCGTAGCTTAGTACCCGATACTACTCCGCTTGGTGTATCGATTAGGCAACCATTATTTGAGTTTGCCGGCGCTTGTGAAGGCTGTGGTGAAACACCTTACATTAAGGCACTATCTCAACTTTTTGGCGACCGCATGTTAATTGGTAACGCCACTGGTTGTAGCAGCATTTATGGCGGTAATTTACCAACTCATCCTTATTGCACACGCGAAGGAGGGCAAGGTCCGGCTTGGGGTAACAGTCTTTTTGAGGATACCGCCGAGTATGCTATGGGTATGCGCCTAACGGCCGATGGTATGATGACTCATGCTAAGGGGTTATTAACTAAGGTTAAACTAGATGCCGCTTTAGTAAGCGAGCTTACTAACAATCCACAAAGCAACGAAGCCGAAATTGAAAAGCAACGTGCTAATGTGGCTAAGTTAAAGGCCGCTTTAAAGAGTGATAGCAGCGATGATGCTAAAAACTTAGTAAGTGTGGCCGATTACTTAATTGTTAAAAGCGTATGGGCCTTTGGTGGCGACGGCTGGGCTTACGATATTGGTTACGGTGGCCTAGACCATGTATTAGCTAGCGGTAAAAACATTAACATGTTGGTTATGGATACCGAAGTTTACAGTAACACCGGCGGTCAAAGTAGTAAAGCTACTCCTAAGGGAGCTATTGCTAAGTTTGCTGCCAGCGGTAAAGGCATTGTTAAAAAGCCATTAGGTTTAATGCAAGCTATGTATGGTTATGTTTACGTAGCCCACATTAGCTTAGGTGCCAGCTATACACAAGCAATTAAAGCTATTAAAGAAGCCGAAGCTTACAACGGCCCAAGCTTAATTATTGCTTATAGCCACTGTGTTGCCCACGGTATTAATATGATGCGTGGTATGGAGCAAGGTAAAAACATTGTAACCAGTGGTATTTGGCCGCTTTATCGTTACAACCCTACCTTAAAAGAGCAAGGTAAAAATCCTTTTGTGCTTGATGCCCCTTATGCTCCTAAAGAAGACGGCAAATTTGCTACCAAAGTTGAAGACTTTATGTACAAAGAAACTCGCTTTAAGAGTTTACAGGCCCAAGATCCTGAACGCGCTAAGCTATTACTAGCCCAGTTCGAGCAAGACGTTGTGCGCCAGTACAAAGAGCTTAAATACTTAGCCGATAGGCCTTTTTAAGCCGTTCGTGGCATTTTAAGGAGGTGTTGCCAACTTGGTAATGCCTCTGGTTATCGCTATGCCAGCTAATGCCGGCATAGCAATATAATAGTAAAAACCCTTTTTACGAAGGGTTTTTATTTATAACTATCGCTTATATTTGCAGTTGACAACTCGTTAAAAGTAATATAAATTGTACTAGGTGAGGAAGTAAATGAAACGCTTAATTTTAATAGCTTTATTGGCCGTAACCAGCTGTGCTACTACCAGTCTTAATCCTTATATAGGCACTTTAAGTTATGATATAATTGAAACCGAAGCCGGCGTAATGATAGACAGCGATTTACTCATATTCGCTAATAACAACCATACCATTCTCTTTAGTCGCCGGGTAGCAGCCGCTAACCCTAATCAAGTGTTGTTTTACTTTTTTTACCTTTGGAGTAATGTCGATTTTGTGCCGCACACACTTAATCTTCATTTTGACGATGAAATTGTAATTATTCAGCTAGACGAAGTTCACCTGCGTAATACGCGCGGTGTGGCAGCTTATTCCATACCTATTAACCTTAGCCAACTGCAAAGACTAACCAGCCTTTTTAATGACCCTATTAGTACCTTAACTTTAGCGATGGAAGGCCGCGAATTTAACCGCCGTACCCATGCTTATACTAACCGCATTTATAGCGAACGTATTGTTATTACTAATGCCGATACTATCGAGCTTATTAGATTAAACTTTTTTAATAATATAAGTTTAGGTGTGCCTAGCGGCGGAATGTCTGGCCTTTAAAAGGCATTTTTTTTCAAATTAATTTACTGTAAAAATAATTTATAGCAAACTACATGAAAAAAACGAAAAAAAGTTAAAAAAAATGCTAAAAGCACTTGTCAAGATAAAAAAAATTTTGTAGACTAGCTAAAGTTTAAATGGAATGCTTGCTTAAAGCCAGAGTTTAGGTAAGCCGCTGCCAAAACATTAATATTAAAATAACCAAAGTAACGAACCGCCTTTATTAAGTAAAGCGTAGGCGTGGGTTTTTAACGTTAAAAGCACAAGGCTACTTTTTAAGTATACTATCCATTTAATAATTTTTTAATAATAAAACGCATTGAGAAGGAGAAAACTCAAATGGCCAAGGAAAAGTTTGAGCGCACCAAGCCTCACGTAAACGTTGGTACTATCGGGCACGTTGACCATGGTAAAACCACTTTAACTGCCGCTATATCGGCTCGTGCCGCTACTGTAAATGGTGGTGGTAAAGTTATGAAGTATGACGATATTGACAACGCTCCAGAAGAGAAGGCTCGTGGTATTACTATTAATACCCGCCACGTAGAGTACGAAACTGCCAATAGGCACTATGCTCACGTAGACTGTCCGGGTCACGCCGACTATATTAAAAATATGATTACCGGTGCTGCACAAATGGATGGTGCTATTTTGCTTGTTGCTGGCGATAGCGGTGCTGAGCCGCAAACTCGTGAACACATTTTGCTTGCTCGCCAAGTTGGTGTGCCTAAAATGGTTGTCTTTTTAAATAAAATGGACATTGCCGATGCCGAGCTGGTAGAAATGGTTGAAGAAGAAGTGCGCGATCTTTTGGATGCGTATGGTTTTCCCGGCCGTGATACTCCGATTATTCGTGGTTCGGCTTTTGGTGCTTTAAGTAATCCTAGTGACGCTGAGGCGAATAAATGCATTGATGAGCTTTTGAGTACTATGGATACTTATTTTCCGTTGCCGGAGCGCGATTTGGATAAGCCTTTCCTTATGCCAATTGAGGATGTTTTCTCGATTTCGGGTCGTGGTACTGTGGTTACCGGCCGTATTGAGCAAGGCAGAATTAAAGTAGGTGAAGAAGTTGAAATTGTTGGTGTGCGCGATACTCAAAAAACTACTGTAACCGGTGTTGAAATGTTTCAGAAGGTTTTAGATGAAGGCCAAGCCGGTGATAACGTTGGATTGCTCCTTCGTGGTATTGATAAAGATGCCGTTGAGCGTGGACAAGTTTTGGCTAAAACCGGCTCGATTAAGCCGCATAAAAAGTTTAAGGCCACGATTTATGCTTTGTCTAAAGAGGAAGGCGGTAGGCAAAACCCATTCTTTAGTGGTTACCGCCCGCAATTTTACTTTAGGACCACCGACATCACCGGTACTCTAACTTTACCTGAAGGTAAAGAGATGGTAATGCCCGGCGATAATACCGAAATTACGGTGGAGTTAATTCACCCTATCGCTATGACTAAAGGGCTGCGTTTGTCTATTCGTGAAGGCGGTCGCACGGTAGCTTCTGGTCAGGTTATCGAAATTATCGAATAAATGTAAATTTACTAAAATCCTTTCTTGGCTTTTTACAAGCTAAGAGGGGGTGGTTTGTAAATTTAAAATGAGGAAATAATGGCAAAATCGATGATAAGGGTAAAGCTTAGGGGCTTTGATGCAACTTTGGTTGATAAAAGTGCGCGGTCTATTGTAAGTGCCGTGCAAAAACTTGGTACTAAAGTTGCCGGTCCTGTGGCGTTACCTACTCGTATAAATAAGTTTACGGTGCTTCGTTCGCCGTTTGTTAATAAAAAATCGCGTGAGCAATTTGAAATGCGTACGCATAAAAGATTGATTGATATTATTGAGCCTACATCAGATGTGATGGATGCCCTAATGAAGCAAGAGCTTCCTGCCGGCGTAGATGTGGTGATTGAGCAACGAAAGGCTTAAGTTTGATAATTTAAATAATCGAAGTCCGGGGTGAATAATAAAATGGTTGGACTGATCGGAAGAAAGATTGGAATGACGCAAGTCTTTGATGATAGCGGTATTCTGGTGCCTGTAACAGTAATTAGCATTGCTAAAAATATAGCTATTGCATGCAAAACTGAAGAGAAAGATGGATATAAGGCGGTAGTGCTTGGTAGCGTTGATATGAAAGCTAAGCAAGTTAGTAAGCCTTATTTGGGGCAGTTTAAAGATGTTGCTCCTAAAAAGGCGTTAGTTGAGTTTCGTGATTTTGACAAAGAGTACAAAGTGGGCGACGAATTTGGGGTCGAACTTTTTGAAAGTGTGCGCTTTGTGGATATAATTGGCACGAGCAAAGGTAAGGGTTTTGCTGGGGTTATGAAGCGGCATAACTTCCACGGCGGCCGCAAGACGCATGGCTCTGATTTTCATCGTGAGCCGGGCTCTACAGGTCAAAACACTATGCCGGGTAATACTAAAAAGGGTAGAAAAATGCCGGGCCGTATGGGTAACGAAAGAGTAACCGTACAAAGTTTGCGTGTGGTAAAGGTTGATGCCGAAAATGGTGTAGTATTAGTAAAGGGGGCTATTCCCGGTGCTAACAACAACTTCGTACTAGTGCGTAAGGCCAAAAAGAAGGGATAGAGTAAAACTATGCAAAAGAAAATCTATGGAATAGACGGTAAAGAAAAAGGCACTATCGATTTAAGTGATAATGTTTTTGCCCGTGAAGTTAGTACCGGCTCTATCTATCATGCTATTCGTAACGAATTGGCAAATAGGCGTGTAGGCACGGCTAAGACAAAAACTCGCAGCGAAGTTAATACCAACAAGCAAAAACCTTACAGGCAAAAAGGTACGGGGCGAGCTCGTGCCGGTAGGCGAAACAGCCCAGTTTGGGTAGGTGGCGGTACCGCATTTGGGCCACAGCCACGTAGTTATGCTTATAGCTTGCCGCGTAAAATTAAAAGACTGGCTATTAAAAGTATTTTAGCTTTAAAGGCTAGTAATAAAGATGAGACCGCTTTAAGGGTTGTTGAAGATTTTACTATAGAAAGTGGCAAAACTAAAGATTTAGTAGCTATTTTAAA
>Ga0131853_10010446_pt1 | contig 16971 bp, 13 predicted proteins | sample TergutLab28metaG_FD_92764 | JGI IMG/M metagenome (GOLD analysis project Ga0131853, IMG submission 92764) | Labiotermes labralis P1 segment gut microbial communities from Petit-Saut dam, French Guiana - Lab288 P1 (version 2) (version 2) | ecosystem: Host-associated > Arthropoda: Insects >...
ACCAGCCGCGGGCCGGGACCTCGCTGCGGACCGACTCGACCGAGGCGATCAGGCTGGCGTCCTCCTCGGCGCGCTCGGCGATCGTGACGCCGTGCCGGATCCCGTCGAGGGCCTCGTTGGCGAGCCGGTCGGCGTGCTTGTTCTGCTCGCGCGGCACCCAGCGGTACGTGGTGCCGGCCGGGGCCAGCTCCTTCGCCTCGGCGGCGAGCGGCTTCATCGCCGGGTGCTTGACCTGCCAGCGGCCGCTCATCTGCTCGACCACCAGCTTGGAGTCCATCCGGACCTCGATCGCCGCGCCGGGCGCCACCTCGGCGGCGAGGCGCAGGCCGGCGATCAGCCCGGAGTACTCGGCGACGTTGTTGGTCGCGATCCCGATCGGGGTGCCGTCCTCGGCGAGCACCTCACCGGTGGCGGCGTCCTTGAGCACGGCACCGTACGCGGCCGGGCCCGGGTTGCCCCGCGACCCGCCGTCGGCCTCGATCAGGACCCGCTCGACGGCTGCGGACATCCGCGTCAGAGACCGGACTCGGCGGTGCGGACCATGATCACGCCGCACTCCTCGTGCCGGATGACCTCATCGCTCTGCGCGCTGCGGATGCGGCTGAGCTCGGCCGGCTCGACGGTGAGGCGGCAGCCGCCGCACTGCTTGGCGCGCAGCTCCGCGGCGCCGATGCCGTGCTGCTCTCGGAGTCGGTCGTAGAGGGCGAGCAGGTCTGCGGGCAGGCCCTCGATCGCCGGCTCGCGCTCGCCGGTCACGGTGGCGAGCTGGCGCTCGATCTCGGCGCCGCGCTCACCACGGGCGGCGGTGGCCTCGGCGATCCGGGCGTCGATCTCGGCGATCTGGAGGTCGAAGCCGGCGGTCGCCTTGGTGGCCTCCTCCAGCTGCTCCATCACCTCGAGCTCCTCGTCCTCGAGGACGCCGATCCGGCGGTCGATGTTGGCCAGCTCGGCCTGCAGCCGCTCCAGGTCCTTGGGGTTGGTGACCTGGCCGGCGTCGATGCGCTGCTGCTCCTTGGTGCGGCGTACGCGTACGGCCTCGACGTCCTTCTCCGCCTTGGTCTGGGCCAGGGCGAGGTCGTCGCGCTGGATCCGGATGTCGATGGCGACGTCGTCGACCTGCTTCCGCTCGACCTGGAGGTCGCGGATCTTGGCGGTCTCGGGGAGGTTCCTGAGCTGGTGGCGCAGCTGCAGCATGCGTGCGTCGATCTCGGCGATGTCCAGCAGCTTGAGCTGTGCGAACGGGTCGGCCTTCACCAGGTGCTCCTCTTGAGATGTCGATCAGATACGCAGGGTCCAGGGATCGGTGACGATCTCGGAGACGCGCGTCGCCACCCTATCCCCCAGAGCCTCCTGGAGCCGCTTGGCGACGACCGGCAGCCAGGTCCACTCCGCCGCCCAGTGGGGTACGTCGACCAGGGCGGCGCCGCCCTCCTCCAGGAACTCGCTGCTGACGTGGTGGCGCAGGTCGCTGGTCACGTAGACGTCGGCAGCGGAGGAACGGACCGAAGGCAGCAGCGAGTCACCGGCTCCACCGCAGAGCGCGACGGTCCGGATCGTTCGGTCCGTCCCACCGTTGTCGCCGCCGGGTGCCGCCGCTCGGACACCCGCAACGGTCGCGGGCAGCGAGTCGGCGACGTGCCGGGCGAAGTCCGCGAGCGACAGGGGCTCGGGCAGCGTGCCGATCCGGCCGAAGCCGGTGGCGCTGTCGGCGGCCGGGAGCGGCTCCAGCGGGCGGACGTCGCTCAGCCCCAGCGCGTACGCCATCGCCTCGCTGACGCCGTCGAGGGCCTGGTCGGCGTTGGTGTGCGCGGCCAGGAGCCCGCAGCCGGCCCGCATCAGCGTCCAGACGGTACGCCCCTTGGGCGTGATCGGCGCGAAGCCGTGCACCGGCTTGAGGAAGAGCGGATGGTGCGTGACCAGCAGGTCCGCACCCCACGCGGCGGCCTCCTCGGCGACCGCCGGCGTCGGGTCGACCGCGAACAGCACCTTCGCGCAGGGCGCGGCCGGGTCGCCGGTCACCAGCCCGACCGCGTCCCAGCCGGCCGCCGTCTCCGGCGGGTACCACGCGTGCAGCAGGTCGACGACGTCACCGAGTCGCGGAGCAGACATGGGCGACAGGCTAGTCAGTCGGCTCCGACACCGGCTTGCTGTGGGCGGCGAACCATCCGCCCGCGGGCAGCACGGGAGGCAACGGCCGGCTGGGCTCCTCGTACCGCTCCGGCTCCCACGGCCACAGCTCCCGCACCCGGCTCGCCGCCTCCCGGAGGAGCCCGCCGTCGAGCACGGCGACCGTCTCCTCGATGCCGGCCCCCGGCCAGGCGCAGTAGAGCCGCACGTCGCCCGGCGGTGGGAGCGGCGCGAGGTACCAGTCGACCGAGGCCGAGCGGGAGCCGCCGCTGCTGCTGCCGGACCGAGGGTGATCGCGCCGGAGGCGAAGGGGCCCTCCAGGTTGGAGCCGCTGCGCCCATCGGCGTACTCCACGCCCAGCAGCAGTCGGTCGCCGTCGCGGCTGTGCCCGTGGACCGCTTCCCAGGCCTGGCCACCGCCGGGCGCGCTCCAGCCCGGCCGGGCCCGCACCTCGAGGGTGAACCGCACCCCGGAGCTGTACACGCTCATCGCCGCCAGGTAGATCACCACGTCATCGGTCGAGCCGAGCACCGCGTCGACGGCCAGCGTCGCCGGGACCTCGTTGTCCGGTGCGCCGTACGGGGGCCTGACCGGCTCCGTCTCGTCGCCCTCCTCGGCCTTGCCGATGGCCATGCTCCAGTCCGACGTCATGGTGTTGAGGCTACGACCCTCAGCGCACCCGGAGCAGCAGGATCCGGTCGTCGCCGGGGCGTACGGTGCCGCGGCCATCCCGGTTGCTGGTGGTCACCAGGAGCTGGTGTGGACCGAGGGCGAGCACGCTGCGCAGCCGGCCGAAGCGATCGGTGAGGAACGCCTGCGGCTGCCCCGCGCTGGCGCCGTGCAGCGGGATCCGCCACAGCCGAGCGCCGTGCAGCGCTGCCATCCAGATGGCGCCGTGGGCGTACGCGATGCCGCTCGGGCTGTCCTCGTCGGTCCCCCAGGTCGCGACCGGGTTGGTGTACGCCGGGTCCGAGCCCATCCCCTCGACCACCGGCCAGCCGTAGTCGCGCCCGGCCTCGATCAGGTTGAGCTCGTCGGCGGTGTGGTCGCCGAACTCGGAGGCCCACAGCCGCCCATCCGGATCGAACGCCAGTCCCTGCACGTTGCGGTGGCCGTAGCTGTAGACCAGCGTCCCGAACGGGTTGCCCGGCGCCGCCCGGCCGGTACGCGTCATCCGCAGGATCTTGCCGCCCAGCGAGGAGCGCTGCTGGGCCAGGTCCGGCACGCCGGTCTCGCCGGTCCCGGCGTAGAGCAGCCCGTCGGGGCCGAACGCGAGCCGTCCGCCGTCGTGGTGGATCCCGAGCGGGATGCCGGCCAGGATCACGTGCGGCCGGCCGAGCCGGCCGTGTCGCAGCGGCAGCCACGCGATCCGGTTGTCGTGGCCGGTGGAGTAGTACGCGTAGACCCGGCGGTCGTGCGCGAAGCGCGGTGAGACCGCCAGCCCGAGCAGGCCGGCCTCCCCGCCGGAGGCGACGTTGGAGACCGCTGCCGCGACCCGCCCGATCGTCCGGCGCTGCCCGGAGGCCACGTCGAGCCAGTCGATCCGGCCGGTGTCGCGCTCCCCGACCAGCACCCGGCCGTCGGGCAGCTCGGCCAGGCCCCACGGCACGTCCAGCCCGGTCGCGACCGTACGCACCACCCGCACCCCGGCGGCGGCACGCGGCACCGGCGCGGGTGCCGAGGAGGTACCGACCGCCGTCGGCGTCACCGGGCCGGCCGAGGAGCCGGCAGGCACCGGCTCCGCCTGCTGGTCGTCGGCGCAGCCCGCCAGCGCGACCGGCAGCGCCGCGACGAGCGCCACGGCAGGCGCGGCCCGTACGGCAGCGGCGACAGGGCCCGGACGGGCCCGGCGACGACCCATGGCTTGAGCGTACGCCCCGCGCTACCCGCCGGACCGGGCGATCGCGAGCAGGTCGCGCACCGGTCCGGCCGGCGGCCGCGGTCCGCCGACCCAGGCCGCCCGGAACCTCCGGGTCAGGTCCAACTCGGCCACCGGCACTGCCGTGAGCGTGCCCATCGCGAGGTCGCTGGTCGCGGCCCGGCGCGAGACGAACCCGGGCGGGCCGCCGGCCCGGACCGCACCGAGGATCGCGGCATTGGTGGCCAGCTCGACCGCCGGCTCGGCCATCCTGGCGCCGGCCGCGGCGATCGCCCCCTCCGCGACCGCGCGAGTGCCCGAGCCCTGCTCGCGCAGGGTCAGCTGGCGGCCGGCGATCTCGGCCGCGGTGAGCGGTGCGCGCCGCCGGGCCCAGCGGTCGTCCGGCGCGGCCACCAGGACCAGCTCGTCGATGCCGACGACCGAGGTGGAGAGCCCGGCGACGTCGACCGGCCCCTCGACGAAGCCGAGGTCGGCGTCGCCGCGACGTACGGCCGCGACCACCTCCTCGGAGTTGGCCGCCCGCAGGCTCACCGCCACCTGGCGGACCTGACGCAGCCGCATCAGCCAGCGCGGCAGGACGTACTCCGCCGTCGTCATCGAGGCGTGCACCCGCAGCTCCTCCGAGCGGCCGCGGCGCAGCGTCTCCAGGGCGACCTCGATCTCGTCCGCGCGGGCCAGCAGGTCGGTGCTCCACTCGACCAGGAGCCGGCCCATCGGCGTCAGCTCGGAGCCGCGCTGCGCGCGCTGGACGAGGACCAGGCCGGTCTGCGCCTCCATCGCCCGCAGCCGCTCGGAGGCGGACTGCTGCGAGATCCCGGCCGCGCGGCCGGCCGCGCCGATGCTGCCCAGCCGGGCGACGTCGGTCAGCAGGCGCAGGGAGGCGAGGTCGGGCAGCACAGGCACAGGGTATCCCTGTGATGCTACAGTCACGCGGCCCCTACTGGCCGCGAGCCCGGCCGGCCAGGCTGGAGCCATGAGGCTTCCCATCCCCTACGGTCCGAACTGGTACGCCGCCGTGATGGGCACCGGCGTGATCTCCCTCGCCGCCCACAGCCTCCCCTTCTCCGTACCGGCACTCGATGCCCTCGCCCTGCTCTTCTGGCTGGCCGCCGCGGCGCTCCTGGTCGCGATCGGCGCGGTGGGCCTCCGGCACCGGATCGAGGGCGGCCGGACCGGACAGCGGGTACGGCACCAGCACGACCCGGTGATGGCGCACTTCTGCGGCGCCCCGCCGATGGCGCTGCTCACCGTCGGCACCGGCGCGATGACGGTCGGCCGGCCCGTGCTCGGATCGACCCTGGCGCTGGGCGTCGACGCCGTCCTGTGGACCGCGGGCACGCTGCTCGGCCTCTGGGTCGCGGTCGCCATCCCGTACCGCGCCATCACGACGCACGACGTCGGCGACGCCAGCGCGACCGGCGGCTGGCTGATGCCGGTGGTGCCGCCGCTGGTCTCGGCGACCGGCGGCGCGGTCCTGGTCCCGTACCTGCCCGCCGGCCAGCCGCGCGAGACGATGCTGCTGGTCTGCTACGCGTTCTTCGGGCTCAGCGTCCTGGCCGCGCTGCTGGTGCTCAACCAGCTCTGGCACCGACTGGTCCGGCACGGCGTCCCCGCGCCGGCCGCGGTGCCGACGGTCTGGATCGTGCTCGGCTTCCTCGGCCAGTCGACCACCGCCGCGCAGCACCTCGGCGAGATCGCGCCGGCCACCGTGCCCGGGTACGGCCACGCGCTGCAGATGCTGACGCTCTGCTACGGCGTACCGGCCTGGGGCTTCACCCTGCTCTGGGCCGCCCTGGCGACCGCGCTGACCGTACGCCAGCTCCGCGACGGGCTCCCCTTCGCGCCGACGTGGTGGTCCTTCACCTTCCCGATCGGCACCGTCGTCACCGGTACGGCCGGGCTGGCCGTCGCGACCGGCCTCGACCTCTTCAAGGTCGGCGCCGGGCTGGCGATGCTGGCCCTGCTCACCGGCTGGGCGGCCGCCACCACCGGCACGCTGCGCACCTTCCTCCCCCGCCGCCCCACCGGCCGGCTCGCCGCTCCCGAGCAGGTCGGCGTACCCGTGCCCTAGCGGGCGCCATACCTGACAGGAGGCCGGTCCACGCGGACCGGCCTCCTGTGTTCGGTGGCACCAAGCGGACAGCGAGCGAGCCCTGGACCCGCCGCAAACCGGATGACCCGAATCGAGAAGTCCCAGGTCGGACCGCGTCCGGACGTGAGATCCTGTCCTTTCCTTCAGCTAGGCGCCGGACATGTGTCCGGGCGGCCCCTTCTTGAGAGCTTGATACCCGCATGCGTTCGTACCGCTCCTCTGCCCTGATCGCCTCCGCAGCCCTCGCCCTCGGCGCAGCGGCCGTCCCCGCGAGCGCGTTCGCTGACGACACCGCTTCGCCCACGAGCATCACCACCGCGGATCTGGTCTCCGCGCTGACCGCCGACAAGGCGTCGACCGCAGCAGCGGGCAAGATCGGCTGGATCGCCACGGGCACCTTCGCCGAGGGCGGCTCGGCGCCCGCGGCGGTGAAGGCGATCTACGCGGTGCAGCGCGGAGCCATGTCGATCGGTGGCACCACCGATATCGGCGTGATCGAGGCCCAGCACTCCGGCACCTATATGACGCTGAGCACCATCGGTTACGGCCACGGTCACGGCCGCAGCCCGCGGATCAAGGCTGCGCTCAAGGCCATCAAGAAGCCTGCCGCGACCTGGTTCTTCTTGCCGGACGCGTCGCTGGATCTGCGCAAACCTGACGGCAACAGCGACATCGCCCAGGTCGCCCCCGACAACATGCTGCAGCAGCTGATCGACCCGAAGCAGACCACGCTGACCGGCACGCCGACCGAGACGGTCGCGATCGACGGCTCGACGACGTACGCCTTCTCGGAGAAGGACCTGACCTCCGACGGCGAGAGCGGGACGGGCACCGTGACGGTCGACGCCCACGGCGTGCTCACCGCGTTCACCGTCGTGGGCGCCTCCGGCACCGGCAGCCTCACCTACTCCTACGGTCCGCAGCAGGTCGCTCTGCCCAGCGCGGCGAGCACGGTCACGTTCCAGCAGCTCAACGAGGGCACCTTCCTCGCCACGCTGTCCCACTCGATGAAGAGCGAGGCGACACAGGTTGCGAGGCTCGCCACCCGTGCCGCCCACAAGCACGCCGTGAAGGTGTCCGCGATCCGCGCCAACGCCAGGATGGAGGCGTCGCTCACCAACTCGATGACCGGCGCGAAGGTCGAGAGCATCACGCCGATCCCCGGCGGCGTGCGGATCACCGGGACCAACCGGTACAACCACACCCACGTGTCGTACACCGTGAAGGCATCCGGCACGAAGGCGGTCGTCCGCAAGGCCTGACCCGGGTGCCACACCGGATCGAATGAGACGCCGTCAGCGCTGGTACGCCGCGCTGACGGCGCTTGCTCGCGCTCCCCGTGCGGGCGTAGCACGCCCACGTGATAGCCAGCACCCGCCGTCCTGGCGGGCGTGGGCCCAGGACCGTTCGCCGAAGCCGTCCGGATCGCCGTCAGCTGGTCGAGAACGAAGCCACAAACACAAACACGCCAGGGCCCGAAGACCCCAGCGTGCTGTTGACCGGAGCGACCCTGGGCAACTTCCGTCGCCCAGGGTCGGCCCCGAATCCTTCGGTGGAGGTGAGGGGACTCGAACCCCTGACCCCCTGCATGCCATGCAGGTGCGCTACCAGCTGCGCCACACCCCCGAAGAGGCACCGGGATCACTCCCGGTGACGAGAGAGAACGTTAGCCGACCGGGGACCCTGGGGGAAATCCGGCCCCGCGGATCGGCGTACGGCCGGACGACTCACCGGACCGAGACGGTCACCGCCGGCGAGTTGTTCGCGAGCTGGCCGCTGTCGTCGGCGATGTGGACGTACACGTGCTGCTTCCGGACGGGAGCGCGTGCCGGAACCGGTAGGTGCCGCTGCCGGTCACCTTCCCGATCCTCCTTCACGCCACCGCGCAGCGTCGTGGATCAGGGCTGGGCGACCGGGCCAGGCGCCACGAAAGGGGATCCGGCGGTACCGGTTGTGGCCGTATCCTCGCCCCATGAAACGACGCCTCCTCACCTCGGCCATCGTCACGGCAGCCGGTCTGCTCAGCGTCCTGCCCGGGGCGTCGGCGGCAACGCGACCGTACGCACCCGTCGGCACCGTGGTGCCGAACGCGGCGCAGCCCACGCTGACGGCGTTCGGCCGCTCGGGCCTGCTCGTGACCGGCACGCGCGGCGCGGCCCGTGGCAGCGCCAACGGCACGCTCCTGGCGTCGGTCGGCAACCACGCAGACAGCGGTAGGCCGGTCTGGAGCCGCCCGGTGAGACTCGGCCTGATCGACCAGAGCCATCCCGCGCAGGTCGCGCTCGACCGCCGCGGCGTGGGCGCGGTCGCCTGGAGCATCCGCGACCGGCACGGCTTCGGCGGCTACAGCGTCGTGCGGCTGCGCAGTGCGAACGGGAGTTGGTCCACGCCGTACCGGATCCCGGGCAGCTTCGAGCCGGTCGAGGGGGTTGCGGTGAACGGGCGCGGCGTCGTCGCCGTGGTCGCCGATTCGTCGTCGGACGCCTATCCAGCCGTCGTGGCGATCCATCGGCCCGGTGGCAGGTGGAGCATCCGGCGGCTGACCGACGTCCCGGACGCACCCACGTCGATCGCTGTGGCGCCCGACGGCAGTGTCTACCTCGCCGGTGCCTTCTCGCAGCGCGGCGCGTACGGCAGCACCGGTTTCCTGGCGCGAATCTCACCCCAGGGCCGGATGACCCGGACCACCCTTCCCGACGACCGGGTGGAGTCGGTCCAGGTCCTGGCCACCCCCGACGGGCACATCGACCTCCTGGTCGGCCAGGCTCACACCGGCAAGGACGACTGGGAGTCCACCGCCGACGGCGAGACCTACTGGGCCACCCACTACGTCGTCCGATCGCGCCCCGGCGCCACCGGCCGGTGGACGACGCTGTGGGACCACGACGGAGTCGTCGACCCACAGGCCACGCTCGTCGGCAATGACGTGCGGCTGACGTGGACCCAGTACGCCGACCCCATTTCCAACAACACCGACGATCACACCTTCGGCAACGCGCCCCAGCGACTCGAGCTGCGCACCACCGAGATCGGCGCTGCGACGGACGATCCCAACGGGACGCTGCTGGTCGGCGAGCCCACCGGCCTCCCGGTCACCTGGGGTGGGCCCACCATCATGTCGAGCACCGCCGCTTCCGGTCGCTGTCTCGTTGTCGCTTGGCGCACCGGCACACCGAGCCAGCGCTCGCCGCTGTCCTCCACCTTCGACGGCACCGTCCGCACGTGGCCGGACACCGGCCAGGTCACGACGTACGACCCCGAAGCCGCAGCTGCCTGCGTCGCGGGCCACGGCTACCTCGCCCGTACGGGCGATCAGAGGGTGCGCGGCGGCTACAGCGGTGGCTTCGCCGTCTCCGGCAAGCTGCGGGTCGAGAGCCTGGGCTGAAGCCAGGCCGGGCGACCAGGTCGCTGTGTTGGCCTCGGCGCGACACCCCCGGTCGGCGGCCTTGCCGCAGGCCAGGCGTTGGGCGAATCAGTGAGGCTAGCGACCCCAGGCACAGCGCGATCCGCTCGGCGCCATGCAGGGCGAGCGCTGCCTCAACGCTCACCGCAGGAGCAGCAGGGTCAGGAAGACCGGACATCCGGCCCGGTTACCCGAGTCCTGGGCGCGGCTAGACGTGCATAAATGAGACCAGGCCGTTGCTCCGTCCTTGTAGGACTCAGAGCAACGGCCTGACCAGCTTCAATCGGTGGAGGTGAGGGGACTCGAACCCCTGACCCCCTGTACCGGTCTCTCGTCCTCCGCCTCATCGGCGGATCTCGGAGTTCCTCGGCCATTCAAGGTCTGACCTGGGCAGATGTTCCGGATCGGGATTATCTAACGAGTCCGATGCTAGCTCGTTCTCGGATGATTTCGGGCCATCAAGAAGCTTCTGCCGCTCTCAAACTGCCCTGATTCCGCCCTCCTGCGAGGTCACAATCGTTCCCATCGATAGCGGGCAGTCGCGCTACCCGAGTCCGCTGTGCTACTGCTGGACCGGGCCGTACGGGTGCCTGTCGAGCACCCTTGATATGTACCGTCCGATGCTTGTGCCCGGCGCAGTCAAGCCGCTCCAGTCCTCTGGCGAGCACGAGTCGTATCGGTAGACCACGCCATCGCGAAACCGTACATAAATCGTGTGTTCATCCCGGTCGTAAGCAACAGCTGACGCACGCGACGACACAACATTGATCCAATCATGCATCTCTTGCCTCTCATTCGATCTCGGTGCCCTTTAGCAAGCATTGGCTAAGGTTCCACTACTACGGCTGCTGGTGGGTCCCCTGGGTCTTCCGCGAGGGCCAGAGCGTTCAGCCGCATGAGTTGGACTAGGTAAGCGCCGCCGCGTCGGCCCCGGTCGCCTTACACATGCGCTGGAAGTGCTCGTCGTCCACCGCTCGCAGGAACTGCATACAGCGCCGGATCTGGCTGTGAACCGCGCGAGCGTCGAGAACGTCTACGGTCTCACTGCCCTCACCGTGGGAATAGCGGTTGCAGAAGTCGTAGACGTCTCGATAAGGCTCCCCATCCTGTTCTTTCACCATGGCTTCTAGGGCTGGCAAGAAGTCACTTAGATGCGGGGCCTTGTAGCTCGCGAACACCTCGAGGACCCGGCGAGTTGCGTTGGGCAGCAGAAAGAGTCGCTCATGGTCCTCAGCGTCGGCCACGCCAGCCATCACCATGGCAAAGAGGTAGGCATACTCCGAAGTGCTGTTGAGCAGCAACCGCGGAAGCTGGCCTATCTTCGACCGGCGTGTTCCGTTCGAAGACGCGGCATACATCTCCAAGAACGACACCTTGGGGAAGCGGATCTCGTCGGCGTCACCCTGCGCGATCCGCCTCATGGACTTGCCCCAGGCGTTGTTCTGCGACTTGACGAACAGCCGGAGCAAACTGAAGTCGTGCGTTAGCACGATGTACTGACCAAAGCCCTTGAGCGTATCGACGAGCCACTGGTGCGTGGCGAATAGCGCCTCCCGATCGAGCGAACTCGACGGGTCGTCGATGACCACAATCCGCTGCGACGGATCGCCCCCAGGCATCTGCTCATCCTCGAGCTTTCGCAGGAAGTAGAGGAGGGACAAGGTGGTCCGCTCCCCATCACTGAGGTCAGTCCCGGGCTTATCACCACGTCGGCAGGCGTACGACTTGCCATCCGCCATGACCGCCACGCTGAGGTGATCCTTGCCGTAGACGCGGGCGAGATCGCGAGTGAGCGTGTCGGCCATGTCCTTGGTGGTGAACTGCGCTTGGCGAACCTCATCCAACCTGCTTTCGGCCAGTTCCGCCGCCTTCTTGCCGGTCGCACTCGTTTCGGCCAGGCCCTTGGCCTGCTGCTCGAGCGTCCGAAAGGCCTGGCTATCGGACCCGACAAGATGGTCAAGAACGATCTGCTTTCGCTCAGCCGTCACCTCTTCGTGGCGTCGCGCCTGATCGTTGTGCTCATTGACCGCCTGAACCAGCACCGCGGTGGACAGCGCCTTCGAGAGAACCGACCAGTCCGGTGCCCCGGGCGTAGCACTGGGGTCGGCGGCCTTTGCGTCGAGCACGTCTTCGACGGCTCTAAGCACGGCGACACGCCTATCAACGTCGTCCCTTGCCCGCGTCACGGCATCTACGTACACATCATGGAGGTCGCCCACGAGACTCGTTGCAGCCGGCAGGGACGCGTGCCAGCCGCTGAGCTCCTGCTTCTCGCGCGCTACCGCGGCAAGGAGCTCCTGCGCCCTGCCTCGGATCTGGAGCCAGCTCTCATCGAAGTGCCGTGCCAGCTGCGCCCGTCGCTCCGCCGTGAAATCCCCGCTGCAGAACAGGCAGTGGTCGGCTTCCTCGTGTAGGGCGAGCCCGCGCTCGACCCATGCCTGCGCCGGCGTGTTGCCGTCGAGCGCGGCGATCGCCACCCGCGTCGGCGTCTCTGCGAGCAAGTCCACAAGACCCGCGAGCCTCGCGACAACACCGGTGGGTGGCGCGGCGACGGCAGCGACCGGCGCCGGTGCGCCTTCGCCCAGGCGCTTCAGTGCCTCCGCGTGGGCCTCGTTGTCAGGGAACTCACCCTTGTAAGAGCGGAGATCCTCCTGGACCCTGGGAACGCTGTAGCGGCTCTTTGTGAAATGGTTGTAGTCGAAGGCTCTGAGCTGGGCAACGATCTGGTCCTGCACGCTTCGCGCCAGCGCATCGACCTTGCCCGCGGCCGCGACGCGCTGCTTCTCGGCATCAGCCGCCTGGCCCCGGAGCGTCTTGATCTCGCCAACCAGTCGCTCCTCTTCCTCCTTGGCATCGATGGCCTCACGACCCAGCGTCACGATCGCCGAAGCACTTGCGCCGTCAAGAAAAGCTGCCAGATTGCCCTCGACCCACTTGCGCGTGAAGACCGCCATGGCCGGCGACGGACTCGTGCTGCCTACTGCGACGTTGGTGCGCTGCTTGTCGTCGCCTTCCCACACCACGTTCGTAGCAGCAGACCCTTCGGCGAGGCTCAGCAGCAACTCCGACAAGGTCGACTTGCCGCTGCCGTTGTGACCGTAGACGACCGTCCGACAGCCGGCCGGCAGATCCTCAGGCCAGGAGCCGGCGTCCAGTGACCGCCAGGGGGCCTTGACTTCGAGTCGACGCAACATGGCTAGAACCTAGTTGTCCTCGCCGACACCACGCAGCGTTATGTGAAGCAACGACAGACCGCGATTACCCAGCGACGGGCGAAGCAATCTCCAGGCGTCCGCCCCAGGCCGGCCGCAGATCGCGGAGCTATCCCAGGCGTAGCCACCACGTAGGGCCTGGCGCCCGATCATGTCCGTCAACATGATCAGTTTCGGAACTTTCGCAACTGGCGTACGCTGATGCTGCATCAGCATAGTGAGGTGGAGTCATGAGCGCGTCGAGCCCTGAGGTCGTGAGCCCGGTCGCGAGCGATGTCGAGGAGCTGGCGAAGGTGCTCAGCTTCCTCGAGGCCCACGAGGCACGCCACAGCACCGCCCCCGATGCGTCGTTCTTCCTGAGCGGTCGCGCGGAGGGCGATCGGGTCGAGCTGACCGAGCAACTGCACGGGATCCTGAAGCAGGTCGTGGTGGCCCTGAGCCGGGGGCAGTCGATCAGTCTGTTGACCCGGGATCAGGAGATCTCGACCCAGCAGGCCGCCGAGATCCTCGGGTTGAGCCGCCCGACGGTCGTGAAGTTGATCAACGAGGGCGATCTGCCGGCCCACGTGCCGGGTTCGGTGCGCCGCAAGCTCCGGCTGGCGGACGTGCTGGCCTATCGCGAGCAGCTCCGCGAGCGCCGCAACCGATTCATCACCGACAGCTCCGCGGAGTATGACGATGTCGAGGGCGAGGACCTAACCGAGATCCTTGCGGCGGCCCGTCGCGCGAAGTGACTCCCCCAGCGTGTCGGCCGCACCGCCGATTCCGTTGGCGCTGAGAGGCTGAGCCGCATGCACCGCGCTGTCTTGGACACCTGCACGCTGGTAACTGGCCTGCAGCGCGACTTCCTGCTGCAGCTCGCGGCCGAGGAGGCCATGCGCCGCTGTGGGGCTCGGGGATCTTGTTCGAGCTCGACTACGTCCTTGCCGAGCTGGGTGCACGTCGCGGACGCAGCGACAGCCCTGAGCGTCGGGCTCGCCTGCTGGCTCAGATGAGACTGGCGTTCCCCGGCGCGGAGATCGCGGCCCCGAAGAATCAGGTCTATGACTACGGCCTGGTCGATCCAGATGACGGGCACGTGGCGCATGCCGCGATCCTCGGCAAGGCCGATGCGATCGTCACCGACGACTCCCGAGCAGGGTTCGCCGCGTCGGCGGCCCTGCGCGAGGCGGGCGTCGAGGTCATCTCGCCGGCGGTGTTCGCGGCGAATTCCGTCGCTGCACATCCGGAGGCCGGCCTGCGGACGCTCGTCGCCGTGGCCGCGCGGATGCGGCAGCCGGCGCTGAGCCCGGTCGAGGTCCTCGACCAGATGCGGCGTCGCTATGGAATAAGCGAAGCCGCCGCGCTGCTGATCCCGCGCCTCCAGAGCGGCTGATCGGCTGGCCAGCTCAGCGTTTCCAGAGTCGCTTGAGGCCCTTGGGCTTGGGCGGCACGTCGGCTCCGATCCGGATGCCCTCATGCCGCCAGCGGCGCGATGCGATGTCTGGCGCCGCTGTTGTACGCGGCTTGACCGCGTGCCAGGTCGCATTCCATCGGCCCGGCTCCGTGGCCAGCATGGCGACCATCTCTGCCGCGACTACTTCTGGGCTGCGCCCGATTCGGCTGATACGGATGAAGATCTGATAGCCCGGTTGCTCGGACTGCCAGTCGCTGTCGCCGTAGTAGAGAGCCGCCTTGAAAAGGTCAGGATTCGCGTGGTCCTTCGCGACCCAGTCAAGTCGCAGCCCCGATGCCGTCAGGCGGTCGCGATTGACGCTCGTGAGGACCAACCGGGCCGTGGTGTCTTCGGGGCGTTCCCACGAGTGGTCGGCTCCGATTCGGGCGACCTCGGCGTCGTACTCGTCGGCCTTGAACGTCACGCCGCCGCGAATCGGTGCCTCGAACTTCCAGTCCCAGTGCACAGCATTGCCGTCGCGGACGATCACGACGTCGGTCGAGCCGCAGCCGTACTCCCCGCAGTCGCAACGGGCGATGCCGATCTGGGTAGGAGTGGACGTCGCCACCAGTCGGTTGTCCGGGATCAGCACATCGAACGGGTCCATGCCCAGCCCGGCACCGAGCCGGGTCATCTCGACATCGTTCACGTAGACCAGGAGCTCATGCCCGGCGAGGTCCGGCTCTGTGCTGCGCACCTCGAAGCGGACCGTGTCTCGGGGAATCCGAGTGAGAACAAGACCGTTGGCCCCGATGACCTTCATTCCCGGCAACTCACCAGGTTGTGGGAGTCCAAGTTCGTTGAGGGTCGCATCGACGAGGTCGCGGAGTTCCTCGGTCGGGTCGTTCGGTGAGGCGCCGGCGAGCAGGCGCAGGCTCGGCGTGTCAATGCCGTCCACTAGGCAGTTGGCCGCAGCATCGATGACCTCGCCGGCGCCGCGGAAGAGCGGCGGCGAATTCCACCGGGTCGCCGCGTCGTAGAGCAGGTATTGGCGCGAGACCTCGTCGGACATGTGTTCATCTTCGAACCACAACTGCCCGTCTCAAAGCGAATTGGTTCAACGTGGCTCTGACGCGTGGGCCAAGATCCGTCAGAGGCCGAGGTCCTTGCTGGAGGTGGCGGCGAGTGCCTGGAGGGGTCGGATGTAGCACTCGATGAGCACCGAGATGTCGCGGTGGCGGGTCTGGGCGGCGATGCGTCCCAGGCCGACGCCGGCCAGGGCGGCGGTGGTGGCGTGTCCGGCGCGTAGGGAGTGGCTGGTGATCCGGGTGGCGTCGAGGTCGGCGGCTTCGGCACGAGTACGCAGGATGCGGGTGACGCGTGCCGAGACGAGCCGCTGGTGCTCGGGGCCACCGGCGGTGGCCTGGTTGCTGCGCAGCGCAGTGAACAGCGGGCCGGGTCCGTCGCCGCGGATGCGGAGCCAGGCGTGCAGGGCCGCGGGCGACCGCGACGACCCGGCCGTGGCCGTCGGGGTCGGTCTTGGAGCGGCGGATGGCCAGCAGCACTCCCCCGGGCTGGAAGTCGAGGTCGGCGAGGTTGAGGGCGACGAGCTCGGCGGCGCGCAGCGCGGAGGCGAAGCCGATCAGGATGAGCGCGGCGTCGCGGATCCCCAGCGGTGTGGTGCGATCGATCGCGCCAAGGATCTGGACGATGTCGGCAGCCGCGAGGGGCCGGGCCTGACGGGTGGGCGCGACCCCGAGCATGCGGCGCAGGCCGCGGCGTACGGCGCGGACGATCTCGTCGTGGACGGGGTCGGGCAGGTCGTGGGCGCGGTGGGTGTGGCTGATGGCGGAGCAGGTGACCTCGATGGTGCCGAAGCAGCGGCCCTGCGCAGCCCGGTCGACGAGGTAGGCGGCCACCGCTTCGGGGTCGGCGGGCAGCACGGCGAGGTCACGGGCGGTGGCCCAGCGTTCCCACAGACCCCAGGCGCAGGAGTAGACGTGCAGGGTCGCCGGAGCGTGTGAGGCCTCGATGACGGCGACGACGCGCGCGACGTCGTCCTCGCTCAGGCCGAGCAGGAGCAGGGCCTCGGATGCGGTGGTTCGGGTCATGCCCGAGGCGTACCCCCGCCTCCCTGCGTTCGTCTGCCAGCGGCGGGGCACGAGCCCGACCCCGATCTCGGTCTCGATCGCCTCCTCGAGCGCGGCTTCGACGGCCACCTCATCGAGACTGGAACCAGACTCGTTGGGGTGGAAGATCCCGCGAAGATGCCGCAGGGCCATGTTTCGTTCCTATCTCTAGGATCCGAAACATGGCCCTGACCAGTACCTATCGGTGGAGGTGAGGGGACTCGAACCCCTGACCCCCTGCATGCCATGCAGGTGCGCTACCAGCTGCGCCACACCCCCGAAGGAATCACCAGGATCACTCCCAGCGAGAAAGAACGTTAGCCGACGGGCGACGGGTTCATGAAATCGGGGTCACCCGGTTGTACGCGGCCAGCCGCCAGGGCGCGCGCCGGGCCCAGGCGGACGGCTCGTCGACGAGCTCGATCCAGCCGCAGTTCGACAGCGCGCCGAGGGTGGCGACCTGGTCCAGCGGCCAGCCGAGGAAGGTGAGCAGGCCGGTGCGCATCGCGGCGCCGTGCGAGACCAGCACCGCGGTCTCCCCCTCCGGCAGCGCGGCGGCGACCTCCGACACCACCGCCGCGACCCGTACGCCGGTCGCCGCGTCGCTCTCCCCGCCGTACGCACCGTAGTCCCACGGACCCTGCCCGTGCCGCTCGACCGCCTCGGCGTGGGTCAGCCCCTGGAAGACGCCGACATCGACCTCCCGGAGCCGCTCGTCGAGCCGCACCGGCAGACCGCAGGCGTCGGCGACGTA
>Ga0131853_10010447_pt1 | contig 16969 bp, 12 predicted proteins | sample TergutLab28metaG_FD_92764 | JGI IMG/M metagenome (GOLD analysis project Ga0131853, IMG submission 92764) | Labiotermes labralis P1 segment gut microbial communities from Petit-Saut dam, French Guiana - Lab288 P1 (version 2) (version 2) | ecosystem: Host-associated > Arthropoda: Insects >...
ACAATGGCTCTGCCTCTTTCGTCGTATTTGTTGTTTACTGAATTGATGTTGCGGGGGTTGGTGATTTTGGTTATTAGTAGTGAGTTAGGGTTTTGGTTGTGAGGGGTGTATTTGTATTGGAATACAGCGCCGGATGGCTGTGTTACCTTTGTAAGTTGGCCTTTTTCATACTCAAATGTAACCTTTCTTCCTGTATGGTCTGAAACACTGTTTATGCGGCCATCGTCATTGTATGAGAAGGAGAGGCTGCCGCTGGCGCTGATAACCTTTGTCAGTTGAATGTTATTGTGGACAATTGGTGCTGCTATTTTGTCGGTGGTGTTTTCAGGTGAAGTTGCGCTCTTATAGATGCTGTTATCAGATGGAGCAATGTTTATATTGTTGTTTTCAAATGATTTTTCATTTTCACCGGAGTTGAATTCAGGTGATGTTCCGGTTGCGCCTAAACTATCGTCGTCGCCATCACAGTCATACTCAAGTGTTGTCTTATTTCCATTCCCATCTTCTATGCATCGCAAAACGCCGCTTTCATCAAAGCGGTACTGTTGCATGTCTTCAAGGGTTAGGACGAAGCCATTGCCTGAACTATCTTTAGCAGAGTTATTTTCATCGCCCTTTATAGCCTTCAGCATCTTTGCACATTCCAAAGGAGAAGCATAAAGGCCGTCTTCCATCTTGGCATAAGTTTCTAAATGCCCGTCTTCAAAAATTATATGTACATAGTCATCGTTGTTGAATAGGCGTATGTTATAGTTATGTGTCCAGTTGGCACCAAGGGTGCTATCTAGCCCGCCGATGGCGTTGTAGAAGCGCGTGAGGGATAGAGGGTATCTGCCAGGGATTGCGATATCGTCTTTGGTGTAGTAGAAGTTTCCGGTGGAGAGGTTTATGGGGTCAAGACCGACGGCCATAATGCTACTTATACCCGCCACTCTCATTGCCTCTAAAGCATTAGCAGCTGCCATACCTTCAAGTGAATCTGGATTTAACAACGTCAAATCGTTCATGGATGAAACAAACGAAGATAAGCCATCTGCTGCAGATTGAAATGTCATATTGAAGCTATCTTTGATGCCCTGCATCCTGTTGGTGTATGCTCTAATGCCAAGCTGAATCCTAAGCATCTGAGCAGCAGCAACACTATCCGTCCTACGAGACAACTCAAAGAACCTATCAAACAGCGCATTGGAGTTTGCTATAGCCTGCTCTAGTTCATCAGCTGCATCGGACATAGCTGCTGCGGCTTGGCGCATTTCTTTTACCTGCTCTCGCATTGCCCGTACCTGATCTGCTCGTTGTGCCATTGCTGCTGTATCTACTTCATATGCAGTATATGAGTAATCTTCTGGATCTCCATCTGAGTTTCTTCTGGTTCCTGTTCTGGTTACGCTTTTCATTATCGGAGGTGCATCATCAAGAGCATCTGCTTCTGCTTCAATGCCATTTGCAGCTTCTTCAAGACGTGCAACTGCTTCTCTCATTTCAGAGAGCTGTGCATTCATGGTTGCTTCTGTTTGTGAGCGTATTTGTTCAGCTTGGGATTCGTTCCATACGAAAGCTCTCATTGGTATTGTACCTCCTTAGTTATGAATACAACTATTCGCCTCGTGTTGCTTCTGCTTGGTGGCGTTGTTGGATTTCTTCGCCCATTTCTTCTATGAAGTTGATTAGGATAGTCCATTGGTCTTGAGGTGGAAAGAAATCGTCAAACATGCCGCTACCACTGCGACGTAGTATTGTGCCATCGGAGAAGAGGATGCCGATATTCCAGCTTTCGCCGCCATCTTCGGCATTTCTGTCAATTCGACCTTCATAATGTTCTTGCCAAGCACGTAAGTTAGCTGCTTCAATAACTTGAATCAATCTTTTTAAATCGTCCTCTATAAACTCGGCGGAAACCTCGACGGATTCAAGCCGTAAAACACTGAGACCGTGGCTGCCACTGCTTTGTCGAGGCTCATAGTATATTCTGCCATACATTCTATCTATAACAAGTCCGTGTCCGCCATGAAAATTTCCAGCAACAAATACAAACCTCTCTATTGTTAGTAGGTCAGTATCACCTAATGCAGGAGCAAAGGGGCTGGTTAAAATGTATTCAAGGTTGTTTTTTCCACCAAATCTACTATCATCTTTACTCCACTCTCTCGTCCAATTCCTTATTTCGTCCATTTCGGTTTCGGTCATTAATCTGTCAGTTATATCATTCATTTCGTTATCTCCTCCTGTTTCAATAATATCATATATCGAAACGCTGATGCAACTGGTCATCAGCGTCAGCAGTAGAATTGCCGTTAATATGCCCAATCCCATTTTCATTTTAACCTCCGATTTGGGACGTCATGTGGATGATTATATCGTCCATGACTCCCATTGCTTCTGGAAAGAAATCCCTTTCATTTTGTAACATTTGTTCATCGTTCAGCATTGCCGCAGCAAAGTGATTTGCGAAGAACTCGCTATTTTGGCGATACGTAGGATTTCCACTATTATCAAACCAGTAATTGTCACGAGTATGTGACCAATTACCGCGCACGGCATTGTTCGTAATTCCTCCAAAAACATTGGACGGATTCACCATGTTGTGTTCATCACGGTCCGAATTAGAATTACCCCGAAGTGCCGAATTTGTTTCATTTTGCAACAGAAGTTGAAATTGTTCTACAGAACTAAGACCTGGCCCTGCTACGACTATATTCCCTGCCATGATGTTGCTTATCGCTTTGTTTTTAATTGTGTTTTGTTCTTCAGCAACTTGAGGACTAAAAACTCCTTCTGGTGGATGGTTTGATATACCGAATAATTCATTGGCCAAACTTCGCAACTTACTTTCAACATCTTTCTCCAAAGCGTTAAAAAGGGTATCGGAAAACGAGCCTTGACGAGTAAAAAAACTATTGCTGAAAAGATGACTTCTATCATTCACTAAAGCCCAATCAATCATATGACCTATTTCATGGAAAAAGACAAAGTATGACCCTTTGGGGCCATTCCTATCTTCGGATACATTAAAATCAATAGTTCCCCTCGGTGTCCGGAAAACACCGGATGCACTCATGTTTCTTACATTTATCCTATCCGCAAACTCAAAAAATAGATTACGATAGTCTTCCGGTGCATCTACAATTATTTGCATTATTCTCGTGCGATCATAAATATGAAGGGTTCCAAGTGCATTTTGAAGAGTTTCAAAGGTTTCTTGGCAGCTTAAAGCTACAATTCTTTGTCCAACTATCCAATATGATATCTCATCAGCTGTCATGACGGTGGCACCATCATCCCTAGTTAAAAATGATTCAGGACTAAAGGACGAAAACATCCCAACATCAAAACTATCCCTAATATCCCTCATCCGATTGGTGTAGTTAATAATCCTGCCCTTTACCCCCAATATTTGTGCAGTGGCAAGTCTATCCGTCCTCCTCGACAACTCAAAGAACCTCTCAAACAGCGCATTGGAGCTTGTTATAGCCTGCGTCTGTGTGGGTGGTGTGGTTTAACCTGCAATATGGGCGTTAATTATCATAAATCCTAAGCACTCTCTGCTCTATGTCGATGTTTATCTCAAACCCGAACGCCTCAAGCAGGTGTTGGCCTGTTTGTTGGGTGAGGTATGTTCTGCCGTTTATAAAATGAGAAAATCCAGCACTACTCCATCTATCCAACTGGATAAGCCTATCATGATATATGGTATTTATGTATTGAACATTGCCGATAAAAATGGTTTTGGTTTCTGGAACATTTGAACCAAAATGTCTTAAAACATATACCACTCCGTCAAAGTCAAAGTAGTAATTTCCTGTACTGCTCTCCCAGATGACACCGCTGCCAAGGGCCTCCAAAACTGTCCTTAACGGGAAAAGTAGTTGGTCGTCTTGTTTTATAACCGGGTCTCCATCAGTTATTTCAATATCATTTATTATGAGAGCTCCTGTGTCACTCATATTGACATTCATAACTTCTGCTACTGTCGTTGATGAACTGCTAGCTGGTGTTGGATTGTGATAAATTCTTACTATTCCTTGCTCTGCGTCGATTATTACTTCACATCCTAGGGCTGTAAATAGATGTCGGCCTGTTAACTGAGAGAGATATGCACTACCATCTATAAAGCGAAAAAAGGCTCCGCTCATTATGCTTAAATGAATAACATCCAAGTTATTTATGAATTGAACATTACTGAAAAGCACACTCATAAGATCTGTGTAATTTGTTCTAAATGTATTTTCGCCAACATACACCACTCCATTGAAATCAAAATATACATTTCTTGTGCTGCTCTCCCAAATGACAGTGCTGCCTAGAGCTTCCAGAATTGTTCTGAAGGGTAAAGCTACCATATCATCTCGCCCTAAAACCGGGGCTCCGTCAGTTATTTCGATTCCGTTTACAAAGAGGGTTCCTATTATGTCGTGTGAATTGGCCTCTGTGGTCTCCACAGCCGTTATTACTGAATTGTTCATTGTTGTGAAGACGATAACGAACAATAATATCGAGAGAAATATCTTTTTCATTTTCATGACCTCCATTATGTTATTATACACTCGTGTTATTTTTATTGCACCGTCATACTCCAATCACGATTTGGCCCACCCGAAACAGGCTTCGATAGAAAATCTTCGTATGTTCTTGTTAATATATTTCCGCCCGCCGGGTCAACATAAACAACTTTCAGACCACTTCCAGGAACATATATGTAACCTATTCCGAGTGTCCAATGACCAATTACGGGACCAGAGCCGGGCTGATTATGCAACACAGCAAATGGCAGCCCGGGGCTTCCATCTGCAGGGTTTATTCTTTCTCGTATTTGATCCATTGTCAAAATCCCACTGCTTTGACCAACGAAACCCACATCTCGTCCTAAAAATATTGCATCAGGCCAACTGTTAGCTCGATTGATTACCGTTGCGTTCGCAGGTAGTCTTTGAATCGACCGTGCAATTTCTCCTGTTCTGTCTACCATATCTTCTCTCAAAAAAGCATCCACCATCGCCGCAGTTGTAGCCCAGCATAATAGATGGGGCTCATTAGGGTTGCCAAGACGAATAACAGGAGTGTCAAACTGGCTGAAAGCGGGTACATCCAGTATTGTACCGGTTATAGGTGCGGTCGTTCCTATCGAGCCATCACTGCGCACATATGTCATGCTAAGGCCAATCCAGTTTTGATGCGAAACAATATTGCCATTGCCACCTACAATACTAACCGGATTGGAAGGGCTAGGAGTTCTCATGCTTCCATCACCAGTAATCACATTCATTAATGCATGATTGATGGCTACCCCTGGCAGCGAACTCCCTCCCACCCCCAAAGGCCATCCTTGCGCAGTCCTATTTGCAACAGAACCCATGTTCGCAATCATATTCAATACAGGTGATTGCCTAAATCCAAGTGCGTTCTGCACCGTGCTTATAGCATTGCTTATCGAAAATATACTTGAAATCGGTCTAGCATCAGAAGGATGAGGAGGTACTGTCATATGTGATAAATGAGGCGGCAAGGTGATAAATGTGTTTGCTAATGCAGGATTGTCCATATTTCTTCCAAAAGCAGCCATCTCGTTTGTCATAGATGAAAACATTATATCAAAACTATCCCTAATACCCTGCATCCTAGCAGTATAAGCCCTAATATTGCTCTGAATCCTAAGCATCTGAACAGCGGCTAAAGAGTCCGTCCTCCTCGACAACTCAAAGAACCTCTCAAACAGCGCATTGGAGTTTGCTATAGCCTGCTCTAGTTCATCTGCTGCATCGGACATAGCTGTTGCGGATTGGCGTAGTTCTTTTACTTGGTCTCGCATTGCTCGTATCTGTTCTCTTCTTTGTGCCATTGCAGCTTGGTCTACAACCCATTGCGTCGTAGTATATACTTCTTGTTTACCATCACTGTTTTGTCTGGTGCTTTGTACTTGTATTTCTTTCATTATATCAGGTGCGTCTTCAAGAGCATCTGCTTCTGCTTCAAGAGTATTAGCTGCATCTTCAAGACGTTCTATTGCTTCTCTCATTTCTGTTAGTTGTGCATTCATTGTTGCTTCTGTTTGTGAGCGTATTTGTTCGGCTTGAGATTCGTTCCAGATGAAGGCTGGCATGGGGATCTCTCCTTTAATTATATCTCAGAATATTAAGCATAGCAAATAATTACTATGGCTTGGAGTGTTAAGAATTTAGTAGAATCTAAATCCGCAGTTACCATTCACCCTATCTCCTCAATCTCCCTAGCGTAACTACCCATCTGCTGTGTAGCCTCTTCTGTCAGAGAACGAAACTCACCCATTGAGGTCTTTACACTATTGGAGATATCCAAACATCTAGGCGTGGCCCAGGGCAATCTATATGCAGATTGACATAAAGCTTCTATCTCCAAGGCTGCACGATATAAGCATTCTCCCATTCTGTCATCTGCATGACTAATCATCCGTGATATTTCTTCGTATTCCCTTTGGTCTGATACAATATTACTGGAGTTTCCATAGCCAGTAACAAAACCTCCGCCTTTTGCTTCACCAGGTTCAAAGGGGAAGTGTTTCGCATTTGGTCCCGGCGGGGCTCCGGCAGGAGTTTTTTTGCCTGCGCCTACTGCATTTGAATGGGCCGCTTCTGTTTTTGTAAGATATGTGGTTGCTGGTCTTCCTGAGAATCCATTGAGCATGGGTGGTCCCCTCCTTGCTGATATTATAAATGATTCTTTCCGGTATTTGTGTAGGAATGAAGACTTTCTGTAGCAGGTTTCATGAATGACATGGACACCTTTGCGAGTTGCGCCTATAGCCTGTTAATGATTTTATCGTTTAATAAAAACTGTGAAATGACCTATATCGCTTAACCTCCTACCTCTTGAGCCTGACATCCGCTGCAATCAATGCGCGCAGCATCGGCCAGAAGATGCTGCGAGAGCTTCCGGAGCCGTTTCTTAAGTCTAGTTTCTGGAACCGTTTCCAAAACCCTGCTTACCCCGCCCTAGCCGCATTCCTAGCCCTAGCCAACGTATACATGCTCTTCAATCTCAACTCATCTTGCTCCACTTGTCTTGCCGAAAGCTCAATAAAGGAAAGTAACTTATGCAAGGTCTCTGCTGTGATAAGTGCTTTCATTTGGTTATCATCCATAGCTTCTATGAAAGCAGCATTGGCTTTACCATCCAAACCTTGTAAGCCTGACTGGACTTGGCGGTATGATGCTTCCATATTTGTAAGTTCTGATTCTATGCGGCTTCGTAGCTCTGCTGTTTTGCTGTATACTTCTGTATAGTTGATTTTGAAGTTGTTGGACATAGGATGTCTCCTTTCAAAATGGCGTATGATTTACTGTTTATATAGCTGTTACGCAGTTGAAATATTTGCATCTATGAAAATTCTATAACAGAACTTTATCATTATATTAAGTAGTTTGTTATTCTCAATATTAAGTAGTTTGTTATTCTCATTGAATCAAAAATTTCATTTCTACACTTTAGGTAACACATGATAAAACAATGACCATTCATCATTACAATTGAACTGTACTAAACTAATTGAATCTTAGAAATTCAACATTCTATATGCATCTATGTATTTATATATAACACATTAATTCTACTAAACTTTGGGCATTTTGTCAAGATATTTTGCAAAATCCTCCAAAATAATTTGCAATTTTATCCAAAATATTGTTGACATATGACAGAAGGTGTGATATTATGGGTTCAGATGTTTTTTTGTATATGATTACGGAAGTTAGCCTGTTTGTTTATAGTATTTCATTTCGTAAAGACACATTCAGACTATGCTTATTGAAACAGACTATTTTGATTATGTCCATCATATTTACTCAACAACATGTAGCATTATCTATTCATTGTAATATATATCAACAACAATACATTAGCAACACAAAATACAACAAATTAAGTTAGCAACAACAAAATATAATCTGTAGTAACTATAGCAACAACCATATAAATAACAGTACAGCCATAAACTATGGCAACCACAAAGGAGGACAAAAAATGGCAGGCAGAATCAGTATATCCCCAGAACAATTCCAAACACGCATAGGCGAAGTTAACAGGGCAGAGCAAGACTTTGTAGCTGTATTCCAGAAAATGCAAGGAGTTGTATCAAACCTTCAAACAGAATGGGAAGGCGAAGCATCAAGAGGTTTTGCAGAGCAGTTTGATAGACTTAAAAACCAATCCTTTGAGCCAATGAAGCGTCTCATGGAAGATATTCAAAAGCAAATGCAAGATACGCTTAGGGTTATTCAAGACCTCGATGCTCAGATTGCTGGAAAGATGAGAGGGTAGTGTGTTGCGTGTTATTGAGCAATTAGTAGCACTTGACTTAATGAGCGAACCTAAAGCATCGTCCTACATAAGCTTATAGAGCAGAGCCCCAGAGACTAGAAGTGAATTAGGCTCTGGGGCTGGTTTGATTTATAGAGTTCGCATGGCTTATTGTGCTGGTCTTGGTATACTGCTGTAATTTATGGCTTGTGAATACATGGATTCACAAGCTGAGCGCGACTTCGCTCAGTGGCACTACCCGTCACGATAGTGTATCTACGGATAAAAATTGGATTAAATAATATTAGAATTGACATGCTGCAATCTACAAGTTTGGAGTGATAATGTGAGGAAAAAGAAATGTCTGTGCATATATGTTGCTTGCGGACTGTTTTTTCTATGCATACTTATTATCTCATTTTCTGTGGATGCGCAAGCTGCCATAGATAGCTTGCAAGCCTATGTAGATATTTCAATTGATGAAGATTTGGATACTGATTACTTTCCAGAACCATACGGGGTCACACATGATGCCATTACCAATGCCAATGACACCACCAATACCCACCTCCCCATAGACATAACCGCCATAGGTCGAACAGAACATACAGACATCACCCTCTCCATACGCTTTTTCGACCTAGACCTATTCTCCATAAACTCCAGAAGAATAAACGAAGCCATGGCCGAGCAGATAAGGCTTAGCCGAGAAGCGCTTGGAAGTGAATTGTTTGAATCCTTTGAAATAGTTAGAGCAGTAGACATAAATGAACAAGTCGCTATTGCCGCTACAAGTATGGGCCTATTTACAGAACCGGTTAGCTTTGGAAGAGTTGGTCAAGTGGATACGGGGGATGAAATACCCCTTTGGGTGTTTGCTGCGATGTTACCTATCTGCGCTATACTTGGTTTTGTTATTGCTAGGGCTGTTGTATCAAAAAAGAAGAGCTAGAATATCAAAAAAGAAGTTTATAGTTGAGATAAGCTAAAACCGAACCCAAATAAGAGTCTGAAATATAGAAAGGTAAACCCCATGTTCATCACAATAACAATACAAACCCAAAAAGGCCAAGCCGATATCCGCATAGATTCCGAGCAGAGAATCTTAGAAGGACTTAAAGTTCTCTGGGAGAGCGGCAAGCTGCCGCCGGGATATGCCCCTAATTTTTTTCGTTCTAGCGTGAATGAAAGACTGGTTAGTGCATATAGAACTTTTGGTGAAGAAGGTATATATGATGGGGATATATTGACTGCGGTGGAGTAACAGAAATGCAATTAATGGACATGATACTATGTACAATTTCATCCTAAATCATGAAATGCAGTATTGCCTTATACAGCAACAAGCACAAAGTGCATTTTGACCCACTTCATACTTAATGAATATTTACATAGAGAGGTACAACATGGACAAACTATTACAAATGACAATCCGCAATAGCGACCTAGTAATAACAAAAGAAAAGCGAGTCTTCCTCACCTATCCGGCAGATGGCCTTGCCAACTGCTCCCTTGAGGAGCTGGAAGACGGCATATGTCTCACTTTTGATACAGAAGGGCTGGTTAAGCCGGAAGATATTTTCTCAAAGAACTCAAACAGCGGTATGGGGAAAAGCCGCGAACAACAGCTAAGATTCCTTATAAACTGTGCTGATTTAGAAGGTCTTTATGCCGAATATGATTTCTCTTTATCCACAGATAACATACTTGTGGATATCAATCTGCGCCCGCAGGTTTTGCTTAGGGATGTTAAAAATGGCAGGGCTGGTATTGGGCTTGTTAATAGTGCCAGCAATGGAAATGGTAGCGCAAGTAATATCGGAGCAGGCAGCAAAACCAACATTGCAGTCGGCAGTAAAATTGGCAGCAGCAAAACAGATAGAGATGCCAATGATGTTGACAGCGAAATAAACGGCAAGGTCAAGGTAAACAATCGAGCTAACATTGGAATCAGCAACGATTCCAGCAATAGCAACTATACTGCAATCACCACCCAAAGATTCCTCCCTAAATACCTAGCCCTAATAGGTAGCTTCCTGCTGCGCAAATACAACTACGAAGACTTTGAAAAAGGCGGACAAGACCTTTATAAAAAGAACAAGCTGCTGCTTGAACTATCCGAAATGGAAAACACAACAGACATAAAAAATCGTCTAATCAAAGAATATAACAAAAGAATAGATAAAATAACTCAAACCAAAAAACTGGTTCCAAGGCGTAACGCAATAATAGCTCGTATAGCCATCCCTGTCCTAACATTATCATTTCTTGCCGCCGGCTTCTTTGCTGGCATGGCATTATTATTCGACATCCCATACAAAAATCAAGTAATAATAGCAAACGAAGCCTATATAGCTGGAAATCCCCTTGAAGTACAAAGAGCATTGTCAGACTTTCCTGTACATAACCTAACCCACGAAACCAGACACATCTTATCACGCTCCTATGTAGCTACAGAACCCATAAGCGATGCCCAAAGGGGCAATATACTTATGGGACTTACGCTGATTACTGATAGCTTCATATTCGATTACTGGATACACCTTGGTCGCATGGAGTTCTATGAAGCGATTGATATAGCTCAACGTTTTGGAGATAATGAACTTCTTCTTTTTGCGTATATAAGACAAGAGGCCATAGTAAGAGCAGACCCTCATATGCCGGGTAGTGAGAAAGTGGCTTTGCTTTCGTATATTGAGAATCGGATAGACGCTTTGCAGAGGGATAGGGAGAGTGTGGAAGAGCATGTTGTTAATGCAGCCAACGAAGTGGCCGATGACGAGACCGATGAGATAAATGAATATCTATACGACCTTGAATACCCCTATGATTTATATAGTGATGATTACAACGATTATGGATATCAAGATGATGAGTATGACCTTGATTATGATGAAAATGGTCAAGATGGTGATAATGACAATTAGAGTTGGCATGAAAGGGAGATAGACCATGAATTCCACATTTCTGGCACTATTCAACGGTAGCCGTATGGCAGAGTTTTCTCCGGAAGTTCTGGTTTCTGACCTACGAGCTATCGGTGTTGAGCTAAGCGAAATTAACATAGCTTCCGGCGCGGTTGATGAGCTGCATAATCAAAGTATAGAGTCTCACCTTGATTCCAGCCTTGGCCTTGGCTTGAGTCTTAACAATCCATCCGTTCCAAGTCCAGATTCTACATTTAATACACTTACACTCTCACCTGACTTGCCACTAATCAAACAGATAGAAATGGAGCCAAATATGCCAGCCCACATAACTGATGGACTGGTGGTTTTGCTTGTTCAAGGCGAAAGTCAGTATTTCTCTACCGTTCGCGTTAATCCGGTTAGGGTTGGCACATCCTCTGGTGACCATATCCGGTTGCGCGGAAATAAAGTTGTTAATAGCGGAGCGGCTTCAACAACATCGGCAGAACCATCGGCTTCAACGCCAACATTAACATTCCTGCCATCACCCATTAGCCTAACTTTCCACAATGACAGATTACACATTCTTCAAGGCGAAAACATCTACCTAAACGGTAAGAAAGTCCCTGTGGGAGAATATCCATTATCTATCGGTGATAGTATATGGGCAGGCACCACAAAGATAATTCCTCATAATGGCTACATAGAGTGTATCGGGGTAGCATTGGGTGTGGATATAGACGAGGAAACAATTATAAACACAGGCTACACACCCAACCTAAACATCTCTCCAACAACTCCAACCCCCTACACAGGCTTTCCCGACTACAAACGCTCCCCCAGAATAATAAAACGCTTGCCAACAGAAGATGCCGAAATAAAATCTCCTCAAAAGAAAGAGGAAAAGAAGAAATGGGAGATTCTTAAAGTCGTCCTGCCTCCCGTTATGATGTCCGGTGTGATGGTAGGCGGCAGCATGTTATTGGGCAGAGGCCTTTTTGTGCTTATTAGTGCCGCTGCAATGTTTGTAAGCGTTGTATTTTCAACTACAATGCTCATCAGCGACCGCAAAGAACGCAAAAAGAAACAGGCAGAGCGTGAGGAAAACTATGATAAATACCTTCTTGAAAAACGCAAGATTATATATGACCTTTACGAAGCTAACAGAGAATCGCTATTATATCACAACCTATCCCCAAAAGAGATAGAGCAAGAAATATTGTCATACTCCAGCCGTATATACGAACGTTCCGCTAATGACAGCGACTTTCTAACCATGTCATTAGGCTGCGGTACCTTACCCACAAGTTTTAATGTAAAATACGAAGCAGAAGGCGCAGCAGACGACGTAAACAAAGACCCCTTAGTTGACGAAATGAAAGAGTTGGGCTCTTCCTACAAAAACATATCCAATATACCCATGGTAATAGACCTAAAACAGGCACATCTTGGTCTCGTAGGCGAAAAAGTATACATACACCGCCAGCTATCAGCTATAATGACACAACTATGCTTCTATCAAAGTTATCATGACATAGAAGTGATAATGCTATTAGAGGAAGAATACAGGTCTGGCTTTGAATGGACACGCTGGTATCCTCATCTGCGCATAAAAAACATAAATGTTACAGGGCTAATATCAACAGAAAACCACAGAGACCAAGCACTTGGCAATGTAGCTCAAGTATTAAAAATGCGTAAGCAAAAACAAGAAGAAGAGAAAAAAGACAGCCGCTTTTTGCCGCATTATGTCTTTATAATAGATAATCCAAAGCTGATTATAAACCACAGCATAATGGAGTACCTACAAACATCGGACACAGACCTTGGCTTCTCGTTGATATATACTACACACCTGCAAGCCAACCTACCGGAAAACATAAAGACCGTATTTCTGCTAACAGGCGGAGAGCACGGCATATTAGTAATGAACGAAGGCAATCTGTTAAACACTCATGCAATATTGCCAAGCCTTGAAGGTGTAAACCTAGAAGCAATGTCCAGAAAGATTGCCCCGCTGCGCCATAGCCAAGGTATATCAACACAGATACCGGAAAGTGTAACTTTCTTTGAGCTATATGACGTAAAACGTCCGGAAGAAATTCCTGTGCTTAGCCTATGGGAGAAAAACGCCTGTCATAAATCCTTGGCAGTGCCCCTGGGGTTACGCGGCAAAGATGATATTGTAAGCCTAAATCTACACGAAAAAGCCCATGGTCCCCATGGTCTTGTAGCAGGCACAACAGGCTCCGGCAAATCAGAGATTGTGCAGTCATACATACTATCTCTAGCCGTAAACTTCCATCCTCACGAAGTAGGCTTTCTTCTGATTGACTATAAAGGCGGCGGCATGGCTAATCTCTTTGCTAAGCTGCCGCATCTGCTTGGCACCATAACAAACCTTGATGGCAGCGAGAGCATGAGAGCATTGGCATCCATAAAGAGCGAACTTGCAAGAAGACAGCGCATTTTCAATGACTATAACGTAAACAACATAAATCAATACACAAAGCTATTCAAGGCAGGAGAATCCACACTCCCAATGCCTCATCTATTCATCATATCAGATGAGTTTGCGGAACTAAAGAAAGAGCAGCCAGACTTTATGGCTGAGCTTGTAAGTACAGCTCGTATAGGCCGAAGCTTGGGGGTGCATCTGATACTGGCAACACAAAAACCCACAGGCGTTGTTGATGACCAAATATGGAGTAACTCTAAATTTAAGCTGGCTCTTAAAGTAGCCAATGAAGGTGATAGTAACGAGGTATTAAAGACCCCGGATGCCGCTCGCATCACACAACCGGGCAGGGCATATCTGCAAGTGGGCAATAATGAGATATATGAGCTATTTCAGTCTGCATACAGCGGCGCGCCATATAGCGAAGATGTTGTAGAGCGTGGATTTGATAATAGAGTGTATATGATAAACAGGTTGGGGCAAGGAGTATTGCTCAACGAAGACCTTAGTCTTGTAGATACCGCTGAAGATTCCAGATTAACGCAACTTGATGTAACTGTTAACCATATCCATGGCTTATATAACCAACTTAGTTCTGTTGCTGTTGAAAAGCCTTGGCTTCCGCCTTTGGAAGATAAGATTGTGGCTAGCCAACCGGCCTTGGGCAATGATGTTGGACTTATAAGCACCACCAACCTAACAATCCCTCTTGGCATGGTAGATATCCCTGAAGAACAACGCCAAACAGAATACTCCCATAACTTCACAGAAGACGGAAACCTAGCTGCCTTTGCAGCATCAGGCTTTGGTAAGTCTACTGTGCTTATGAATGTTGCATTATCTTTGGCTTCCAATAACTCCCCAAGACTGCTTAATTACTTTGTGCTTGACTACGGCAATTCTGCGCTGGCACAGCTACGCGGCCTGCCACATACAGCGGACTATCTTTCCATAGATGATAGCGAGAAGCTAGAGAAGCTAGAGAAGCTTCTTGCAGAAGAATTAAAGAAGCGTAAACAACTCTTTGCTTCCGTTAATGCAATTAACTTCAAGATGTATAATGAGATAATGCAGGATAGATGGGAGAAACAAGGCAAACAAGGCATCCCTGACAAACTCCCCGCCATCATACTTTTCATAGACAACTTCGATATAGTACGCGAAGTAAACGAAAGCCTAGAAGACACCTTAACAAAACTCTCCAGGGACGGAACAGGTGTTGGTATCTATGTTGCTATAGCAGCATCCCGTCCCGGTGCTGTGCGCTACTCCATCATGAACAATTTCAAAAACAAGCTGGCCCTGTTTATGTATGATGCTTCTGATGCAACAAGCCTTGTGGGACGCTCTACATATCAGTTGCCAGAGGTTAGAGGCCGCGCCCTGGTCAAGCTAAAAGATGTGCATGTAGCGCAGCTCTATTTACCTGTTCCATATGAAGATGAGATGTCATATGTGAAGCTAATTGGCGATACCATTGCGGACATAGATAGACATAACACTGCGCCAAAGGCTGTAGGTGTTAGGATTGTACCGGAAGTTATTACTTATGCAGACCTTGTGCCATATGCAAGAACAATGGAGCGCATGAGTATACTTGGCTTTGACATAGAAACCACAGAACCTACATATTTAGACCTGTCCATCACATCGCAGTTGATTGTTGGCGGCCCGGCTACCGGCAAGACTAATATACTGAAGTTGTTGTTGAAGCAGTTTGAAGATGATGCAGCCAACCTCTGCTTCATCTCCGACTCCCGCGCCTACGACCTACAAGACTACGGAGACCTACCAGGCGTTGCCTATATGAACAATGAAAGCCAACTAGAAGATTTCTACACCAAGCTATCCCAAGAAACAGACCGTAGGTTCACACTTTTTGAAGAATCCGGTATGCGCATCAAAGACTTCATCGCATCTCTGCCATCTGCTCTTGTCATAATAGACGATGGCGACAACTTCGTTGAACTATGCCAGTCAAAGTCAATGGAGATAAAGGAGCTGATAATAAAATCTAAGGAGATGGGCGTAACTTACATAACCACAACACTGCCAAGTAAGATGCGCGGATATGATGACATAACCGCCATCCTGAAGGACAATCAGGCAGGTCTAGCGCTTGGCAACCCAGGGGACCAAGGTATCTTTAACATCACAGCACCACGCGGTTATAAACCTACGCTAGAAATAGGCTTTTGGTATAAACGTGGGGATGTTCGGTTGGTTAGGTTGCCGTTGGTGCGGTAATTGTACTGGTGGTTGCTTATCGATAATCCTGCTATGAAACAGAGTCAACATAATTCCAAGCAATTTATAAAAAGGGGGATATAATATGAGCTCATTAAGTGAACTAACTGCCAGAACCAATAGCATACAGGGACTGCAAGATAGAGTTGAAGAGCTTGAAAGAGAAGTTGAAAGACTTGAAGAAAAACGAGATGCAGGTCATGATGTCGCAAGAGAGCTTGAAGCTGCAAGAGCTGAGCTGTATAGGGCCAAAGAAGAACTAGAAGAAGCCATAACCAAAGCCATAAACGAACTAGAAATATACAGAGCCGAAATAAAAGCCACAGACAGAGCCTATGCTCAAAGACTAAGAGGCAAGCTGGATGAGCTAAGAGCCTTTAACGGAGAGCTATCCAATATACGAGCAAGCTTCTGTGAAGCAAATGGCTTTTCTTCCTCTTTCCGCGGGATGGAAAATACATTATCCGGAGCCACCATAGCCAAGGCTCAGGTTAAGTTTGAATGGGGGTATGTAAGAAATATACTACAAACACCCTTTACAGAACTACAAGAAGGCCAATTAGGTCATGCTGCACAATTCTTTGTAGGGTTAAATACAACAGCAGAGATAGAGAGGTTTATTAATGCAATGGCTGTGCCTGTAGCTAATATAAATAGCAACATCGGCAGTTTTCCATTAGGGTCTACTGGCTCTCATTTTCCTATTGGTGCTCAAATTGCCGGCACTAATAGTATAAACAGTATACCCTTTGTGATATGCCCTAATATGGTAGGGGGTATACAAAGCCTTGTTAGAAGTGAGATAATTGATGCAACTGTAGCACAAATAAACTTGCATCCGGGGTCTAGAGGATTCGGGGCACTTGATGATAACCGCCACAACATGATGCAGCAATATGCTATACTTGCAACCATAGCTAATATGACAACATCAACAACAGGCTTTTCCAGTGGGCAGCATGTACTTGTAGGCGGCCCATCCGGTCCATTTTCTCTTAGAGAGAGTGATGTCAATGTCCACAGCCCTCTACATATGAGAGAAGCCAGGGCATATGATTTCACACCGGGCGTTGTCCTTTCTTTCACA
>Ga0131853_10010449_pt1 | contig 16968 bp, 6 predicted proteins | sample TergutLab28metaG_FD_92764 | JGI IMG/M metagenome (GOLD analysis project Ga0131853, IMG submission 92764) | Labiotermes labralis P1 segment gut microbial communities from Petit-Saut dam, French Guiana - Lab288 P1 (version 2) (version 2) | ecosystem: Host-associated > Arthropoda: Insects >...
AAAAGTATTTGTATTTTATGTGTGTATTGGAAACACGTAGCATGCCATGATCTGGGTTGATTTTACATAAATGTTTTGTTTTGTAATGTTGGTATGGATTATACCCTGGTGAGAGAACTGGTTTTGCTATAAAACTGCATGCTGTGAGGTGTTGGCTTGATTTAAGGACGAAAATGTGTAATAAAACACTTGGGTATAGAATCAGGCTGTCCTCTTACCCTTTTCGTGTGTTTCAATTGAACTGTGCGCAGACATAAATGCAAAGGAGCAAGTCTGCATTCAGGTTCTTGGACGAACACTGAACAAGCGTTTTCATGCTTTTTCTCAACCGTTTGTTTATGGTAGTTCCCTTATGAATCTAAAGTTAAATTGAGACATACTTAAGTATGAAAACGTGAACTTAATTTGGGTGGCACGCGGTGGCGCAGTAGGTTGATGCACTGGGCTACAAGCCGGAAGTTAGCGGGTTCAATTGGGATGTGTCATTGACATAATCCTTCCGGCCGCACTATGGCCTTGGGGTCGACCCAGCCTCTAAAAGAAATTATTATTAGAAATATTTCCGGTGTGGGGGCGGAGAGGGAAAGGCGGCCGTTGCGTATGGTTGGCAACTTCGTCTTCATGTGCCGATTGTGTAGAAATCTGGAAGCCCCAACCTCCTGGAACCCTATCGGCCTCTAACAGGCCTGTACTGGCACCGCTTTACATTTACCCTATTTGTGTTTTGTAGTCTGTGAGACGGAATTCAAAATTTTATATGAAATGTTAATAACGATAAGAAGTTAAATTGAATCTTAATTTATGAGATAATCAAGTGGCATATAAAAATATAAAATTCATTTGGTTATTATGCAGCGTCTGCATGTGAGAGAGGACTTAACAGAAGGGCTGACAAGTTTACTGTAATGGTCATTTAAGTCTTAATCTTATTAGGGTAATTGTGATCTAGAGGTTTACGTGGCACGTGTAGAATACACCTGGTAGGAAGGGAGCACATAGTGCCAAGTAAAGTCGATTATGATGAAATTAGGTAAATTAAAGCCCCAAATGTGAACGTAAATTTGAAAATGTCATTCCTAGGAACTGTGCATTTCAGGAAGTTTTTCGGTACAGAATTTAGCTTCTAACTATTTTAATATTGACTGTGTTTAGTTTTAGTCACGACGCTTTTAAATGACCCTGTCCAACATTTCTTCTAGCTTGTGCATGGTGAGGGTGCAAACATTCAGTCTACTGTAAATCTAGCGTCACAATATCCGTTTTGACAAATCGCATGTCGTCAAATTTAGCACGCCATTGATCCCATTGGCTGTCATCCAACCCATCTTCCCCAGTAACTTGTGCCGAATAACGGTTATAAGTGCAGCCTTCGGGAAATGAAATAGTTGATTGTGTCCCTTTGATTTATCTTGTAGGTTTATTGCTTTTGTTTCATAAAAGTTGTGTCGGTAAAAATATTCATGCCTCAGCATCAGTTTTTAATCTTTTTCGTGACTGAATTTGTATAGATTCTCGGATTATAACACTTCATAGGCTGATGAACCCGGTGCCACTTCGTTTGGTTAATAGGCGGGAATCCAAATCCGTGTAATATTAGCGGGCACAAATTTAAATAGGAATAAAGATGTGGTAACTTGGGGGCTCTGCAGCAAGATCAGGCGTGGAAGGTCTGATAGACGTAATGGGTCTGTTTGTTGTCATAGTCTTTTATGTAAAGAAATGCAGCTAATGATTCGAAATTATATCATGTTCTTAGTTTCGAGAAGTGTTGTTGAGGATTCTGCTGTTGTGGCACATAACACCACTTCGCTGAGTATTCTGTTCGTGGCGTTTCGAAGGAACGGTTTGCCTTTGTCTTCAAGGAAACAGAAGACCGCAACGAAGCTGCTTCTCACAGAAAGGGTTCTTCTGTGGGAGATTCTTTGGTGGTGTACCTCCTTCGAGCAAGATAATTGAATTTTACTTGTTATATGAACACCGGGATAGCGCAATCAGTGTAGTGATTCGGGCTACTGGTTCCAGGTTTCGAGCCCTGGCACATACACAAAATTTTTGCCGTCTCCACAATGTCCAAACTGGTTCCGGGAGGACTCACTTACCCACATGTAATGGGTTTGGTGGTTCTTTCTTGAGATTGTGGGTTTAGAGCGGCCGGAGCCTCATGTTGATGACTGATCTCCATTTAGTGCCAATGGTAAAATGAACTGAGCTATACCCTCTGCACGCTTTCATGGCATGTAAGAGGACAATTTACCTGTTAGCATGCGTAAGACATAGGAATCAATTACATGATGGTATGCTGGATGTACGTCCTAATCGGTCAGGGTGTATGCTTTTCGACTCCTGGAGCTATTGTTGCTTATGTTTGACATAGCCTTGTTAAAGTAGTATAGGACATGATTGTTGTTTCTCTTCTTTCTATCTTAGCTTTCTTTTTTTCTTAAAATTTTAACCCTAGAAATTTGTTGTTTTTATATGATGATGATGATGACGAAGTAGTGTAGATTATTGAGAAATGCTTTCTTCCGCAATATAGAGACATCTTGTTGTATTCTCATTTTGTACAATCTCAGTGGTTCGTCTATTCACAAGTTACCCCACTTTCTCTAATGAAAACCCTGCAGTGACAATAGGCATCTGGACTTAAAGTGTAATTTACATTCTTCTTAAAATTGCCTTGTGCTTGGCCACCATCTGCGCTGTCCAACTGAACACGTCCCTGTGTAGGCCAACGGCAGTTGTGAAGTACTGGCATTGAACTTCTCTCGAATAGTTATTCACCTTACCAAATTATATGGCCGTTTATTAGTTAGGCCGGTAAGTCAGACCATAGCGTATGAAGGCAGTCAATTTGTGGAGTCATCCTCTTCTGTCTCGCGGCACCAAAAGCGCATGGTAATACAAGAATGGAATGGGTGTCTAAAATGGTTTCCCGTGGTACTTGTAAGCGTATAGCTCTATAAAATCTGTTTTATTGGCAACCTGTGGTCATCGTTTGGGGTGGCAGCTAGCGAGGCTGGAACATAGTGCGTTTTGGTTGAGGAATTGCGTAGTCGAGAGAGGTGGAAATTTAAAAGGGATAGTCCCTCGCCATCACGAGTGGGGAGTTGACCAACGGAATATCTGTTCTGGTCCGAATACAGGAAACGGAAATTAGCGGATAATAACAGGGAAGAACGTCCCTGCCCTACACCGAGCTCTAGAGAGACTTGAAGTGAAGGGGTGAATGAGTCACAATATATAACGTTGACCTCTCGTGGCAATGATACTGTATAGTGGACCAGGCACTGCGTATTTATAAAGCTGAGTTATATAAAAGCCGTTTTCCGTCCACTGTGAGGTTCAGGAAGGTACGTGATCTTTGATGCAGGATGTTTATGTGGCGACTGATATTAAGAAAAGAAGTTGCAGTTTAACTGAAGCAGCCTTAGTTTTAACTTTGTATGTTGTGCGACAAAATCATTTCGCCGCAATACCTATTTGATGTAACGTATTCACATAATAGAACCATTTTCTTCGTGTGGCCATTCCTGCATTTCTATTTATTTCTTCTATTTATATGTTTCACTATTGAATCCGGAAATTGTTGGACCGCCAAACCAAATTGGCCAATAGCCTAGATATTTTCTCATAATAAAACCAACTAGATGCACAAAATTCTCAAATTTATTTTTGGAATAAAATTCTACATGTTTCGGACAGTTTTTCTGTCCATCGTCAGGAGTTTTTCACTGTACACACAGCATTGGTATACGTCATACAGGTTTGCTGACATATACCAATGCTGTGTGTACAGTGAAAAACTCCTGATGATGGACAGAAAAACTGTCCGAAACATGTAGAATTTTATTCCAAAAATAAATTTGAGATATTAGTGCATCTAATTGGTTTTACTATAAGAATATATCACGATGCAAGGCCATCTGAACGTTAATGCCTAGATATTTGTTTACTATCACAGGCCTGTCCAAAAGTTCAAATTAGACTTTCCTTCAGTTTCGCCAGCCGATTCTGTCGGAATTTTTTCTAATCTGTATGATTGTAATTAGTGTTGTATAAGTTCTTCACTTTTGGTAGATTTTGCGCGCTGTTGGTAGCTTATTTACCAACATTTCTGCAGCATGTACGGGCACAATCTGTGACTCTCCAGCAGTGCAAGACGACTTTGATCCTATGAATAATTTTGAACATTTCTATTTCCTTGCTTTGGTGTTAGGTGCAATTAGTTTGATCGCACACAAATAAGACTGATCTTATGCGAACACTAGCCATTCTATTTTCGAAGCCACATGAGGGATTCCAGAGCAGAAGAAAGAAAAATTGGCAGACCGCAGCTGTCTATTGATACTGGCCTAAAACCTGATATAAGGTCTGTGTTTGTGGTTCAATGTCTTTGATGGAGTGCTACCTCTTGTCTTTGTGTATTGTCTATGCATATAATGCCTAAACATCATCATCGTCGTCGTCGTCGTCGTCGTCCTTGTTATCGCCTTTATGCAGGATATTTACAATTATGTACTTCAAACTACATTTGTAGGGTACATAGCATTGCAGCTGTTCTCTATTTACAATTTGTACTATATGTAACGTTATTTCGCCCTTGAAATATGTTTTGTACCTTTACAGTAGCACTTTCCGCAGTATGTGTGCAGTGCCCAATATGGCTGTTTTTTTAGTTCCTTAATTTCGTGATTTCCTGGTATGTTGCTCAGGTATTGTGTGAGTGACTGTGAAATGGTTCGGTCGCCCATGTTTTTCCTGGTACCACTTTTGCTTTCACATTCTCTCTCATATTTTTGTCTCCAGGAATTGCAACGTCTATTAACATTCATGTTCCTTTTTTATCATCACTTATTATTATTTCCGGTTTATTGTTATGAGTAGTTTTGTCGAGTTTATTATTATTATTATTTCCATGGAGGTCTTAACTGATTGCCCATTGTACTCTGTTAAAGAGCCCAAATTTGACGCGTTCTTCAGTATGTTCGGCATCAAATTTCGCTTTACAATAACGTTTTAGAAGTAAATTCGGCCTACCTTCCAAACAAATGCAGGTCGTATTAGGACTTTTCAGCTTTCAACTCGTAGACTGTATGTATAATGGATTTTGTAGAGAACGCATTACAAGTCGAGTGTCAGCATAAATTTTCTTTTCCACCTCCCGTTCTACAGCGAGCACACATATTAATTGCAATGTGCAGTAGGCCTCCTTGCTTTACTACACATTATCATTGTTAGTACAGACCTTACTTGGTGTAATGAAGCTGGCCGTCTTCTGCCCTTTCGCCAGAGTAGAGATTGTTAGAACACGGGGTGGGAGGTGTGTTTCCTATAGCGTATTTACTGTAAACTAAACATATATATAGCTCCAATTAAACTTGTGTTTACTTTGGTGTGCTCTGGAACAAGGGAAGAGCCAGATCAGACGGATGATAGTGCAGAGTGTTAGGTACCTCAGCTCTGGGGAAGAGATTTGCTTCTTATGAAGGAAATGAGGATATTCTTAGGAGCCCTTTCTTACCTTCCTTTTTATTACTTTCTTCCTTGTTATGTGATTTTCTTATGTGGGCACGTGCTTATTTGAAGGTGGGACAGTCGTTTGTCATCTCTGTTATTAAAACAGACAGAAAAACATGTAATGTTTTTGCACGTATTTAAGAAGAAGTGTTACATTAATTCTGTGACGTGTGTACCAGCTTAGTACACGTATTTGGAATGTTAGAGTTTTGAGCTTTCTAATACTATTTTCTTATTCAGTACAGATTTCTAATGTACTGCGCTACGAATCGGAAGGTCGCTGGTTCGATTCAAGATGGTGTCATTGGGATTTTTCATTGACATAATCCTTCCGGTCGCACTATGGCCCTGGGGCGACTCAGCCTCTAACAGAAATGAGTACCAGGAGCATTTCCTGGGTGTAAAGGCGGCCAGTGCGTAAGGCTGACAACCTACCATCATCCTGTGCCGTTATCATGAAATCTGGGAACCCTAACTTCCTGGAACCCTCAGGGCCGCTCCAGGCCTGTAACGGGACTGCTTTACCTTTTTTTTTTGTTTTACCGATTTCTAATTTGGTTTTGCATGAGATGCAGTTCTGTACGAACAGTCTCGTATTGCTTGGACGATATTAACCAGACAGGTTGTTCACAGTTCGTGATGTACAACAAAAAATAAGCCTTTCTTCAAGGCCGCACAAGTCCTGGGCGCCATGTCGCCGTGGTCAATTAAGTACGTATGAAAGCGCCTGATGTTTTCTAACCTTAGTACGAATCTTGCTTCATGCCCCGCATCTGGCGCCTAGAATTTTTATGTGGGTCCTCGATTTTTAAAAAATTCGAGCAAGACTGCATTTGATATTGATTATCTGTTCTTAGGATTGAAGAAGAATCTCTTTTCTCCACCTTTGAATACCATTGTTTACAACGTACCTACGCTTCGTGGAGTACATTTCAGTAAGAGCAGAGAAGAGACGAAACTGAACAAATCACTACTCCTAAATGACTGGAGTAAGGCCTAAGTGTTTCCGTATTATCAAAGGCAATTATTCAAATAACTACATGCATTGCTTGTTTTCAATAACTTGTCTCTCGGTTTTCAGTTACTTGTTTCTTTTCGGTTTTGATGTAAGGTGCAACTGCGTGTCTTAAGTGGGCTTAATATGACCACTGTTCATACCTCAGATGACATGTTTTGTCGGAACAGAGACAGGAAAGAGTGGAAGTACTTAAAGAAAATCCTGTCTCACTGCGACACTGTCCATCACAAAACCCCCATAATCTGCACTGGCAGCCACCACTGGCCTCCGCTGTGAGAAGCCGACCACTATCTCTGTGAGGTACTCTCACGACCCCAGTTACAGTTTAGGATATTTTTCACTCTCCAGTACGGATATTTCGTCTTATTTATTTATGATAAAAAAATTTAATGCAATACGAATACTTAAAATTTACATGTCGATCTCAGTGGCCGAACAGTCTAAGGCGTGTGTTTGCGGCCGCTTAGTTGTTGGGATTGTGGGTTCAAATCCCGCTGTGGACATGAATGTCTTTCTGTGAGCGTTGTATGTTGTCAGGTGGACGTCAGGGTGATCATTCATCCAGAGTAGTCATACAGAGTGTGGTGTGTCCAATGATTTTGATCACGAAATCCCGTAAAGGGAGGCCATGACCCGGAATTGGTGTGGGATCGCCACTGGAGGAAAAACAATTTTACATTCTCGTTTCGTTACTGTACAGCTCTAACTGAAAAACAGTTTAGTTTCTGATGTTATTACATGTAAGAAATATTTACCGTGATCAGTTCAGATTACTGTGGAGGCCCGAATTTAATTCCACGCCATTCCGTACGGGATTTGTGGTCTACTAAGTGGCACTAGAACAAGATAGTCTTCGAGCACTTCCGTTTTCTTCTGTAGGTTTTTTTGCCGCAAAAAATCCCATTTCCCTCACCTGCCATCATTGTTATATCTTCTTAACAGTTCACAATACCGCTGAGTAAAGCATGATTGTCTGTCTCTGTTCCGCATTTGACAGTACACGTACTTCTGGACCCGAACGTTATAGCTGCCAGTTCAAAACAGATATCTGGTCTAAACATTATTTGGTGTGAACTGTGCTCAGGTCACGACGCGGTAGAATCTCAAACTGAATCCTCTTTATTCCATGACCATTTGTGGTCTGGTCTCAACAGCTGCTGGCAGTGCCATGATTCAGATGGTTAGGTTTCTGCCTCTCACCACGGAGTTCCTGGTTCTATCCCAGGCCAGTCCATATAAGTTTCATGGTGGATAAAGTGACAATGGGAAAGTATTTCCTTTGAGTACGTTAGTTTTCCATTGTCAGCATTTTTCCACCGGTGTCCACGTATTTTCGTTTTTCTGTCCCAGTAATTGTCAGCGTCCATAAAATAACACACTTAGCTCAGCATTAATGTAATGGTTGCTGAGATTGTAGAGTCTGTTTTGCAGCAGTTTTCGAAAGCTTCCTTTCGAAAAATTTCCATTTGATACTCTCATTTTTTCTCCGTGTAGCATAAGCTCTGGAATTTATACGGTGTGACAGTTAAGGTACAAACACTCGAATTAATACTTCGTGATTTATATCACTACGGTGTCAATATCGCTGGCTGTGTGTATAAACTCAGTGGGAAGACTGATGATTGATGAATATGAAAGTATTTAGAAGGCCGCGGTCGTGGTCAGTCTGTGTACTTTCCCGACATTTACCTTGACGGCTGAGAAAGTTTGCTGGAAAAACACTCAAGGTTGTCGGTGTCGCGACAGAGGTTTGAAAGGGCTACCTGCAGGGTACGGACACAGAACGTTGGCGTCGAATCAGACTGCTCGCTATAAATTAATATTGTGAGTCTGCAGTCAAAAGAAAACTTGCCGAATAATAGTTAATTTGGTTGATGAATGCGCCATCTACAGCCCAGCGGAGGAAATATTTTGTTTTTCTAACCCCTCTACTATTCCTTTGTATATACTTCGAGGTTTTGGAAAGTACATGATTGAACGCAATTGTTCCTTCGCCATTTATATAATGGTATCTACTTTCAATCGTCAAGTGTGAATCTACCCATTAAAGAAGGTACAAAGGTAACGTTGTCCTCTCCACGCCATGGAGGCGTATAGGGGGAGTAGAAATATAGATCCACCTATTCTTAACCACAGCACAAAATAGAGGGGAGTGGATACCTTCACGTTTCGACTGGTTTACCTTGACAAAAAGCAGGTACTTGTTGAATAGGAGGCTGGGTGGGCCCAGAGCAAGTCTGGACGCTTCGAAGTGATCTTTTCCACCTAGCGCGAATCGAACCGCGTACCGCCCAACGAGCAGTCTAGTCGCTAACGCCACCCCGCTTCAGGAATCTATCTAACAAAAGGCACTAAATTGGTAAGGCTAATTTTTTGAATTTGTCCCATGTTCTTGAGCCCGGTAGAAAGAGGGAGTTATAATTCTGTGTTCATTGGTAATTACCGACATTTCGGAGGAGATTTCCATCCTCATCTTCAGGATAGTCCGAGTTGGAAAATGGCGTTTAAACCGTAAAAACATAGCGAGTGGTTGAATCAGTTTATTCTTACCAGTTTTTTAATCATTTATTTATCCACACTGTCATAGAGCCTAATTTAGTTGATTTTTTCTTTTCTTTTGGCGCAACAGCCCCCCATTGGGCCAGGGTCTTTTAATTATCAAGGTTTCTAGATCACACACAACGACGCACCACAGTCGGTAGGACTCCTCTGAACGAGGGATCAGCTCGTCGCAGAATTTAGTAGACCTTAAAATCATTAAATCTAACACAATATCGGCTGTGGCAATTTTTTCGTGGCTTTCGGAAGAATGACAATAATTAATGAAAGAATGAAGATGGATATGAGCAGTTGTTTACGGAGGTCAGTCTAGCACATACCGCACATCGTGTGTGGTATGTTGCGTGTAAGTCACAGCCACAAACATAGCTGCTGTACGAATGTTTGTGGTTATGTGCGACACTTGTGACGTGTACATAACCGGTACTCACGTAATTCTTATTCGGAGGGGGGGGGGGACCAGCTGTAATACACGCAAAGATCCCGTAATATTTGTCAGAGGTCAATTTGTGTATGGCTATAGCTTTATTAAGTGCGTAATTTGGCAACCAGTTTCGCATTAGAAGCAATTTTTCCGATTATATGTACGTATTTCAGTGATTTTTTTTTATGTTTTCACATCTTATATCAGGGAGTGGATTAAACAAGACATGTAATGGTTAGTGTAGGTACTTTCTATACAACCATCAAGTAATGTGAGATTCCCCGGATGTGTAAAGTGTAGGGTATAAAGTAAGAAATAAATATTGTAAACGGAAATCCCCAGTTGAGGAGACGATTGGAATACTTAGGTACAGCTGGGGGTTTGAATTTAATGTTGATATTACATAGTGTCGATTGGGTCCAGCTGGCTCAGAATATATCCCGAAAGTTGGATTTTGTGAACTCAGTAATTAACCTTCGTCTTGAATAAAACCTGGACATATGTCTCTTTGTCAGAAAGGTATATATATATATATATATATGGGTGTGTAGACTGATATTCTTATAAATTTGCATTTTTTTACATTGTTCTCATGATTGTGTTGTTCAATCAACATTTGCGAAATTGTTTTTAGTTAATGGAGTAGAATCATAGATAAAAGTAGCACAACTCGGAATTTTCTTTTTAATTTTCCAGCGACGTTTTCATTTAGGCGCAATATGTCAGTGTATAATAGTGTTTGTGTGTGTGTATCTCCTAGGACAGTTTCAACTTTATTCGGGTAAAGACTGTACCTTACGGGGCCGCATCTTTTAGGAGTCTTGAGATTTCCACAGTGGGAGGGAAAATTTACAGCGGCTTACAGTGTCTGGCTGGATCTTGAAAATCCTGATGAATGTGGAGACTAAAGCTAAAGTAAACGAACGTCGCGACAATTTGCCATAGTATTTTTTTATATTTATTTCCTTGTTATATTTTATCTAAAGGCTTATTTACTTTAGTTCTACTCTTCCCGTATAGCGAGCAGTTTGAAGCGACAGAACTGCTGTTGCTTTTTATACTTTTCTGGAGAAGAGTCCAAATAATATCGATGTCTGGCTCTGTCTACCAGAGTTTTTCCAAGTTTTCTTTGTAATTGTGATTGATTTCGTACTTTACCGTCTGTTTCTCCTTCTAACGACGATATCGCAGAGGCCCAAAAAAATTTCAGTTATGAAACCTAAGAAGAAAGTAAGGTTTTATATAGATCTCTTCGTAAATAGGAGGATAATATTACAATGTACAGTAAGGAACGAAGTTACAGCCATGTGGTTTGGATTTGTCTGTAACAAAACTTTTCAGTCATGAAAACTAAGAATAGAATATTGTTTTGTATACATCTCTCTGTAATTGGGAGGATAATATTACAATGTACAGTAAGGAACGAAGTTGTAAGCATGTGGTTTGGATTTGTCTGTAACACGATCGGCCCATTGATAGGCTTATATAAAATGTAACAGATTTTCTGTCTCCATAAAATGCAATAGACTTCGATGAACTGAGGGGCAGTTAAACTTTTATGAATAACCCTGATCCATGAGGCAGCTGTATTGATAAGACCAAACGCCACTCTACACTTCACGTGCTGTGTTTCCTGATATAGGTGCTGCGACAACCATAATTTCGTATTTATATGTGACATCCCGCTGTGTTATGATAATGTAATACACAGAATATATTTCAGTTAACACTGAATCGTATTTAGACAAATTTTTATGCTTCTAAAAGAGCGACATGTTTCGACATTGTTAATAAGAATCCAACTAGATGCAAAGTATGCAGATATTTATTTACTGCAAAGTCACTCTACATGTTTCGGGTGTCACAGCACCAATCGTCAGGAGTACTAAAAACTGTAATCGCAGCCTCCGGTACAGGTCATAATACTGGTACAGCTACTTCCCTCCAACGTGGCCTGATCGGGACTGGTTTGTGCGAGTCGTGCGACCTGTACCGGAGGCTGCGGTTACAGTTTTTAGTACACCTGATGATGGGTGCTGTGACACCCGAAACATGTAGAGTGACTTTGCAGTAAATAAATATCTGCATACTGTAGCATCTAGTTGGATTTTTATTAACAGTGAATTATGATGCACGGAACCACTCTCAGGCTCATAAAATTGCAAAAGCCAATACTGAGGAAGATTATACATAAGAAGTAATTCTGATTAAGGTAACGTGAAATGCAGAATAAATCGAATATTAGAAGTCGTGTACAGTACAGTGAAATAATTCTTAGTATCCAAAGTTTCATGTTTTCCTTACTGGTTATTATTTCCGTTGTTTCATTGTGTTGTAATCGGAAGGTTGCTGGTTCGATTCCAGATGGTATCATTGGAATATTTCATTGACATAATCCTTCCCATCGCACTATGGCCCTGGGGCGACCCAGCCTCTAACAGAAATGAGTACCAGGAGCATTTCCTGGGTGTAAAGGCGGCCGGTGCGTAAGGCTGACAACCTTACCACCATCCTGCGCGTTGTACTGTAGTCTGGGAACCTTAACTTCCTGGAACCCTCTGGGCCATTCCAGGCCTGTAACGGGGCTACTTTACCTTTACCTTTTTACCTGACTTTTAATAGTAGTTTCATCTGCATGGTATGTAACCTTAATCAAAATTACCACTTACAAATTATCTTCCTCATTGTGGGTTTAGGAGCCGGGATAACTCAGTCGGTATAGCGACTTGCAACGGGCTGGACTGTCCGGGCATCGAATCCCGGTGGGGGCGAGATTTCCTGCACCCGTTCAGAACGGCTCTGAGGCCCATCCAGACTCCTATGCAATGGGTACCGGGTCTTTCACGCCTGTACAGCGGCGCTGGCGCGGTGAAACGGCGGGGGGCGTGGCGTTGACCACCCACCCCATCTATCTCCTCTGGGCCTTTGTGGCCTGTTCTAGGATGATCTTTTCCTTTACCTTTATCATTATGGGTTTTTCGAAATGTACGATGTTGAAAGGTACTTGTATATGTGGTATATTCAAAAAGGTTACTGTGACGTATTGGCACACTGTACAGAAGATAAAACTGTTGCAATACTAGAATAAATGAAAAACAAATTTTGAAAATGAAATTCTTTTGTTATGCAACAGCTTATTAGTTTTAAGATTCACTCTTCTTTTACGTGAAATAAAATTTATGGCCTACTTCCAAGTGTTTGATATTACATAATATTTTTATCTCGCATCTTTGTTCAAAATTTATTTAATATTATTCTGACGTATTTGGGGATTTGTCTTTTAGGTTCACATGTAAGATTCCTTGAGGGTTTCGCAAAATAATTCAAGTGCGAAAGAGCTGCTTGACGAAACTGGGTCCAAGCTGGAAAGGAGTGCCTCCCACGAGTGTGTGCAGTTTTAACGCCAAATTCTTATGAAGCGCAGATTAGTTTAAAAAATGTGCCTGTTTACATCCCTATGCTCTCTGATTTCATTATTCATACAACTACATTGTGGTTATTAAATATACTGTATCCGTTGATAATTGCAGTAAAGTTTTCCTTTTATATTCTTCTAATCTACTATGGGAAGCAGATGTTTAAGTTTTCACATCTCTGTAATCAGGGATTAGTTTGACCTGGTTTGTGACGCTGCATCTCCTAGTGCGTATCGTTGACATCTTCAAGGTTTGAATGGCCCGGGGTTAATTAAATCTTTGAAAGTGAAGGCGATTTCTTTCTCCGAAACGTCGAGGACCACACCCAACGGCGCATTGTCGTATACCAGAAGACCAGATTACTCCAAGCCTATAGGACTGTATCTGACATTGTGACGACCGTGCATATGGCATGGCACTATGGCTTTGCCCAGAGTTGTTGGAATATTCTCAGACGGAAAATTGTCTAATAAATGTGTGTGTGTGTATTCGTGTCATTGTAGAGACAAAAAAATCTGAGGACTGGATAAAAACTTTCGTGAATTGTAGCATGCTGTACTGCTCCATATTGCCCTTCTGAAGTCTTCCTGAGAAATTCACGTTCGACAGCTTTGTTTGGAATTGTTATGTATACAAAGAGGGCTCAGTATTCTGAAAATTGAAGGAAAATGTCTTATTTTTCCTCCTCGTCACTTAAACTCCCCGTCCACTGTGTACTCTGTTCTGTAATAGCCAAAATTACTTGCCCTGAAAACTTGAATTACCTGCACAAGTTTAGAAATAGACATTTTGATTTAGTCTTTTGTGAAATCCACGCGCGTTGATCTTGTACGTGGATTGTTTACTCATTTGGTTTCTTTGTGCAAGATGGAAATTATCTAATTAAAAATGTTGGTAGACTGTGTCTACATGAACACTGTTCTATAAGTAAGTAGAACTTAATTGAATTTCTTTTACTTTGTTGGCTGCTGGTCCAGCGTTTGATACCCTATATTCACAGTTCCCATTTTTCATCAGAAATTAAGGAGATTGTATATAAAATCCTCACTCCTTTGGCGGGTAAATATTTTTATAATCCCTAAAGTTTAGTGGATATTGAGTGACAAATTATGTAAAATATTTAAAGACAAATTAGTGTATACAGCATGGACTAACATTATAGCTCATTTCTCAGTTATTTGTGGTCGTGTGTTGGTGCAACTTTACAATCTTCAGAGAACGAATAAATGTCAGACAGTAGCTCATTATTTCCTGTACCGATCATTAAGATAAGCGGCATACTTATGTTCAGTAGGATAACATTTTCAGTAAATATGATGACCATGTACCATAGTCAAAATGCCGTCAAGGAACATAATTTTTTACATTGGCGACAAAAAGAAGGATGTTTTTAGAACTGATTATATAATGGCAAGAAGAACTATGGCGTGTTTAAGTATTTCTTGTTGTTCTTTTTACGGTGTCTTTTTTTTTAGTCTCTTAAGATGATAAATCGGATTACCTGAAGACTGTTGAAGGCCGACCCGTGTTACAACAACGAATGGATGAATTTGAATTGACCAATAGGAACGTTAGGTAAAGATAACCATGGTCTAGCACTCCACCCCCCCCCCCCAACACCCCCCAGCACCCCAAACCCATAAGTATGTACTTTGAAGCGACATGGCGACTGGGTTTTTTTTTTTGAAAGCTAACATTTCTCTCTCCCTCTTGACCGTCTTGTTGCTTTGCCAGAGGACAAACAAGTATTTTTTGTGCGCCCCGCATTTGCTTCTGGAGCTCTTACAAAAATGTTGAGTTAGTAGTTTAGCTTCTCTGCTATCCTATGATTTATCGATCAAAGAGATGGTTTCTGGAAGCTTTTTAGAACGAATTATGATGAAAACATTTTTATTTTTATGCTATATCATGTATGAGTTGCAGACCATCTCGTATATCTTGAGGAGGATTATCCTGTGCAGATTATGGAATTCTGCAGAATTTTTGCAGCAATAAAACAATGAATTCTGTATCATAGCTCGATGAATTTAACTTCTGTGTGTTTCTCTTAAATTGTTGGAACCAGTTTTAAGTGCCGCTTGAAACTGGTGATGGGAATTGTTCCATATGTGGTAGCTGCGGAATGATTAATAATTGTAATGATAGGACATTACACCGTTTTTTTGCTGAGAGTGTGGTGGCCACTAAACGCGGTGTAGAATTATGAAATATATGGAAGCTATAAGTTTATTGTAAACCAGTAACAAAATAACCTACTACAGAAATTCAAAGGCAATATAATTTCAGGAAATCACACATTTACCTTTATATTATTAGCACTTTCTGCACCATTTTATCATGAATTTTGATGTTTTACTGAGCGTTCATCTCAGTATTATCTTAGTAACTGACCAACTTAATGCACAAAATTCTTGTTTTATAATAAGTTTATTATACTCCTGTACATGTTTCGAGCACAACAGTGCCCGAAACATGTAGGGAAATATAATAAACTCATTACAAAAGGGAGAATTTTGTGCATTAAGCTGGTCAGTTACTAAGAAGACCATTTTATCACGTTAATGAACAACTTGCTTTGAAGGGAATGCTGTAAAATTTAGCTTTACAATTCAGTATATTTTATGTCTGATACTCGTCAACCCTTACACTTTACATATTTATCCTAATGTACATATTTATCTGAATTTTATTAATTCACAAGCACCATTATAAAAGATTGAGCGGTGTTAAATATTGATTTTCATGTTCGGTCTTATCTGTTTACAAAGTTACACAATTTTCAGGCATGTCCCTTACTATGTGGCAAATGGCTTTAGGTCTAGAAATTAATATACGTTTTACAACTTGAGTGCCGATTTTCTCTTACATGGACTTCTTCGTCTCGCAATCTATCGCTGTTCCCGTTTACATTTGTCGGCTGTCGTGGTTCCCAAATCTTGTCGAAAGCGCAGAACCTCACGACTTCCTGAGCAGTGAACGCAGAATCAGCATCTTGTCTTCTCTCATTGCTCTCTTGTTTGTCTCTTTTGGGTTGTGCCTTTCAATGTGGTAATAAATATACGCCAATGAAATATTGAAGAATATTTTACGTGACTCTGTCGATGTTAATCACTGTGCATTAGTTCATTTTTACGGAATACTTATTTGTGTCATTTAAAATAACGACGGTACACCTAAATTATGCAATTTTCATGCATTTTTAAATTTGCAGCTATTGTTTGTGGATAGGTTAATTATTAAAATTGTATTTCAATATACTTATTGACCATTTCTGTCATATTTTCTTACCCAGATACCATTCTGCATTGTATTAACGTGAAATTTGAGTGTTTGGGGAATAACTTTTAAGCTCTGGAAAAACTTTGATACATGAGGAGAAAATAATATTTTTTACGAGTTTTCGCCTTACGAGCATTTTGCAGGAAATAATTAAGATCGTAAACCGAGAGATTATTCTGTGTAACAAATTTCCTGCTCCACTTACCTCTACGTTGGTTCGCGTACCCTGACAATGGGGAGAAATCTAGCGGCAGCAAAAACATTTGGGGTCCCTTGTAAGGTAAACGTACGCCCTTGTACTCCAGGCTAGACCTATTAACTTCACCTTGTAAAAGAGTATATGTTAAGGAAGCTCTGGATGAATGTCCGATTGAGACAAAATAAAGATTATGTGAAAGTGAGGGCTTCTGATGTAATGGAGGACCTTAGAGGGAAGAAATAAGTAAGGGTGTAACAAATGTAAAGGAACGCAAAATTATACTTGTGTAGTGACAGTCTTGGTGGGGAAGCCGGAGGGAAGGAGACCAATGGGGAGACCTAGGCGCAGATGGGTGGATAATATTAGGATGGATCTCCAGGAGGTAGGATGTGGGTATATGGACTGGATTGGGCTGGCCCAGGACAGGGACGGGTGGCGGACGTTTGTGAGTGCGGTAATGAACCTTCGGGTTCCGTGAAATGCGGGGAATTTCTTGACTAGCTGCAAACCAGTTAGCTTCTTAAGAAGGACTCTGCACCATGGAGTAAGTAAGTAA
>Ga0131853_10010450_pt1 | contig 16968 bp, 17 predicted proteins | sample TergutLab28metaG_FD_92764 | JGI IMG/M metagenome (GOLD analysis project Ga0131853, IMG submission 92764) | Labiotermes labralis P1 segment gut microbial communities from Petit-Saut dam, French Guiana - Lab288 P1 (version 2) (version 2) | ecosystem: Host-associated > Arthropoda: Insects >...
TATAAGTGCACCTATACCTACGAATATCCATCTCACAACTTCGATAAGTAGAATCCCAAAGTTCTGGGTTTCTCCCTCTGTCGCTGGGGATGCTAGCAGTTTTCCTAGGCGGGTGAGCATATGGTATAGTTTGTCACGAAAAGACAATACTAGTCAAATGAATAAGAGATCTAAAATCATTGTGGCATGTTTTGGGGCAGGGATGCTGGTGATCGCTTTGGTCATAGCTGGGTTCGCTATCCCAAGGGCGGAGACTTATAATTTTTCATCCGTACGGGGGGGTGGGGCTGAAATTAAGGAGCTTGCAAGGCATCTGAGTATTTCGCTGGAAGGCAAGCGTGTCAAAATAAACGGCATAGAGGTCATTCTAGGAGATAATCCCGAGGCCCAGAAGATGATTAAATCTTTAGTAGGTGATGCTCTTGATTCTATAACTTACGAAAGAGATGGCAAGTACTTAAAGCTGTACATCAAAGGATTGAGCTCTGACCCAAATTTTGCTGAACCTGTCGAAGATGTAATAGCAAGATTTCTTCCCCTGATAACTGGAAAGGTCGAGGTGCTAACTTTTCAAATCACAAACGAAGTGGGATCAAAGTTATTATGTGTTAGAATTAACTATGGAGCTGAGATCGTGGAAATCAATTTTTCTCGTTGACAAAACAATTCAAGAGTGATAAACTCTTGGGTTGGAGGACAGTATGTACGCAATAGTTAAGAGTGGCGGAAAGCAATATCGTGCGGAAAAAGACACCGTACTTTTTGTTGAAAAGATAGAAGCACCCGTTGACAGCACGGTAGATTTAGAAGTTATCATGTCGGTAAAGGACTCAGTTGCAACAATCAATGGCAAGACCGTCAAAGCAAAGATTCTAGAACATGGATTGGGCGACAAGCTTGATATCTTCAAGTACAAGGCAAAAAAGAACTACCGCCGTCGCATGGGCCACAGGCAACCATATACTAAACTGCAGATAATTGGATTTTAATTTAAGGACTATAAAGGAGGTACACAAGTATGGCAACCAAGAAAGGGGGCGGAAGCTCGCGGAACGGAAGAGACAGTAATGCAAAACGCCTAGGCGTCAAGTGTGGTGATGGGCAAGCAGTAAGTGCGGGCAGTATTATCATTCGCCAGCGTGGAACAAAATTCCTGCCAGGTGAAAATGTAGGAGTTGGTAAAGATCACACATTGTTTGCACTGCAAAACGGCAAGGTCGCATTTCGTACAACAAAAGAAGGACGCAAGAAAGTCAGCATCGTGGCATAAATCCGTGCATATGTATGAGGTATGAAAACCTCGAAATTCAAACCGTTGCTTAGTGGACTGGGATGGTCTCTTGGGGCGACGGTTTTTTTAGTGTTGTTTATGGCGTTATTTATCATGCTTGGTTTGGGCGGCGGAATGACTACTATACTTGTTCAAATAACCAAAGTCATTTCTATTTTCTTTGGTGTTGGAATGGCACTTAAATCAGTTGAGGGCAAGGGCTGGCTGTACGGTGGAATCATAGGATTGATTTATACCTTACTGGCATTTTTGATCTTCTCTGTTGTTGATGTAGATTTTGGAATCAGTACGGGAATTTTTGTCGAAATGCTGTTTGCCTCTGTAGTTGGTATGTTTAGTGCTTTACTTTTAAGGGGTTTTAGAAGACACTAGAATGTGAAAAAACTTTTGCTGGTTGATGGGAACAGTTTACTATATAGGGCATATTATGCATTTAATGCGGGCGGTGTGAACCTCAGTCATGATGGGATGCCCACACATGCAACTTATGGTTTCTTGAACATGCTATTTCGAGCTTTAGAGGATATAAAGCCAACACACCTTGCCGTTTGCTTTGATATCAAAGGCAAGACATTCAGGCATGATTTGTTCACTGAGTACAAGGCAACACGCAAGCCAACACCAGAAGATTTAGTGGTGCAGCTGGGCGATACGAAACAATTGTTAACGGAACTTGGAATATCGGTTATACAAAAACAGAACTATGAGGCTGATGATTTAATAGGAACACTGAGTCGTCAAATTCCTTCAGTTATCTTAACTGCTGATAGAGATGCATTTCAACTTATCTCTGATACTGTCGAATTGAATTTAACAAAAAGTGGCGTTGCTCACCTAGACAAATGGACATTAAAACGAGTCAAGGACGAGTACGGTATAACTCCCTCGCAAATGATAGATTTAAAAGCACTTGTAGGGGACACATCAGATAATATTCCCGGAGCAAAGGGAATCGGTGATAAAGGTGCGTTAGTGTTAATTCAAGAATGGGGCAGTATTGAAAATATTTACGAGAATCTGTTGTCAGTCAAAGAGAGCATTAGAAAGAAGTTAGAAGACAGCAGGGATCTAGTTTTCAAGAGCAAAGAACTTGCAACAATTAATATTGATGTAGATGTTGAGGTTGGCGATCTGACCTTAAATTTTCCATTTCCATCAACCGCCAAGCAATCGTTCGAGAGGCGAGGATTCAGGTCAATGCTTAATAAAAAAGGTCTATGGAAAGACACGGAGATGGTAACAGTAAATACTCGTGATGAGATTGATACTATCAAGAATCTTCCAAGCCCTGTCCGCATAGCCTGGGATAAGGATTTTGTTTATGTTGGAGATTATCAAATTCGAATCTTAGCTAATCTGTTAGATGGTGGAGTGGATGAAGGTGAAATCTGGAAGAGTTTGAAACCCGTACTCGAGGGTAAAATAGGCAAGATAGTTAGTGATTCGAAAGCTCTCAAAGAAAAGAGTATAAAAATTAGTAATATAGTAGGAGATGAACGAATTGCTAATCACCTAAAAGGTTCAAGTGAAGAACTATACAAAGAAATAGAGCTGCCCCTAGTTGATGTCCTGATAGAAATGCAACAGCATGGTATGGTTATTGATATGGTGGCTCTGAACCAGCTCTCGGGCGAATTCAAAGATGAAATTGATATTCTTAGCGCCAAAATATATGGAATTGCAGGTGAAGTATTTAATATAAACTCTCCACAGCAATTGGGCGATGTTTTGTTTACCAAGTTGGGTTTAAAGGCAATCGAAAAGACAAAAACAGGATATTCGACTAACGAGGAAGTGCTATTGAAGTTAAAGGATTTTCACCCAATTATTGAACCAATACTGAGATATCGCAAGTTGCAGAAACTCTATTCGACATATATTCAGGGATATGCAAAACTGGCGGACGAAAACGGTTTTGTCTATACAACATTTAATAACACAGGGACGGTAACAGGCAGACTCAGCTCATCCGAACCAAACATCCAAAACATTCCCCCACAAATTAGAAGTCTATTTAAGAGTCGTTTTCCTGATGGGAGTCTAGTTTGTGCGGATTATTCGCAAATTGAATTAAGAATTTTGGCACATCTAAGTGGCGATGAGGTCATGATCAATGCATTCAGTCAAGGGCGAGATATTCATCAAGAGACCGCTGATGCGATCGGATGCAGAAGGGAAGAGGCAAAAGCAATTAACTTTGGAATTATATATGGCATGAGCAGTTTTGGTCTAAGCGAGAGTCTCGGTGTCAAGCCGCACGAAGCTGCCAAGTTCATCGAACGCTACTTTGCCCAATTCCCAAAGATCAAAGAATTTTTGGATGGATGTGTTCAGTACGCAAATCTAAATGGGCATATCGAGACAATGATGGGACGGCGGCGATATTTCTCGAAATTTGATAAATTCGCCGAGCGTGCTGCCATGAACATGCCAATGCAGGGTGGGGCGGCGGACATAATAAAGAAAGCTATGTTGGCAATCCATAGCCGTCTTAAATCCGAAGGATTGCAATCCTTGATGGTCGCTCAAATTCATGACGAGCTTGTGTTCGATTGTCAATCAAGCGAAATTGAAGCTTTATCTGTTTTGGTGAGGCATGAAATGGAATCCGCGTACCAAATGATTGTGCCTCTACATGTTGATATAAAAGTTGGTAAAACCCTTTGACAAAGAGCAAAGACTAGTGTATATTATTGTTGTCGTGAACTCGCGGGCGTAGTTCAGTGGTAGAACTCCAGCCTTCCACGCTGGATGCGTGAGTTCGATTCTCATCGCCCGCTCCACGATCCCTTAGCTCAGTCGGCAGAGCAACTGGCTTTTAACCAGTGTGTCCCAGGTTCGAGCCCTGGAGGGATCACCAACTTGATCGTATCCGAACCACGGATACTTTTTTGTTTAAAAATTCCACACTTGACTTGTTACAAAATATGATATCATCTTTATAGATGGGCAGATTGCAAATGTTTGATAAAAGCACAGGTTGGTATCGAAACATCCTCAAGGAGCCTTTTCGCGAATTATTAGCAGAGCACGGAGTAGACCTTGATACCCTGTCACGGGAAGATACCGATGAAATAATTGGAACCTTGTTCTGTGCTCCAGCACTTGTAATGGAGGAGGATGGGAAAGAAAAAATGGCTAATTTCTTGTCCATTTTTTCAGGGGATGGTTATAAATCCTCAATACAAGATATAGAGTCCAGTATTTAAGGAACTGTTGGTTCAACTAAGATTAGGGCTTGGGTGAATTTAAATGTTGTGACAATAGGTAAGTTATTCAGTGCAGTTAAAGTAGTAAAATATATCCCAGTTGAATCAAAACGCAAGGGCCAAGCGTAAACGGTACTGTTCGGAGTTCCTGGAATTTCAACCCATACTGTTCCTATTGTAGAATCACCTTGATACCATTGAAGCTCTGGTATTAGAACGGTTGCTCGATGGTCTATTATATAGTACTGGGTGTTATTAGCAAGATTAATTCCAGTTCGTGTAATGGAATTTGTCCCCCAGAAATTATAAGCATTTCCTGCGTTAATAACGGACACACCTGGGCCTGAATTAGGTGTGATTGCAGTATTTCTAAATAAACCATTATTAGTTAAAAAGTCTCGAACATCAGACAAGTATATAAAGCTTTTTACGACTTCTATTTCATTTCTAATTTCTGTTAAGGCATTCTCAATGGCCTCACAGTCACAGCATTGCTCGCACAATTGTCCTGACAGACTAATTCTTGCTCTATTAATTAATTTGCTCACAGAAAGTCACCTCCACATTTGCTTGATTTGTAATTACTCCACTTGTGCCTCTGGGCACAACACCTCGCAGTAACAATATTCCTACCTCTGTCTCGGGTGGGATATCATCTATAGCTAAACTGCCGGTCCATTCATGCCATGTATCGCCGGCATCTATCGAGTATTCAGGTGTATTCAAGTATGACAAGTCATCGATTATATTAACTTGTGTCGCGGTCCATAATGTTGGGTTGTCAATAGTGATTGCAAAGCGCACTCTACCACCTGGCCAAGCGATAGGGCATGCATCTTTTTGAACATTTAAGGTCAAGGTTTCAACACGATTTAGGGAAACATCATCAATAACAAAATCGTTTCCAGTCTCTGGACCGCCTTCGCTAATGAACTGGACTGTTATTTGGGTGTTGGTGTGGGTGTTGAATATCGTTCCTATCTGAATCCACTCGGGACAGTCAGGATTGACGCCTATCTCGTCTGTAAAGTTATGCGAGTATATAGTTCCTCCACTCATGTCCAAGATCTTGACGCTGAATTCTGGGTTAACATAACCCGTTGGCTGCCGACACAAATTCAATACCCAATAACTTGTCAAATAATCCGTATTTGGCTCGACTGCCACAGTCGTTTGCCCAATCACATATCCCGCGTAGTACCCATTTATGACCATCATACGGCCCATCTCGTTACCAGTTGTGTGATCGGCAATCCGCCACCATGATGGAGCACCAGCAGGATTGGGATTGCTGTGGGCATTGTGCATGATGTTTTGAATCGTATATGACCCATCGGGCGGTGTAACTACAGCAGTGTCAGGCATTGTGTGCACAAACTGCGAACCAATTTCGGGATATGCGGCGGCTCCTGTATTTGCAATTGTCCCCGCGGAGAATGATCCAAATGTCCCAAAGTCCGCGGCCGTAATCAAATTTATAGGGTCGACAACAATTCCCGAAAATTTCAGCGGCACATATGCAACAGGACCGTTCAGAAAATCCTGAGTAATATTAGATGCACCAATAGTCAGAAGGAAAGTATTCCGAATAGTGCAATCCAGATTGGTCGCTGACGACGGGGCATGAGGATAGGCCAATTCAATAGGCGGCAGGGTTCCTCCATTCAGCAAGGGCATCATTGTAGCGGTCGACCAATCAACAGTGCCACTCGCCATGGTTGAAATTGCTGATTCGACCAATTGATAAGAGCCCGCTGGAACATTGCTGAACTCATAATTACCGTTACCATTGGTAATGGTTATTGCCGTCAAGCCCTGACCCGTGCCTTGGGCAGACAAATCCTGCAAAACCACTGATACCCCTTGCAAGCCAGGGTTAGACGGCGAGCTTGCCGCCGTCCTGCCTCCATCATATTGAACTCTGCCCGAGACTGTTGCCATAACTACTCTCTTTTACGGTTCTGGGGTTACTGGAACCGATTTAATTTCCACACAAAATTCTATTACGGTCTCGCCTATAGGTAAATCCAGTTCATATGAAATTTCTTGTCCTGTAATCACAGGATCTTCTGGGTCGCCATTTACTTCGAATGAACCAACTACATACTCTACTGCTGGGTCCAGCAGATCCTTGAATGTCATGCCATCAATAGCTGTATCTGTTGTAATTGTGATGGTATAGCAAATCTCGCTGCCCACAACCGCATATGCACAGGATGCTTCTTTGTCGACCGTTATATCTATAACATCGACGACAACGGGATCACTGGAAATTGTGATTTCATCTTCACAAAGCTCGAAATCCACATTACTGATATTACTTAGTGTAGCCAAATTACACCTCCTTACGGTCAGTGTATGTTAACTATTTCATTTTGGTACTGGTGGTCGGACTTGAACCGACAAGGGTCGCCCCGGCGGATTTTGAGTCCGCTGCGTTTGCCATTTCGCCACACCAGCTAATCATACATAATACCACAAGAAATTTCCATTGACAACAGGAAAATTCATAGGCACACTTTGAGCAAGGAGGTAGTGATGAAGAAGATTTTGATAGGATTACTTGTTATGGCTTTGGTTATAGCACCAACGATGCTTTTAACCACAGGATGTAGGAGAGGAAATGATGACCCAGCTCATTTTAATTTTGTTGTCACAAATGCAACAGTTCCTGTTAATCAAGCTGCTCTTGCACTTTGGGATGACGAAGATACACTTGCGGGACGAACATACTTTTGGTATGGACGCCGTGATACTTTTGACCGGGTAGACAAAATAGGCGAAAGGTTTAACTTGCTAGGATATGCGGGTGTTAATCTTATGAGTGGCTTTCCAGATGGGCAAATGGATATTATAGGTAACAGAATGGCAGAACTTTACAAAGACAATAGTGAGAATACCTTTACTCTGTATGTTACCGACACTGGATTAAATGCTTTACTCAGGATTATTTTTGTCAACAACATCCCAATGGAAAACATTAGAATAGTATTTCTTGAGGGTGGTGTGAACAGTGTTCCTAAGATCAATAATGTTCTTAACCGTGCAAACTGGGAAGAGCATATTGCTCCATGGAATACAAGACTTGAAGCTTTGATAAATCAAGCAAGTACAGCAGGAACAATAGGAAGTTTTGCGTACCCAGGTTTCGGGTATACTGCGGATTACCCGTTAATGGTTTCATTCGCAATGATGTTTGACAATGTTGAATGGTGGACTCAAGCTCCTGCCGCTGTTTTCACGGCTGAGCATATAACTGATGAGATGATCAAGTCATTGGGAATACTGCCAGTCATCGAGGGAACCACTCAGTCGGCTGCCCATCTGATGCAACTTGCAAATGCGTTGATTTACAGAGAAGGAGAGGCCGGTTTCCGCGAGGCAATGTTCGGAGATGCAGTATACAGTGCCCTTAACCCAGCAGACGATAGACCAGTTTTAATGTTCATGGGTACATCGCCTAATACACATCAAGAGGGGCAATTTAACACAGGGGGTAATATTAACGGACTCGAAGCAGTACTAAATAATGTCATACGCCTGTACGGAGCAACTCACAATATAGTATTCAAAGGACACCCTGCGTGGCCTGTGCTTGATGGGTGGGATAACAGTGTGAACTGGAGGACTCAATCAACGCGCGTAGCGTTTGATGCACGAGTTGATTTCCTAGACGGTTTAATGGACCGTACAGATATAAACTTCTCAATCATCCCATGCCAAATCCCTGCAGATATGATATTACTATTCTTCACAGAGACAGCCTTGGATTTAGGGGGGTTTAACTCAACCCTGTTTACCGTTGCAGGGGAAGGTTCTCCACATCGCGTCCTGTTCTTTGTAACATATGATCCTGGAAATCCCCCAGCTCATGCCCAGCCAGTGCCCCCTCATGGAATATTGACACTCAGTGGCCCTGTTTTAACAATGTTCCTCGAAGGCGAGTTTGATCGTGATGGGCAATCACCAATAATCTTGCATCCAGGTAACATTGCGACAATTACAAGACCCGCACATCACTAGATGTTTAGAGAAAAGGATGACTCTATGTCATCCTTTTCTAAAATGGAGGAGGGCAAGGGATTCGCTAGCCACGCAGTGGTGCACGAAGAATCCCGAAGTCAAGTAATGAGTTTCTGGAGGAGGGCAAGGGATTCGAACCCTTGTGCCCTTGCGGGCTAACGGTTTTCGAGACCGCTCCGTTATGACCACTTCGGTAGCCCTCCAAGTTTGAAAGACTATGACCACTAACTCGCTGACGCTCGTGCGTCCTACGGACTAGCGGTAGCCCTCCGCTTGACAAGTATATCAAAGTGGGTAGACTATGGCAAGGAGGTAATTTGAACAACTTCATTTATGGGAGCAAGTGCGAAATGCTATTTGGTGATTTACCTGAGAGCGAAATTGAGAAAGCCCTAACAAGGCATAGGGCAACCAAGATCATGGTTGTGTATGGCAGTGGCTCGATTAAACGCAGCGGCATCTTGGACAAGATTTTAGCAGAAATTAAGATTCCCTATGTCGAACACGGCGGAGTAGTTGCAAACCCACTTATCAGTCATGGTAACGCAGGGATTGATTTAGCTCGCAGGGAGGGTGTTGACTTTATACTGGCAATCGGTGGCGGTTCTGTAATTGACGAGGCCAAGTACATCGCTGTCGGTGCATACGGGACTCAAGACGCCGAAAAACTTTTTCGAACAGGGCAAAATACTCAAGACGCACTGCCGGTTGGGGCGGTATTAACCCTGCCTGCTGCAGGATCTGAATGTTCCACTGCCTCGGTGGTTAGATGTGATGAAACAGGCCAGAAATTCAGTATGGGGGGCACAGAAGCCTTGCGTTGTGTGTTTGCCTATATAAACCCGCGATATTGCATGACCCTTCCAAAAGATCAAATTGCCTACGGTGCCTCGGACATCTTGGCACACATGATTGAAAGGTTCTTCAGTCCGCAAGACAATGTTAGGGTAACTGATGAACTTTTAATCGGTGGAATGAAAGCCGTCATGGAAATTGCCCCAAAGTTGATGGAAGACCCTACCAGTTACGAGTTATGGGCGGAATTCTGCCTAATTGGGTCATTAGCTCACAATGGATGGTTATCGTTAGGACGGGACAAGCAGGACTGGGCAACGCACAGAATCGAAAACAAGTTACTCAGCGGCATACACAACATCGCCCACGGTCAGGGACTGGCTATCCTGTTCCCCGCATGGATGAAGCACAATGAAAAAAAGTATCCCACTCGATTCAAACAATTCTATTCCGAGGTCGCAACGCCTAAGCAATTGACCGACTGGTATAAGTCTCTTGGTCTAAAATTAACTCTATCCGAGGTCGGCCTTGATGCCGAACAAATTAAGAGGGAAGCCATGGAGGTCTACCCACCCGACTGGGAAGTAGGGGATTTCAGCCAAACCACAGTCGGGGACATGTTGGTTATCCTAGACCTTGCAAAATAAACTCGCGTGCCTTCACAACATCAGCCTTGCCTTGTGTCTGTTTCATAACTTGACCCATCAGGAAGGTCAGGGCTTTGTCTGGCTTTGTTGCATAGTCTTCAACTGCTTGCGGGTTTGCCGCTATGATACCCATAATAATTTTGACTAAGTCATCTTCACTTACTCCACCCAGCAACCCAAGGTTCTTAGCCTCAGCAGCTGCGTCCTTTTCCGTACTCCAAATTGCATCCAACAAGGCGGGGGCATTCTTGCGTGTAATTTTGCCAGAATTTACCAGGCATACAACACTCATTAACTGATGCGGAGTTACTAGAATCTCGAAATTAACTGCTCTAGACAAGATATCACCCAATATCCACTTTGCAATTTCTGTCGGGGCAATGGTTATCCGCTTGTCTGCACAACAATCCATAAAGAATTCGGCCAAGCATTTCTCACGCGTTAAAATTTCTGCATCATAATCTGACAGACCAAGTTTAATAAAGTACGCTCGCAATTCGTGTGCTAATTTAGGCAAGTTCTTTTTAACTGCCGCAACATCGGCTCGGGTTATTTTAATTGGATATTGGTCAGGGTCAGGGAAGTAACGATAATCTGCCGAATCTTCCTTTGAACGCATGCTGGTCGAAATTTCCTTTGTATCGTTCCACTTACGAGTTTCAACGACAATCTCACGATCGTTATCCAGAAGAGCCGCTTGTCTTTTTATTTCAAACTCTATCGCACGTGCGACGGTCTTAAAGCTGTTCAGATTTTTCATTTCGATTCTGTTCCCAAGTTTCTTGGTTTTGGACAAGGAGATATTTACATCAAATCGTAATTCCCCTTCTTCCATCCTAGCGTTAGAAACGCCGCTGAAGACTAGGCGAGAACGCACCTCTTCCAGAAATTCTATCGCTTCTTCGGCCGAGGAAATGTCTGCCTCGGTAACTATCTCAATCAGAGGCGTTCCTCCACGGTTGTAATCAATCAAGGTTTCACCGCGAACCTCGTCATGCAAAAGCTTCCCAGCATCTTCTTCTAGATGAATTCTGTTCAATCGAATGACTTTCCCATTACTCAATGTGATACCACCACCCAAGCAGATTGGGAAATCATTTTGTGTTGTTTGATATCCCTTCGGCAGGTCAGGATAGAAGTAGTTTTTCCTCTCGAACACTGCCAAATCATTTATGGTACAGCCAAATGCTAAACCAGCCATAATTGTCTTTTCTATTGCCGCTCGCGAAACTACGGGCAATGCACCAGGCATTCCCAAGCAGGTCGGGCATACATTTGCATTTGGTTCCGCATCGCCGCCATTTAAACAGCGACAAAAAATCTTTGTAAAGGTGTTTAACTCTGCGTGGATCTCAAGACCAATTGTTGTTTTATACACTTAACACCTCCGCGATTTTAAACATAAGCTCCTCATTCCATAAATCAGTTACGATTTGCAATCCAAGTGGCATACCATTCTCGTCCGCTCCACATGGAATGGAAACTGCGGGAGATCCTGATAAATTCGCTGGAACGGTGAACAGGTCAACCAAATAATCGTCAACAGGATCAATAGGCTGCCCAATCTGCGGAGCTGTGCCGGCCCCAGTAGGCATAATCATAACATCAACCTTTTTGAATGCAGATGTAAACTCTGTAGCAATCTGATGCTTCATATTCGAGATTTCCTTTTCATTGAATTCTCGCCCCTCAGGTCTAGCGGACAACATCAGGTTCCCAAGTAAAATTCTCCGCTTGACTTCGGTTCCGAAACCCTCACTTCTTGTTTTCTCGTATAATTCTGCCAAAGTATCTGCATCAACACTTCTGCCATACCGTACACCGTCGAATCTTGCCAAGTTCGACGCCGCTTGTGTTGGGGCCAGGGCGTAATAACAATTAATAGATTTTGTAACATTTGGTATAGAGATATCAACTATCTTTGCCCCAGCCTTTTTTAAATTATCAAGAATTCCATCATACAAAGGGGCAAACGGAGAATCTAAAAATGCTTCATATAACTCTTTAACTCTTCCAATCCTCAAACCTTCCAATCCATCAAACTTTGCTGCTTGTATCGGAGGTCTCTTACTCGTTGCGTCAAATTCGCACTTACCTGAAATGACATCTAGAACAAGTTTGGTATCCGTGATTGTTTTTGCGAAAACTCCAATTTGTTCCAGGTTCGACCCAAACGCAACAGCACCATATCTGGATACAGCTCCGTATGTTGGCTTGACCCCTACAATCCCGTTAAGTGCGGCAGGATAGCGTACTGAACCCGCTGTATCGCTTCCCAGCGATGCTAAACAGTAATCAAGGGCAACTGATACAGCACTTCCTGAACTTGATCCTCCTGCGTGATGATTATCGCTGTGAGCATTTTTAGTAGGTCCTTGATAAGCATATCGACCAATACCGCCCATTGCAAACTCGTCCATGTCGGCTCGTGCTATAATAATTGCATCTTCTGCTAGTAATTTTTTAACAACTGTTGCACTATATGGGGCAATGAATCCGTCAAGAATTTTACTGGCTGCTCCTGCTCTGTGTCCTTTGTACAAGATATTATCTTTTAGGATTATTGGAACACCGGCCAGCCTTCCCAGAGGCTCTCCCTTCTGGATTTTCTCGTCGACACCTTTTGCCAGTTCTTTCCAGGAATCAAAAACCTCCAGGATCGCACCCTTTTTGTCGGCCTTACATTTCTCGATAAAAGGCTTGACGGCCTCTGTTACAGTTATTTGCTTGGATTTAATTTTATATATGTACTCTTTAATCACACTTCCTCCTTTACTCGACCACTTGAGGCACAACAAAATAACGACCTCGTTTGCGTGGTGCGTTCATTAAAACTTCTTCTATTGGCATTGATGGTCGAGGGACATCCTCCGCCAGGTCACCCAAACCTAAAATAATTCCGCTAATTGCCCGGTGTTCGCCTGTTGTGCCGCCTTCATCCACGAATTTTAAGATTCCTTTAAATTCTTTATCCAGTTTTACCCGTTGCTCATCATTGAAGTAAATTTTACTCATACCAATTACTTGTTCCATACTCTTTCTCATTCTATGCTCCTTTTAATCAGGGGGACAGCCTGTCCGGACCTCGGAACAGGAATGTTGTATCTTTGACACTCGGTAAATCCAACATTTTGGCAACTAGTCTAGCAATCCCCAAGGCGAACCCACCATGTGGGGGACATCCATAGCGGAAAAAGTCAATATAGAATTTCATGTTTTCTTCTGCGATACCTTTTTCAGCTAAATTATTTACAAGCCGCTCTGGATTATGCTCTCTCTGACCGCCACTTGTGATTTCAACACCACGATACAACAGGTCAAATCCACGAGTCAGCCTTGGCTTTGTCTCGTCAAGCCGTTGGATATAGAACGCTCTTGCCGAAGATGGAAAGTTAGTTATAAAGATAAAATCGTGTCCCCATTTCTCTTTTGCAATCTCGCACAGCAAGCGTTCAGCTTCTGGGTCCAGGTCACCTTTTGCAGCCTTTGGAACAATGTAACCGCGTTCTTTCTCAAGTAATTCATAACTCTCTAATAAACTGATTTTTGGGAATGGGGCAGAGGCAAGCGGCATCTCCACTTTCTCAAATATGTATCGTAACATTGATTCCTCAACTGCCATAACATCGTGTTCATCTTTGACAAAGCCCATTTCGACATCCAGTGCAAAGAACTCGGTAGAGTGCCGGCTGGTATAACTTTTTTCTGCACGATAATTCGCACCAATCTCAAAAACCTTTTCAAATCCCGCGGCGATTGCCATTTGTTTGAACAACTGAGGGCTTTGTGTCAAGTATGCGGTTTGATTATAGTATTTCAGACTGAAAACTTCCGCACCGCCTTCTGTGGAATTACCTGTTAATTTCGGGGTCATAATCTCGATGAATTCGTTTTCCACGAACCAATCACGCATAGCCTTCAGGACGCGTGTTTGAAATTCAAAATAGTGTACTTTATCCCGCAAGTCCAACCATCTATAGTCCATTGCCAAGTCCAACCCTGTCTTATCATCGATAGGGGAGACAAGTGCACTAGATGTAACCTCCAACTTCGTTGGTATAACCTCAATACCGCCAAGTTTAACATTAGGGGCGTCTACAACTTTTCCCTCAATTCGGACGGTACTATCTTTTAACAATCCCTCCACGGCATCTGCGATTTCTGGTGTGTTCTCCCTCTTAATTGTTACTTGTACCTTACCGCTTCTATCGCGGATAATCAGGAAGATAATCGCCTTTTGGGCACGAACAGAGTCGACCCAGCCTTGGATAACGACATTCTCACTTGGCTTTAATTTTGATATCATGAAACTCCTTTAATAACGCAAAGTATACCATATACTTCCTATTCTGACAAACTGTTTCCCCTAGTAAAAAACTCCATATCCCTTAGCATCAGTTTTGGGATACGGAGTATGTCAGTGTTGCTGCTGGTGACTAATTATTAGTATTCATGCAAAACCCTGCACTCGGTATCCCGAATGCATTATTATTCATTTGTACTAACCTTAATCTGTCCATGCCGATATTATACGCCAGTTGACTAGCACCTGTCAAGAAGTAATCGCAGAATCATACCAACAAGTATATCCTGTCCACAACTATGCCAAGACGAATGGTGGCAGGGGCGACGATGGCATCTTGGTATAAAGCCACAAGTACACCGCCTGAATGTCGCCCCACAACAGGCACAGAAAACATGATCTCGCCAATCCCAATGACAATGATGATGCCTGTTCCACATGTCCCAGTATATGCGCATACAATAAAAGTGTGGAAGACAGTGAAAAAATAATAGCCCTAGCCAGCAGCATCTCAGTCATTGTCGCAAAGGACTTAGACATACACGAGCTGACTATTCTGACCGAGTTCCTAGGGTTGTTGCGACATAACCTTGATGTTATCAGGCATCGACGAAATGCAAAAAGGCCTAAAAATCAAATTGACAACAAAGTAAGATGAGGATATAATATATGTGCAAGGGGAGTTCGTATAATGGTAGTACGACGGTCTCCAAAACCGTCTGCGGGGGTTCGATCCCCTCACTCCCTGCCAACCAGCTGTTTCAAGTAAACTTTTTATGCTACAGGAAAAGGAGAGAGAATTGAGTATTTTTGCAAACATCAGAGGATTGAATTTATGGGGAAAAGATATTCAATCTGTCGAAAGTTTAGTTGTTGCCTGCGAGGGAGTACCACTTTTTTTCAGGGGGGAAAACAATGGGTCAATGTATTTTTCAAGTCAAAAGGGTGTAAACGATGTAGAAGTCTTTTTTGAAGACGGTAAAGCGAGGGCAGTTTATGTGAATGGTAAAGTGCTATTCCCCGAAGCAACTAGAGAGTATGGGGCTTGATTTGAATTCTATCATACTTTTCGACCATGCTGGATATAGATAATAATTATAAAAAATCAATATAATGCAAAACAGCCAAAACTGACATGTTAGGGTTCGTTTTTGGAAAACGGATGTTACAATATCCCGCTGTTTGAGGCAGGTGCACATGCCTCAAACCAAAAACGAAAGGAGGCAAAACATGAGTGAAGAACATGAGTTGATACACACTAAAGAAATAACCTTGTCACAATTAGCAAGGACAAATAAAAGAAGCGATGATTCTTTGTCGTTTACGACTGGCGGTCTGCTTGACCCAGAAAAGATTGAGACAAATAATCTAGAGGCGAAAATCTTTGCAACAAATGATGGCAAGGTTTGGTTGAAACCAACAGGTGCGGCCGAAGCATTAGATTTAAGTAACCCAACGACTAAAATAGAATTATTGTCAGAGCCTCTAGAGCTTTCTCCATATGGTATGGTCGAGCTAGAGATTGATGAATTTGATATCAAAAAAGACCTACTGCAAATAAGTGTAAGTAATTATTCCGACTTCCGTGGGACTGACACACAAAGGCCGAATTGGGAAGAATTCTATGACTTGTTAATCGATATTGAAATGGGCTTGCCGACTGTCATGCTTGCCATGGATTCGCAAACGATGATTACAACCCAGGCTAATTTTAGTTTTGACTGTGGTCGGGATACAATCCAATATTGTGGTAACTTCCCATATTATTTGTCCGGCCTATTCAGCGAGGAAAGCCACGAAGAAAAAGAGGGGAATCTAGCAGATTTCATAGGAGCAAAAGAGGGTGGCATACCTTTCCAACCAAACGCCTTTTCAGTATTTGTGTTTCCTAAATCAAATAGGACAACAGGCATATTTATACTTGCTCCATTCAGCAATGCAAGCCAAAAGGAAGGGAAAGCGGTGGACGAAGGTCAAGATATTCGATTCCGAAAACAAGTCACATCGTTGAAAATTTTAAAAGGAGGTTAATATGAAAAAGCCAAGTCTGAAAGTAATAGGAGTCCGATCACTGCCGCCAAAAATGGTTAATCAATTTAAATCACAAGAGCGTAAAAAAGAAAATTTAAAGAGAATGATTCGTGGTCTACAGGAAGAAATCGAGTTCGAGAAAACACAAGAAGCACTAGGAGGAAAGAATGAAACTAATGACGGTAACTAGAGATCAGGCAATAAAGCAACTATTTGCTGCGATGCAAAATCATGAAGAGACTTTGATTGCATTTGAAAATGATCGACTATGCATAATAACAAATCCGATGGGCGGATCTAATTTCAATCGCGAGTTCGTTGCCCAAAATAATCTTGAAATTGTACCTCTTGGTGTTACAGGGGGCACAATCGTTCTCAATAAGGGAGATGTAGGTTTTGGTTATTTAAGTAAGGATGAAAATAATACTTGGTTGGCTGAAACCAGCGATAAGATAGTACACTTCTTTAAAAGTAAAGGGCTTAACGCCAGGCGAGATAAAAATGATATTTTAGTAGATGATAAAAAGGTCAGCGGCAATGGAACTTTCCTCAGGAATGGACTTCATCTTTCTGCGATATTTTTTGCCTTCGAAAATTCACTTGAACTTATTAAAAGTATTTGCTTTAAACAAATGAAAAAAGTACCAACAAGTCTTTCTGAGTATGGCA
>Ga0131853_10010451_pt1 | contig 16968 bp, 9 predicted proteins | sample TergutLab28metaG_FD_92764 | JGI IMG/M metagenome (GOLD analysis project Ga0131853, IMG submission 92764) | Labiotermes labralis P1 segment gut microbial communities from Petit-Saut dam, French Guiana - Lab288 P1 (version 2) (version 2) | ecosystem: Host-associated > Arthropoda: Insects >...
CAGTGATGTTAGAATCCGGTTCAATAAGTGGTGCTATAGTCCGGTTCCATCGGTGGTGCTAGAGTCCGGTTCTGTAAGTGGGGCTAGAGTCCGGTTCAGTAATTGGGGCTAGAGTCCGGTTCAATAAGTGGTGCTAGAGTCCGGTTCAGTCAGTGGTGCTAGATTCCGGTTCAGGCAGTGGTACTAGATTCCGGTTCAGGCAGTGGTGCTAGATTCCGGTTCAGGCAGTGGTGCTAGATTCCGGTTCAGGCAGTGGTGCTAGATTCCGGTTCAGGCAGTGGTGCTAGAGTCGGATTCAATCAGCGGTGCTAGAGCCAGTTCCAGCGTCGACCCATAAAAATCGCACAGCGAGATTCCAATTTTTCAGAGCGACGCTGCTTGAAGATTCAGGTTTTCAGATGTGACCCCGTGTCATTGGAAGAGCAGTTCAGATTTGTGGAAGGACGGTGTCTCCTGCGTTGTCAGGTACAAACACTATACTTCTTGGAATGCTTGATCCTGAATAGGAAGATGCCACGATTCTTCGAATCTTTGGGAAATACTCGCTGGACCACACGGCGTTATAAACCGGAATACTTCAGCTTTCTATTCAAAAGTCAGTAGGATTCTTTAATTACAGTAGCAGACATTATACAGCGCGACATACCAACACTGAATGAAGTGTATATGCGAGAATTTTAACGCCAAAATAGGAGCTGCATTACGGTTCCAACGGCTTTCCAATTGTAATTCTTAATACATTACCCTGTCCCTCAACACCTCAGTGCCTGATCACCAAAAGATACAAGGTCACAACTCTGAAAATTTGAATCATCAGCATCACCGTTGTGAGAACTTAATATCTCTCACATCAGGTGGTCTTTCAACTGTGTCTGAAATGCTTTAAAAACGGTAAGAGAGAGAGGAAGGGATGATATAAAACTTAAGGTTAAAAGATACGCTTTTCAGCTAGTTAAACAGACAAAAGTATTGAAAAATTGTGGAGGATGGAGGAAGACTCCACCAAGTCTTATCATTGGCATTAACGGAGTTTGATAGATCACATTTAAGTCCCGAAGGTGGAAACAGAAAGGAAATAAAAGACTAAGAAGGCAAAGAAGTAAGAGGAATAAATTAAGTGGAAATGCAACAAAGAGGACCAGCATAGTGGAGATGTCGTCACTGGACGGCAGCTTGTTAGAGACAAAACACGAAGTTTCTGACGGTGGGTGCGGGTGAAGAGATGTCGGGTTGGCACGGCACGTACGAGCGCTTCAAACTTGTTCAGGAGCAGCAGTCTGTCTGTCTGTCTGTCCGGCTTGATTTATAGTTGAAGTTTGCACTGATGTGAGCTGCAGACGTGGAAGATGATCCTAGGAAATGAATGTGCGACATACGACCTAAAAAGATTGTCGTGAATTTCAAAACGCATTGCTGCTAGTAACCCCCTGTCTTCGTCACCAAAATTTGATGTTGATGTAAACAGTCGCAAATTCAGAAACCTTGGAAATCCGTAGCATCTCGGCGCGGCCGATACTCCGATAGGAAACGAGTGCATTCCTTGAGCGTGAGAGCTTCGTGTCTTTTTGCGTGATTTCAAGCGAAGTATTCGAGACATGTGTTCTTCTGGGAACTACCACTACCCGCTGAGTAATAGCCCAGAAGACAGCAGGTCTCTTCGTGTATTATAAATAACTGCCAAATGAGTATTGCGCTGTTTTCCTTGAGAAGCTGATAGTGGCTCACATACTGAAGAATTTTTTTCTCTCTTTATGGAACCGAAAGGCTAATTATCGTCTTCACAAGCCTTTCATTAAATCATGTTCTGAGTGAGAAAAATTCATTTCGCAATTTTATCCCATTAAGACCCCTTTAAAAAATATCGTATCAATAAGACAAACCTTCCATACAGAGCACGTTATAAAAGTAACCCAAAAACTACATGTTTCGGCTGCAACAGACGGCCATCATCAGACTTCACTTTTCAGAAATTTATATATCTGAAAAGTGAAGACTGATTATGGTTTTCTCGTACCGCTCTAATATGTAACTTTTTGAATTACTATAATACAGTGTTGTGTGTGTGTGTGTGTGTGGAAGGTTTGTCGCATTGTTGCGTATTGCATTAACACAAATGGGATGATACGCGTTAAGATTTCATAACGATCTTTAATCGACGCCTAAGTTTTTGAAGCAATCTCCTTCTTTACGTTTTCGCCATTAAAATTCTGTGTGCATTCCTCATGTCTTCCGTATGTCCCAAATACACCGCCCAATTCATCCTCCTTTATTTGATTACGTACATCTGGCGAGGATTTCACTCTGTGAAGTTCCTCACTGCGGCTGTCATTGCCTTCCTCCTAATTTCTCGGAGGTACCAAAAAACAGCTACATCCTCTTATCACATACTTTGAGCCTGTTTTCTTACGGGGAAGAACATTTACTGGGAAGACCCCTTATTTATGCGTCAGAAGAATTGTCTTGTACAGTACATAGTGATGCTTATTTTATATCTGTATAGATTAAGACCGTACTTTATTGACTACAGCTATTCTCTGCGTGGGTATGGAGTAACTTAATTTAAGTTTTCGATCTGATGTAAGTCAAAGGCATTTTGATCAAAAAACTGTTGAAGAAGTATTGTAACTTGAATACATTCAGTTATTTTAGCTCTTAGTTCGTTAGCAGAGTCGTAATGCACAGTGAACTTGGCGAGGTTGGCACAGGTAGATAGTAAAGGCGTCATAAACCTTGTTTTTCAGAGAACCACAAAACAGTTCCGTGAAAAAGGAGGAGAATTTTAAAATTCTTTACGTTAAAAGCAGTCCCCCACGAAATTTATTCCCATTTTGCATCTCAAATGTAATATATTGGATGAAAAATTGTAAATCTTTTATTGTTTCTTGAGATGTAGTGAGTCATTGAATTGTTCAGTTTGCCACGCTGTGCCCCAGTAATATGGTCATAAGAAACGATTGACCTTAAAAAGAGGATCTGATACTAAAAAAAATGCGTCTCTTTATATCGTCAACGCCTAGATCACGTGTCACTTGTCACGTGTCACCGACGCCCTTCGATTGGATCTTTGAAAAAGAGAACAGTTGATTGCATTAAACCTTCCAAGAACCCGGGATTCTCATAACGTTGGACCAAAATTGGCTTAATCTTGAAGTATTCTCTTTCTTCTGTTCCCTTTTTGCCCTCTCAGGAGTCGAGTTTCATCAGCCAGTTCCTGAAGTCCTTCCTGTCCTTCGCCAGCATAATGAAGTAACCCTCCAAATTTCCACCAGCCATAAACGCAAGCCCAGGCCGGGATAGTTCTGTCGGTATTGCGAATCACTACGGGTTGGACGGTCCGGGGATTGAATCCCGGTCGGGAGGAGATTTTCCGCATCCGTCCAGACCGGCTTTGGGGCCTACCCAACTTCCTATACACTGGGTTCTGGGTCTTTTTCCCCGGGGGTAAAGTGGCCATGGCATGGCGTTGATCATCCACCCCAGGATAGCGCTGAGGTCAAGGAAAGAGTAGAGCTACACCTCCACTTGCCTCTTGGGCCTTCGTGGCCTGTCTTAGGGTGAACTTTTACTATGCCTTTATGTATGCAAGCCCATCTTTGGATGCAGTGTGTTCAGGATGCAGTGTGTTCAGGATGCAGTGTGTTCAGGATCTCTCCTTTCATCTTACTTGAAAAATGTACCATACGCTATTCTCTGCCAAAAAAAAAAAGCCCATATTATCCTGCATGAGAATTTGCTGTGCAAAATATAAAGTTTTATCTATTATCTGTTGGAGATCAGAAGGGGAGACGACTATTGCCTGGCTGTCTGCCGATGCCGGTTCGCCAGTAAGCTTCAGGTTTTGCCGAGAAGCTCACTTGCTAAAACCGCTCAAACCAGATCTGACTGCCCTTAAATCCCACGTCCTTCACGCTCGCGTCCCTTTCCTCCAGCGCCCTATGCAGAACTTGAAGTGCAGTTGTGCCCTATAATTAGAAACGCAGATACTTGTCAAATGACGGTTCTATAAACATAAAGCAAAAGCTGCTTTTCGAGTTTATGCACAGTGGAGCTCTCTCTCTCTCTCTCTCTCTCTTTAGATAAACATGTTGATTTTGATTCAACATCATTTTCAGCAACTTTATATTATCTTTATTTTGCCTAATTGTATGGGCGGTAGAGCTTGAAAGATGCATAACAAAAGAAATACTTGCTGTAACAGACCCCTTACAAGACATAGGCTTTGTGGAAGGATAATATTAAAGTGAATCTTAATGAAATGGAATCAGAAGGTTTCGACTGGGTATATCTGACTCGGGAATGAGACAACTAACGGGCTGCTGTGAAAGCATATTGCTGAAGCTTCGGTTTTCATTGAAAGTGGAGAGGCTTTTGAGTAGCTTCTCAGGAACGACTCTATTGCATGCCATTAGTTACTTATGCTCGCTACGTGAAGTGTGAAGTGTGAAGAAATTGTACCGTCCGTATTAGCGGTGTGAATTGTACGGTAGCTAGACAGACACAAACGACGCATTTATCTCTACATATTGCTGTTGCTCTGTATACCATGAACCTACATTTTCGTACATTTTTAAACAATTAGCCATCAAATATGGCAATTTATTTTAAAAGCCACATTTACTGTTATATGCTTGAGTTTAATATAAAATATCTCCGCTCTTTTTACAGCGATACGGAGCGAAACTCTTATAAACAAGGGGGGGATTATGTGTGCCAGTTCGCCTTGCCGACTGAATTTTCAAGGCGGCGACTATTATTTGTGATTACTCCCCATGGAACTTGCTGCGTGTCACCATCCTGGTGCCTAGCATTTTCAAGTCGTTCCTACATTTTTTGGAAAATTCTTGCACCCCTGATATAAACCGTATGCCTTACTTGATTATGAAAATTGGGACCCCAATTTTAGAATATTATTTATTATTACTTAATTAACTAATTACTTAATTCTTACTGAGACTGAGTTGTCACTCGGTGGCAGCAGTCCTTACACTAGCACAGACAATACAAATAAGAATAAAATATACGTTAACGAAAAATACAATAACATAGTCAATACAAGTACGCGTATTACCAAAACACCCACACATTTACCAAAACACCCGCACAATTACCAAAACACCCGCACAATCACCTAAACACCCACACATTACCAAAACACCTAAACATTACCGAAACACCCTCACAATTACCAAAACACCCACACAATTACCTAAACACCCACACATTACCAAAACACCCAAACATTACCGAAACACCCTCACAATTACCAAAACACCCACACATTTACCAAAACACCCACACATTTACCAAAACACCCGCACAATTACCTAAACACCCACACATTACCAAAACACCCAAACATTACCGAAACAACCTCACAATTACCAAAACACCCCACACATTTACCAAAACACCCACACATTACCAAAACATCCACACAATTACCCAAACACCCACACAATTACCTAAACACCCACACATTACCAAAACAACCAAACATTACCAAAACACCCCACACATTTACCAAAACACCCACACAATTACCCAAATACCCACAAAATTACCCAAACACCCGCACAATTACCAAAACACCCACACATTACCAAAACACCCGCACAATTACCTAAACACCCACACATTACCAAAACACCCAAACATTACCGAAACTACCTCACAATTACCAAAACACACCACACATTTACCAAAACACCCCACACATTTACCAAAACACCCGCACAATTACCAAAACACCCGCACAATTACCTAAACACCCACACATTACCAAAACACCCAAACATTACCGAAACAACCTCACAATTACCAAAACACCCCACATATTTACCAAAACACCCACACATTACCAAAACACCCACACAATTACCGAAACCCCCACACAATTACAGAAACACCCACACAATTATCAAAACACCCACACGTTACCAAAACACCCTCACAATTACCAAAACACCTCACACATTTACCAAAACACCCACACATTGTTACACGTAATATTTCCATAATTAGATTTAAATTTTATATTTAAAAAGCTCTGTTACCTTACATACCGTTAGCACGGTTTAGCGGGCCCCTTAAATACTTTTTCGAGTAACTTACTTCTACCAGCAAATGAAAGGTATGAGACTGCTAGACAGTCTCTTCGCAAAACATGTCATACTGTGGTTTTATGCAGAGCAAAGTGACAGTTTCGTAGAACGAGAAATGCTCGAATGCCTGTGCGAATCAATAAAGTCAGCTTCACATTATGTGCCTCTGTGCCGAAATATGTGGTTTCTTCACCCTTTGTACAGAATTGTTACAAATTTTATTTCTCGGCTCTGATGATAATTTTGTTAATTTGTTGTGCCAGTTAATGCTAACTCGTTGGTGCAGGTTCTTTTGAGAGACAAACCAATCTCGCTACAACGACATCGGTTTGTGCGAAACCTCGCTTGTACCGTCACATATTCTGTGGTATCAAATAATTCCTCACTCTTAACCACAACATTACACTCCTCTGTTGTAACGACACTCATTTATAGAGGTGCTGATAAGTCCTTAGCCCGACCAGGAAGGAAACAATCTACAGCGACCAAACTCCGGATTTATTCAACGTACTCCTCAAGAAGCTGAATACACTTCTTAGTCCGTTGCTCTAACTTTTACAAGTCACTAAAAAGAAAATTCAGAAGATTGTACGTCCAACCAGGTCTCCGCGGCAGCAATGACCTCCGCGTCGCGCGAAAAATGGCGAACTTTCAATTGTTTTTTCAGTCCAGGGAATAGGTTGTAGTGCGACGGGGTCAGATCCGGAGAATAGGGTGGGTCATCAAGACACTGGAAGTCCAGGTAGGCCAGTTTCTTCTTGGTTGCAAGTGACCGGTGAGCCGGGGCATTGTCGTGCAAGATCAAGACCCACTTGGTGATCTTCCCGCATCGTTTTTCCTTCAAAATGTCCATCAATTGCACCAGCAGAGAGGGATAATACTCCGTGTTGATAGTTTGGCACTTTGGAAGATAATCAATGGGGAGGATGCCGTCTTGATACCAAAAAATCGAGGCGAGAAATTTTCCAGCTGATTTTAGCACTCGGAATTTTTTGGTTGGGGTGAGCCGCTATGCTGCCACTCCATTGATTGTTGCTTTGTCTCCGGGTCATAGTGATATAACCAGGTTTCGTCCATGATCACCAATCGCGACAGGAAATCATTTGGATCGCGCAGAAAAAATTCCAAATTTGCTCAGACGACTGGCACCGTTGACGTTTTTGATCCGCTTTCAGGCATTTCGGGACCCACTTCGCGGAGAGCTTCCGCATGTCCAAATGATGGACCCAACCCGCTCACGTGATATGCCCAGTTGCTCAGCTATTTATTTAGCCGAAATCCGGCGGTCTTCCAAGATTAGTTCAAGAATTTGACCAATAATCTCCCGGGTGTTCACTGTTTTGGGTCGTCCAGGACGAGGCACTTCACAGGTGGAAAAATAACAACGTTTAAACTGGGCCACCCATTTCTTGACGGTGGCATACAATGGTGCATGTTCCCCTAATGTTTCTACCAGAATGACGTGAATTTCCTTCGGCGCCTTGCTTTGCAGGGGGGGGGGGACTTGATGACAGTTCGCGTCTCCATGTTGTTGAAATCGCGCGCTTCGCGTGACATGCTTCGTTTCAGCCTCTGTAACAAGAAAAGACTTACAATTCGGCACATGAACAGACCCCTCTTTTTAACGACACTATCGATTCCGTCCTACGATATTGGGAAGCAGGTCGGGCTAAAGACTTATCAGCACCCCCTCGTAACGACGCAAAATATCCCAATTACGATATTATAAAAGAATTCGAATGTATGTTGATTAATCTAAGATGTCTTCCTGTTGTAACGGGCTGCCTGCAGTACTGTTGTGTGACATTTATATTTGGTTGGCCCAAATCTCATTTTCCAAAGAAATTCGGATTATCTGGTTTCGAAAGAAAGGAATATACTGAGAAAATGGTGCTAATAAAAATGTTTGGAACTAAGACGGGGGGGGGGGGATAAAGAAAGCCTGAAGAAATATCATAATTTATTCTCCACCTCAAATTATTGGGATGATTAAATCAAGGAAAGAATGGACGGACATGTAGTAGAGACAGAAAAACAGATGCGAAAGGCAAACAAATGTTTGGTAAGGAAGTCTGCATAAAGGCAGCAATTTGGGATAGGTATGTGTAGATAAAAGGTTAATATAAAAGTGAATGTTGAGGAATAGGTCAAGAGGTTATAGACTAAATTAATTTTGTTCGAAAGAAAGACAACTGTTTACTGTTTTTGAACACAACAATCGAATTGCCCGTTCAATGTAACAATTGCATTTGTTAAGTCTAAAACAGTTAGTCAGGAGGGCTCTGCTCCAGGGATATGGATGACTCACACAAAGAATTCAGTTACAAAGAAGGACACAAACACTCGGCAAACTGATTGGACGTTGCACGATTCAGAGACGGCCAGGGTAAACACAGCATTAGGGCCTTTATTGCATCAGCTCAGTGCGACCATATATATAACTTACATAGGATGTGCAAAACAGACGTGAAATGACTTTTGTGGTTCATGAATATAAGTACGTTTCATTACAGATGATTTTCGTCGTGATGTAATTTTTTTTTTACTGAATGTGTTATACTGCATAACACATAATTATGTGTTATGCGGTATAACACATAATTTTTTTTGTTAAAACCCTTGCGAGGAAAAAATTCTATACTCTCATAGAAAAACTCAGGAGACTTTTCCCTGTGTTTCAGTTGCTTCGACAAGACATCGCCTGGTGAATACATTTCAAATGAAGTTAAGAAGCGATGGAAAGTACGCGTTCGAATATCGTCTATAATTTGCTTTTTCTTTTATAAAGAAATTTAATTGTTTTATGGGGCGCAATGGATGCATCTCTAGTGGAAAATTGAAGAGTTTTCACAAAAGACAATCCTGTCGGAAACATCCGCACAAGTAAACACATGATTGTACCTTTTAAAACCGTTCAAATCTACGGTTATGAAAGACTCCAAGAGATGGTCCGTGTTGCGTAGATACGGTTTTGGTACTGGCTCTCTGGCGTAGTCGAAATATGACAAACTTATTTTACAGATGAATCACAATTTTACTTGAACAGTTACTTAAGCACTCGAAGTAAGAGATGCAGGTCGGCAGATAATCCCAGACTAATATACGACATGACTTTATATATGATATTCTAATTTGGGGTATGGTGTGCTATAAGTGCGACAGGATTATTCAGACCCGTCTACTTTACGGACACAATAAATTCATAAAGATGCGCTGGACACATTCTCGCACCATTCCTTGAAAGCTTCAGCGATGACGAAAAGGAATATCGGATCTGCGAGCAAGCCGATGCAGATGTCTGTTGAGTCAATTATTCAAAAGCCGCCCTGCGTAACATTTGTTGGCCGGATTATTAGAACTGCTTTGTTGCCTGGCCACTGGGACTGTCTTTTCCGCGTTTAAAGACAAAGCACATGACAACAGTTTACACGCACGCACATACACACGCACAGGACAAGCTTAAAGAAGTTATTCAGAGCACAATATTGGCAAATTTTCAAGGAAAGCTACCAAATATTTTTCAATAAATTTTTCACCAGTTTCGGGATGTGCTTTTCCGACGATTGCTCAAACACGCTGCAAGTTGTAATGTGCCCTGCAGCATAGATTGATGACGTAGTTTCTGTAAGCGGGTTTGTAAATTCTTTGAGCCTCTTTTTACTCTAACAGGACACTCTGAATCAACCGTACTGACCGTAACAATTTGCATCAGACTGAGAATGATACTTATCTTTGCTACATCCTTTGGAATACGGCATTTTCATCTATAGGTCACTGGTAAAACAGAACTTGGAGATGTGCATACTTTCGCTGACACGCGATGTGTACTTGTGGCCTTACCACTGCCACGATCATGATTCGTCCTTTCCAAACACATTTTTTAATGTCCGCTGGTTGTAATACTTTTTTCTGTAACAATTCATCTGATTATGGCATTGGGGCCGGGGGGGGGGGTGCTACTGTACGATAGATATTTTAGTGATGGTCGTAACGTTTATAAAGGAAAAATGAAATTGTATCATTGTCTATTGGTACATTGTGCTGGTTTCTTTTTAGGTGCTTAATTATTGTGAGTAATGGGGCTGGGACACAGGGGCCTATGGCATTTTGTGAAGTTTACTTCTTTGTCCGAGCTGTGGTTGCTGTTCGTCTTTGATTAGTGCCAGCTATTGCCTGGAATACATGCAGCTTTCTGTCGACATGGTGATTTGTAATAAACTTGACCTTACATTCCGAGTCTTCAGTATGTCGAAGCGAGCGCCGCCACTGTCATAATCACAATAGCAGTCTGGGAATCTTGACAGGCTCGTTACCAAACCATTCAGATGAAATTGTCTGCCTGATCACGACTGGGTTAATAAGGCGCTAATTCCATTGCACGTGTCAAAGGTCAAGAGGATTTGTCAGATATATATATATAAATCTTCAAAAGATTGCTGTATTCTGGAAATGTAGCACCCTTTTTTCCGTTACGTCACTCTGTGAAGCTTTTATTACATCTCAATAAATGCTTTGATAAAGTTTAAGGTAACTCTTTTGAAACTTTATACCACAATGCTTATAAAATTTGGCACCCTATATACAGTTTAGAAACTCTTCTTCATGCCCCCCCCCCAAATTAATTTACATTTTCCACATAGTTGTCACAGTAAATATAGATTTTTCCCTAAACATAACTGGTTGATTTTTTAAATAAAGGCATGACATATTTCATATGCGGTAGGCCAGTGCCACTCCCTTCCACATCATTAGTATCCATTAATCATATATCTCTTAAACTTTAGATGCCTAACGTCAACTATAGTGGTCGTACCGCACCGCTAACCTCCAAAGTTGCATTTTATATATTTATTCAACAAATATAGGTACAGAATATTTTAAACATGGTATATACTCTCCGTTTTTTTTCAAAATGTAGTTTGTTTCATAATTCTAATGTATTTTGTTCTGTATTATTCACATTTTGTATACAGGTGTGCTAAAATTACAAAAATAATTCCGGCGCCGAAAGGTTAATTAATGAACAATAATTTCCGTATAAGTATCGCTTCGTAATGAGGAACATCATAAATAATATTTTCTCCTAAATAACGCTAGCCAGGATAGCGCAGTCCTCACAGTGACTAGGTTATGATTGGGAAGACCCAAGACTCGATTCCTGGCAGGGGCAATGAATTAATCCCTTCACCAAAGTGTCCAGATCGGCCCTGGGAACCATCCGACTGCCTATTCAACGGATAAAGATAAGCAAACCCATTACGGGCCTGGACAGACCCTGAGGGTTCCAGGAGTTTGAGGCTCCCAGATTTCATGACAGTCGGCACATGACGGTGGTAAGGTTGTCAGCCCTATGCACCGGCCGCCTTTACTCCCCAGAAAATCGTATTTCTGGTACTCATTTCTGTTAGAGGTTATTTCAAACCTAGGACGACGGTGTCGCCGGAATGATTATGTAAATGAAAAATTCCAATGAAAACGTCGGGAATCGAACCCGAGACCTTCAGGCTTGTAGCGCAGTGCCTCAACCAACTGCGTCCCCGCGTACCTCTTATTCAGTTGGTAGCAGGATTTAATTTCCCGTGTACAAAGCGGCCGGTGTGTGACGACGGACATTCGCTTCCACAGTGCGGATGTTAAGAATGGGTATTTGGTAATCATACCGCAAGCAACCTTCTGTCGGCTATCAAACCACACTCTGCTAATTGAGGTAAGTAAAAAACAAAAATAAAAAGGGTTAACTTGCATTATATATATTTGTAAATTGAAAATTGTGTTTTATTTTCCTTATTGCAATATACCCGGGATAGGATCCTTTAAAAAGAGATGATTAAAGTAGTAGGATTCGAACCTAGAATCTTTCAATTATGAGCCCAGCATCTTACCGCTTCAGCCAAATCTTTTCAAATATATAGGGCCATATAATGTTTAAGTTATGTTTCAAAATAATAATATTTAAAAAATGGCGCGCTGGTAGCCATATTGTAAGATGGCTGAAAGCGCTAATTCAAATTTAAAGTTAGGTTTTAATTTAAAAATAACGCGTCGGTAGCCACATTCAAAATGGTGGCAGGCGCTCCTTCAAAATAATGAAGTTAAAGTCATTAACTTCACCCACCCAATTCAAAATTGCGGAATTCGAAATATGAATATTTAAAAATACTGCGCTAGTAACCAAATTGTAAAATGGCGGAAAGCTTCAGTTCAAATTTAAAGTTAGGTTAACACAATTTTAAAACTTCTGCGCTAGTATACATGTAAAATGTCGGAATTTAAAGTAAGGTTAACTCCGTGGCCTTAGTCTGCACGCGAACTATACCGACAGAGCGGCCGCCGCCGGTCGACGAAGTTAGTGCCAACTTTTGCGGATAGAGGGGTGTCACGTGGTCAGCGCAACGGGTCCCCACAGCCATTAATCTCTGTTTTCTAGACCTGGAGCCGCTACTTTTTCATTCAAGTAGCTCCTCAATTGACCTCACGAGGCTCACGAGGCTGAGTGGACCCCGTTCCAGACGCACAACTACTCAGAAAATCTGGTAGCGCCGGGGATCGAACCCGGGACCTCTGTATCTGTAGCCAGAAACTCTGTCCACTAGACCACAGAGGCGGTCAAAGTAAGGTTAACACAAATTTAAATAGTGCGCTGGTAGCCATAATCAAAATGGCAGCAGGTGGTAATTAAAAAATAATAACAAAATTTGAAAATGGCGCTCATTCAGTCATATTCTAAAATGGCGGAAATTAAACTTAAGTTAGCTCTCATTCAAAATAATTAAGTCAAAGACAATAACCTCACCCACCATATTTGTTTACGTCAGCCAATTCAAAACGGCAGTAGTCAGCAAGTAGTCTGGCCTGTATATCGTAACAAATGTTAGTTAGGTTAGCACAGATTTAAAACTACCGCGTTGGTAGCCATATTCAAAATGGCGGCGGGCGGTGATTCAAATTTAAAGTTAGGTTTTAATTTAAAACTGGTGCGCTGGTAGCCGTGTTGTAAAATGGTAGAAAGCGCCAATTGAAATTTAAAGTTAGGTTAGCATAAATTTAAATACCGCGGCGGTAGCCATATTTTAAAATGGTAGAAACCACCAATTCAAATTTAAAGTTAGATTAACACAAATTTAAAAATACCGCGGCTTTAACAATATTGTAAGATAGCGGAAAGATCCAATTCAAATTTAAACAGCGAGCTGGTAGACATATTCAAAACAGCGGATTTTAAACTTAGGTTTAATTTAAAACTGGCGCGCCCGCAAACATATTCAAAATGGCGGCAGGTGGTAATTCAAATTTAGAGTTAGGTTAAACAAATTTAAAATGCCGCGCTAGTAGCCATATTGGAAAATGATGGATTTTAAACTTATGTTAGCGCTCATTCAAAATAGCGGCAGGAGCCAAACTATCTGATCCTACACGTCGTCACACTCTCTGGCATAATTAGGTCATCCGCCATATTTGTTTAAATACAACGTAATTATTTTACATCACATGACCACCGCCATATTTGTTTACATATCAGAGGTTAAAGTTAGGTTAAGACGCCACAGTATATGGCATAATTAGGTCAACCGCCATATTTGTTTACATACTACGTCATTTGTTTACACCACGTGACCGCCGGAGGCAAGGTCGTCCGCCATGTTTTTTTACATATCGGAGGTTAAAGTCAGGTTAAGTTGCGACACTGTCTGGGATAAGTAGATCATCCGCCATATTTGTTTACATCACCTGACCGCCGGAGGCAAGGTCGTCCGTCATCTTTGTTTACATGTGACGTCACTTATGGTCCAGAGATCATTGACTCCGCCGCCATGATTTTTACACCATGTGACTGTGGTGTCACTTCCTTCCCCAAGGGGACGACTTACTACTCCTAGTATATCTCTCGTTCCATGAGGTTTCTTTATTAAAACCTTCGTGAAATTCATTTTTCTTTCACGTGAGACACAAGCTGTAACCACCTCATCCTGCACGTTAATTGGTCACTTTAATAATATTTGACGAGAAGTACTCGTATAAATTATGAAACCCGCATAGTACAGTTCTCCCCAGCGTGTAGTCAGCTCTTCTGTTACTGGTATAAAATGGGCTGGGAATGTAGCACGTATGAGAAAGAGGAGAGTTTTATGCAGGGTTTGGTGGGGAAATCTGAGGGAAAGAAACCACTTGCAAGACCAAGAAGTAGATGGGAGAATAATATTAAGATAGATCTTCAGGAAGTTGGATGTGGGGGCATGGACTACATCGATCTGACTCAGGGTAGGGACAGGTGACGGGCACTTGTGAATGCGGTAATGAACCTTCGGGATTCCATAAAATGCAGGGAATTTCTTGACTAGCTGAGAACCGGTTAGTTTCTCAAGAAGGGCTCTGCTTCATGGATTAAATAAGTAAGCAATTAAGTATGGAAGTAAGTAAGTAAGTTAATGGCCTAAATAATATGATCAGCACCCTGTTCTTTAGCACCCTCACTCCATATCCGTCCGCCAGCCTAAAATACCAAACTTTGCACCCTACCAAACACTGACTAGGCGAACTAACAAAAGGAAGGAAAACCAGATAACTGGGTTCGAACGGGTTAGATATGGGTTACTTGTTTATATTTACGCCTTGCCCCACTTACGATACATAATGACCAGTATATGAAGCTCATCCCAAAGTTCTGTTTTGGAGACTTTACTGGTAGTATCGGAAAGGAACTCCAGCTTTCTCCACAAATAGAAACATTCGTTGCGTTTTGTATTCGTCGTGGGCTTGATAAAATGTCTTGTATGTGTGCTTAAGTTATTAGAACGTCACGTATGATAGGTAATAAATTTTGAGAAGTCCACGTTACGTTATGAAACAATCCGTTCGTGACTGAGCTAGGCTGATAGCAAAGTCGTGACGCAGTGATGCTGTTTCAACCGTCTTAATAGCAAAACCAAACTCAAATTTCAGCAGCTGCAAGGCCAAGTATGTACGCGATAATATCAGATAATTGCTGGTTTCAATTTGCTCAGAGAGGCACGCGTCTTCGGAGACTACCGACACATGACGTCCTCTCGGTTTCTGTACATTCCCTGCAGTATTTGTATCGGATATTTGAGATTTTGTTTGGGAAATAAACGCATCATCTTTAAACCCTCAATGTACCGTGGGTACTTTATGTATCACCAGGTTTAACATTCAGAAATTCTACATTATGATTAGACAGTTCATTTTTCTACCCACAAGTTCTGTACGGATCTAAAAAAAAAAACAAAGATTACTGCCTTATAGAATATTAAATTATTATTGGGTTTAAGCGCTTTTGTAAAATTGCGAAAGGCGGCCCTTAGCTTCTTCATATATGTCCGTCTGTCTGCGTGGAACAACTCGACTCCCACTGGAAGGATTTTTTAAAATGAAATTTGATATTCGATTATTTTTCTAAAATCTCTCCAGAAAATTCAAGATTCATCAAAATCGGACAAGAAAAACGGGTATTTTATATAAAGACTAATAAAGATTTTTGATCGTATCTCGCTCTGTCCTTCTTAGAATGAAAAATATTTCAAACAGAATTTGTAGAGAAAATCAAAATGTTCAATAATGTTTTTTTTCTCGAAAATCGTGATATTTATGAGATAACGTGGAAAAATATTGTATAGCGAGGCAGGCCACAGATAACGATATTGCACATGCGCGCTGCGTGCTGGATACATAAGTTTATAAATACACACTCACAATATGAAATACTTATCGATTTTCCACTGCAACAATGTTTGTTATAAAGCGCCTCAATGTCATGTTATACCTCTATTGCCAATCTTGTTGGAATAAGCGAGACCGGGTGTGTTTACTGCGCGGTACGAGCTGAATGTTTAAATGAAATTGAAGGTATTTATAGTCTTTAAATTTTAATATTTCTCCCTCTCTGATTTTATGTAGGATAATTTGGAGGATAAATATTAACGTTTGAGTGAAATATACTGCTGTCATCTTCAGATTACAAAAGGGTCTCTGTGTATGTCTTTAAAAGGCGATTGCTCTTTACCGTTGGCTCGCTTAACCCATCAATCTTCGACGTGCAATAAACGTATTTGTGAGATGTGAAGCATGTCGATTCGAAGGAAAAACAAAATACAATTTTTTGTTTCATGGTTGCTCGACAGCCCTCGTGGGCCTAGACTTCCACATTGTTGAGGTTTCTAGATCTCACCCGGTTAGACACAGTTCAGTAGGAGTCCTCTGGATGGGTGATCTGCCCGTCGCAGAGACCTCTACCTGACAACATACAAAAAGCTCACAAGAGACACAAACATCCAAGCTCCCGGCAGGATTCGAATCCGTAATCCCAGAAAGCGAGCGGCCGCAGACCCACGTCTTAGCCCGCGCGGCCACCGGGATCGGCAAATATTATCATAAAATATTAAACGCAAAACAACGAAATAAATGTCGAGGACCCCGACCCAAGGAAAAATGAAATAGAGGTGAGCGCTGCTCTGTCTGCCGTGACGCGAAGTGAAGTGAATGAAGAATGATACGTGTTATGAAGTAAAGCAGGACACAGTGAAGTAGAGACAGCAATAAAGTCCTGATCTAGGATTTATTGTCGTTCTGGACAGAATCTGCAGCCACTTTGTTACGGATTCTAGCCTCAAGCGATAATTCTTGTGCCTCACTCGGTAGGTAAGCAGGTGTATTGGACGCTGACTATTAAACGGGTTACATGTAGCCCTTGTTTTACACCCTACTTGTTTTACCCTCTTTATTCTTAAAACCCTTACCATTGTACACTGTGTACTTCTTAAATTACGCCCCCTCAGTTTACGTCTACTCCACTTTAACTGGCGACGCTGTCCTACTCCAACTACCTGCCTATAAACTAAAAAACTAAACTCCG
>Ga0131853_10010453_pt1 | contig 16967 bp, 14 predicted proteins | sample TergutLab28metaG_FD_92764 | JGI IMG/M metagenome (GOLD analysis project Ga0131853, IMG submission 92764) | Labiotermes labralis P1 segment gut microbial communities from Petit-Saut dam, French Guiana - Lab288 P1 (version 2) (version 2) | ecosystem: Host-associated > Arthropoda: Insects >...
AATGTGTGATACTAAAATCTTATTTACACATTAAAACACGTCACTTGGTTAAAATAATTCCTACAACTCCTACATGTTTCAGTCTGTCAAGACCATCTTCAGGGAGTTTTTTTCCTTATTTTGTAAATAAGATTTTAGTATCACACATTGGTGCAATTAGTTGGTTATATTTTAATAAAGTTCAATTATTGCACGGTAAAAACATGAAAATAATTTTTGTTGCTTATTTCTGTGTCATATTTTTGGCATAACAAGGCAGTTGTTTATATCTCTGCTGCAGTTGCTGTTGGATTACATGTTGTGTAAGTTAACTTGCTAATCAGAGATGGGTGTAACAAGCTGTGGCACAATGGGTGCCATTGATACCATTCTACTGATACTGTTGTGCCACCACCACAATCCTATTGCTACAGTACTACCGTTTACTACCTGCTACTTTCTGTACGAAGCCAGACACCCTTTTCTTTACATACATACTCTGTGACATCTGTGTTACTCATACTGAGAGTACTAACCCTTAGATGTTGGAATTGAATGTTCAGTGTGAAGTGCAGAAGAGAGGGATTTAAATTAGATGTTTTAATGTTTTCCTGCAAACTCCTACAACAATAGGGACATCTCTAAGATGTCTCCTTCAGATTTAATTAAATAAATACCAACATTTTCCTTCATAACATCATTGTTGAGTGCTGTGGGATACTTAGCTCTGTTGTTATCCTGTGTATGTACTAGATTTTATTGTAGGCTACAGTCTTATGAAAGCAATGGCCCTGGTATTATACTTCCTTTACCTTGTGGATGGATCATCATACAATTTTATAGTTTTAGTAACAGTTCTGGCCATATAACACCATTGGTGGGGGGAGGCTTGGAAGAATGAAGGAAGATAAGCACAAGGTAATAGTGCCGCACTTGGTCTCTTTGTGTCAAGTATAATGGTGGAGGCACGTGACAAACCTCAGGTTACCCTACTGCTCAGTCCAGATCATCATAAACAGGGAAACAGAAAGAGATGCCTGCATACCAGTAGGTGGATGATGCTGATAAACAAGTGCAAGGCTTTAGATGCATCTGTGTGGACAGGAAAAAATGCATTATTGGTGCATGAAATTGTGCAGATAGCAGCTCATTGTATTTGTTCTCATTTACCTAATCATGTATTGGAGAAATATGAAATTTGACTGTCTAAAATTCACACCTCGATAATTGGGGGCCCGTTGCAGCTCAGTAATCAGGATCCACTATATTTATTAGTGAAATGACTTGCATATCTCACAGCGGGCATCCCCAGAATACTGCATACTCTCAGGGTAATGGAATCCAGTCCAAAAGAAGGCTAAACAAATATTATTCTGTAACTTTGAGGACTGCCTGGTCCATGGCGCCCTCTGTGCCATAGGGTCTCCAGGGGCACTACACACACACACACACACACACAAATATATATATATATATATATACACTTACACATACACAGTGTACCTGTTATATAATGAGAATTCTTTTTTGTGAGTGCCCTGCATAAAGATTAGCAAAATAGTACATGGTTCTGTCAGCTGGATTGTTCGACATGGAGTCACGTGCCATGATTAAATTTTGCTTTAAATGGGGGAAAACTGTCACTGAAGTGTACCAAGACCTGAAAAATTTGTATGGTGATTACTGATTGGTGCACAAGTCTTCTGATGGCATTTTCAAGAAGGCAGGGAATTGCTGGAGGATGATCATTGTCCAGACCATCCAGTTTCTGCTCAGTCCAATAAAAATGTGAAGAAAATGTGCTATTATGTTCTGCTGCTAAACTCTCTGTTACGTTTTACTTCCATGTGTGTGTGTGTGTGTGTGGATAAAAAGAGTAATGTGAAGGTATTGCATGAATGCTATGTGAAGTTTATTGCCATTGAGTGACAGACCCAGTAATTTTAATGGGGTTGATGGATGTGAGTTGCACTTCATGCCCCATGTAAGTGCCCCAGGACCATTCCCTAGTACCCACAGAAACATGGCTACTAATCTTGATTTTTGCATACACCATGTTCTGTAACGTTATTTTGGTTTCATTGGTATGAATTTGGTTGTGCCACTGAATGGTGGGGCTACTGCATTCCAAAGGCATTAATTTTTTTTCTTCTGACTTTGGACTTGTAGCAAGTGATAAGAAGCATGTATTGAGAACCTGTGTAAGTTAGTAGAGCTGGCAGGGCAATTGCTTCGTATGTTTGTGTTACCCAATCTATTTCTTGGGCCCTGTTGGTGGGGGGGGGGGGGTTTCATAGAAGTTAGTGGGGGTACATACTGACTGCAGAAATGTAGTTTTAACTCTGGTGGGCACAGAGACCAGCTGGAGAAGTGTATGCACAAAACAGGGCTGTCCATGAATGTGCCATAATTGTCAAATTCTTTGTGGCGGGTTAATTGTTAATTGTTGCCAGAGGGTAAGGACCTGAGAGTTTCAGTTCTTTCTGAATTACACTTGCATTGTCAAATTGATTGCATCTTTCCTCACTCCATTAATCTTTTGCATGTTATTTGTATTATTACGTTTTCATGTTAAACTCTTGATTGTTGATGAATTGTGTATTTTTTACCTGTTTGACCTCATATAGAGTGCACATATGTAGTATGGCATTCAGTTACCTCTCCTAATGCTAAAAAACTTGAACATTTGGAACAGAAGTTTGTAGTTCTTTCCTGTAATTGAACTTTTCCCTGAGACAGTAGTGGCTGTACTTACTTTCTTCATCATCTGTTTATTTACACACTTTGCATTAGAGGGGGGGGCACCACCTCATAATTTTTATTACTAACTTTTTTTGGGTGGGGGGGGGGTGTGTGATTATAAGCTTTTCTGTCTTCCATGGACATTGTAGGGCTTCAAGTCACCAGTAGGAACCTCCAGGACTTCCCTTTGTTTTGTGTTAGTCCATCCCTCAAAACTGTCCCTCTGGGAGCATAGCGGCTCACCCTGCCCCAAAAAATTCCGAGTGCAAAAATCCGCTGGAAAAGTTCATGCCTCGATTTTTTGGGATCAAAATGGCATCCTCCTCATTGATTATCTTCCAAAGTGTCAAACTATCAAAGCGGAGCAGTACTCTTCTCTGCTGGTGCAATTGAAGGACATTTTGAAGGAAAAACGCTGCAGGACACCTTCAGGGAGGAGTTTTGTGAAGGATAGATTAGAAAGACAACCAAGTCTATGTTCAAGTATAAAATATTAAGTTTGAAATATGTTATTCACCATTCATGTTGAAATGTAAAATACAGATAAAATTATTTGTGATAAATTTACATGGTGAGAAGTGTTCATGTGCCGTGTGTGTTGTATGGCTACCTCCATGGCGATACAACAAGAGTGCATGGTCATGAGATATTTAAAAGAGATTAATTGAGAGTGTTTGACGGTAGGGTGCCAAGGGAGATATGTGGGTATAATACGTGGGAAGTGAAAGGGAACTGGAGGATGTTTATGAAGAAAATGTGAGGGATAAGGAGATGAGCAGGGCACGTGGCACAAATCGGGGAGAAGAGACAAGTAGTCAGTTTTGGTGGGAAAATTTGAAAAGTATTGACTGCTTGGAAGACCTAGGCTGAGATGGACAGATAATATTGAAATTGATCTTAAAGAAGTAGGATGGACTGGATTAATCTAGCTTGGCATAATGACTGATGGTGGGGTCATGTGAACATGGCCATGAACTTTTTGCTTCTATAAAATTTGGGAAATTTCTTGACTAGCTTAGGAACTGTTGGCTTCCAAAGGAGGGGACTCTGCTATATGCATGCAGTTGCATCATGTACTCACATGGAGGACACTTGTAGTATGCCAGTGACAGATGAAGTGAAATTGAAGTTTGATTTTGTTTGACAATTTCTTTATTTTCACATCCAGGAGGTCCCCCTCAAGGCCCACCAGCACCTCATGTGAATCCAGCCTTTTTTCAACAAGGAGGTGTCCCACCACACCAGGCGCCTCCGCATCAGGGTCCACCACCACCACACGGGCCACCCCATGGTTATGGACCACCTCCTGCGTCTCAGGTAAGTGAATTATTTAGCTGGTGTGCAAAACACAGTAGCTATAGTAGAAATTGATTGCAGTACTGATTGTTGAATTATGGATGTAAAGAAGATATCCTCAGAAAAATGGGTAACAGCCTGACTTGTGCTAGATGTACAAGGCATGTCCAGCAAATAAGAAGAGACTGTGCATAGTGACCGGTAATGTGACGCACTTGCTGCCTGTAAAGATTGATGACTGTAACTTGAAGAACTGGTGCTTTGCTCCATTTTAAGGTTATATTATTTTTTCATGATATGGTTATTATGCATTGCTGCAAGTGTCGTTTTATTGGCTTAGAGCAGTACGTCAGCCAAACAGTTACTTCTGAAATTTAGGGTAGGATATAAATATACAATGATGTGTCAGTCAAACACAACAAAATTTTATTATGTTTGTTATTGTACTAGGGCGACATGTTTTGATTCTTATAGAATCATCTTCAGGCCCTTTGAAGAAAATAATCCTTAAAATGTTTAAATATGCGCTGTGGGTTCCCAAACTCTTACATTCTTGATAAAACTATGTATAAAATGCATGTGTCATTTGTTCTTATTGTACAATCGGGATTAAATTGGGGTAGGATGCAAATCATTTTAAGAAACAAAGAGGTTAAGAATTGTTGTTAACTCTTCGGTGATGGCGGAATTTAATTTTCATCTACTGCCCAAGGTAGAGAGTTTTTGAATTAATTGTTACGGTCTGTGTAGTCACAATTGTACAGTGCACTGAGGCTGGCTTTGAGGTATTAAAATTAATGCCATTTGGAATAATGTGTGGTTTTAGTAAGAAAATAGAATGCGTTGCACTTAATTGAATTTAAAATTTTATTCAGTTGTTGTCTCTTTGCTGATGTGTGCTATGTGTGGGGTGGAGAAACTTTGTGAGCCCAAGGCCATAACAAAAGTATTTTAAATTAGAAGTTTCAAGGGCATATGATTTGTTTTTTAATGTCCAATGTCACCACATGCCCCCCCCCCAATGTCACCACATGTCCTTGTGGACTTCGTGGTCCTCCCTCCTGGGCATAGCAGGAGTGTAACCAACTTCTGAGGTTGGGATGCTCATGAGGCGCAGTTACGTTGTCCCGATGATGTGAGTGGTGATATAGGAGGATGTAGTGCCAGGAGGGCCACTAAACATAAAGCATATTTATTGTTGTACATTGAAACACAGCTGTAACTGGTGTTTGTGACTGTGAGTTATTGGAATCAGAGCAAGGATAGATAACAGATTATAGTGGAAGTAGGGGGGGGGTGATTTTTTTGTGCTGATGAGTAGCATGTGTACGGACTTCTTCACATAGTGCTCATAAGTACCACCTGTACTGCTGATGAGTTCTTCACATGGCATGAGGATGCCATTGACTTCAGGAGTTCTTTAATTTTCTGTGTGGTTTGTTTTGGCTTGTGCATTGGAAACCGTAGTGGTGCAGGCAGACACAGTCTTGTGTGAGGTGTTGTGGAGTCACATTTTGGGAGTTGTGTGCCATAAGCAGCCATGCCAAGTTCTTTGTCACTTCTGATGTATAGTAGTGTTGTGATGTTATCACCAATTAATTGCGTTGTTCCAAACTTTAATGACTGGTTCCAGTGTATCTTCATGGGATCATATGGCTATTAAGTTGTCTGTATCACTGCTGGTGTTGGACAGGCACCTTTGGCTCTGTCACGCTCTGTCCTTTATTAACCATTTGTTGTGCGATTGTTTATTGTGTTCTGTACTAACAGGGCTCCACTTCACTTGGGTTGACACAGCACAACAGCTGCAGGGTTATATATATATATATATATATATAGCCACAGAACTGTACAAAAATATCCTGTATTTGGCACATTCTTGGTGTTGACTTCATTTGACTTTTGGCATGCTGCCAACAACACCATGTGGTGTTTGGTGCCAGAGAGTGAGGAGATGACATTCCTTTTGTGTTTTATGGAATGAGGCTCTGCATCAGTTGTTTAATGCATTTTGTGCTTTCAAGAAGTGTTAATATTTTATTAAGAGTGAACTTCTATGCATTTTTTATTTTGTATTCTGGTTACTGGTATTTTGTAAGTTCTTGGAATCAGAAAAGTGATTCATATTGAAGTGGATTCCAGTGTCTGTGATGCTAATATTCCATTTTCATCATGGATGCTGAGTCTGAGCTGAAATTGTGTGGTATTTTTATTCTTATTGGAGTGGGGTAAGAGTGTGTCCTTGTACTGCAACTGATGTGTTTGTTGTGTGAGAATGTGCCCATTGTACTGCAACTGCCAGTGACCTGATGATACCAGTCTGGCTGATAGGTGAATGATTGTGAGGTACTGGAGGATTGGTACTTTGTGTGGTGCTGCTGTGGCAACTGATGTGTTTGTTCTGTGAGAGTGTGGAACATTGGTGAAATGAAACTGACAGAAAACCAAAGAACTCTGAGAACAACCTGATGTGTTGCCTGTTTGTTCACCACAGAAGTTGTGTGGACTGGCCTTGCACTCAAATGTAATGTGACTATAATCCTCTGTGTAGCACTCCCAGACATCCAGAAGTCTATTTCTGTGAGGGTTACCAGGGTTCACTTGCATGGTGTGGTAAGAGTAGCATTAAGATGATTATGAGTATGGAGAATGGGTGAAACAATACTGAGAGGTGAAAGCCAAAGTACCGGGAGACAGCCCTGTTGCATTGCAATTTTCAATCTACAGAAATGCATGGCGACTGACCTGTGGTCAGGCCTAGGCCTTTGCAATGTGGTGTCGCCTCCTAATCACCTGCAAACTGACACGGCCTTGACCTTGTCTGTATACTTACCATACTTGCTGTCTGGGTTAAGGTCTGATAGAAGTGACAGTTCCTTGTGGTTGGGGGAAAAATTCAGTTAACATTCAGAGGGGATACATGAAGTGTCATACTGAGATGATGGTTCATACATGCTGGTATCTGCATTTATATTTCTAACTGCCATGGTTACAAGATGGTCACTTTTGTCTTAGCCACAGTATGGTGCACCACCTCCAGAACACCGTCCTGAAGGTCCACCCCCGTTGAGTGAAGCTGAGTTTGAAGAGATAATGGGACGGAATCGTACTGTGTCAAGTTCTGCTATTGCACGGGCTGTTTCTGATGCAGCAGCGGGTAAATTGTACATCCTTCAGTTGGTAACAATGCGATTAGAGTAGTATTTTTGGAATGATTGTATTTTGCCATAAGCTTTGTAGTTATGTCAGGTTGTGTTTTGAGTTCAAGAGAGGCATGAATGAAAGTAGTTGGATCAGGAACGTAAACTTAGTAACTGTGGAAGTTAGCTGAGTCAGTATGGTGACTGCATGACTGAAGAATTGTCATTTGCTGCCTGGTGGGAATGAGGTTTTGCTTTGGAGCATCCTGACTGACAGTGGGGTCAACAGGTGGATACTTAGGACTCTTTCACTGGAGGTAAAGAAGCTGGTGTGTGGGGCCGACCACTCACCTGTGTGTGGTGCTGAGGTAAAGAATGAATGGAACTATACCTCCACTCACCATGTGTCCATGGCATGCAGAGGGACAGCTTGACCTCTTGTTTTTACTGAAATTACGGAAGAACAGGAAATCTTTGAACCTGGAACCGTAATTTGTTTCTAAATTTGGTTAACCACATTTGTTTTGTAGAACTATAAAGTATGCACAATAACTAAGGTTCCCTTAGCCATGAAAATTAAATGAGAAATTGGTGCAATGTTCACTGTATCCCAGTTCCTGGACTGTGTTTACATGTGCACTGCAGGCCCTGAACACATTGATGTGTTTGTCCCATCTTGGCATGAGTTTAAAAAAGGCTCTTGCATGCTCGGTGATTCATGATAAGCCATTTCTGCTTCCATGTTGTTATAGAATGTGTGAATTTGGAAGAAATGCATGAATATCCTTGGGGATTATGTTGAAAAATATTGATACTGCAGTGGGATTAAATGAGCTACATTCAGCACTGTAGTGACTATAGGGAACCTTCTGTACTGAGCATCTCTTGTGAGTGTAGAAGCTTTGTAACAAAGTTCATGCAGTGTGTTGTACATCATCATCATGGGTACACTCTGCGGAACTAACAGTGTATTCTCTTGCAGGTGAATATGCTAGTGCCATTGAAACTTTGGTGACAGCAATATCTCTGATTAAACAATCCAAAGTTGCAAATGATGATAGATGCAAGATTCTGATCAGCTCACTGCAAGATACTCTGCATGGGGTTGAGACAAAGAGCTATGGATCTGCACGCAGAGGCAAGTGTTCCACTTTTCAGATAAACTGTGTATTTTTTTATCTTTTTATAATTGTTTTATTGGTGTCTGTAGTATCAGTGCAACTGGCAGTTGTGGAGATTTGCACTAAAAAATACACACTACAGAGCTGAACTCTGTAGTGTGCTATTCTCAGGTGTTGTATTTCATGAACTATAATTGGTGCATCTTTTGGGTGATAAAATCAAGAAGAATGAGGTGGGCAGGGCCTGTAGTATGTATGGGGGAGATGACAGGTGTATACAGGGTTTTGGTGGGGAATCCTGAGGGAAAGAGACCGCTTGGGAGACCCAGGCATAGATGGGAGGATAATATTAAGATGGATCTTCAGGAAGTGGGATGTGGGGACGTGTACTGGGTTCTGGCTCAGGATAGGGACAGGTGGCGGGCACTTGTGAATGTGGTAATGAACCTTCATGTTCCATAAAATGCAGGGAATTTCTTGACTAACTGAGAGCAGGTTGGCTTCTCAAGAAGGCCTCTGCTCCATGGAGTAAGTAATTAAGTATCGGTGCATTGCACATACTTGGATATGAAAGAATCACTAAAATGTAATTAAAATCTCCATTGTTGGCAAAATGCGACAGACCCTACTGTCCAGTTGCACTTATTGTTATTGGAAGCATTTAAGTTAGCTGATGTAAATCGCTGTGCTGAATGAACTATTGAATTGTGTGCACTTTGCTGGGTTTCTTTGTATTTCCTAGGAAGTGTGGCAGCTTGGTTGGTATAGTGACTGTGCTGCAAGTTGAACATTCTGCCGATACTTGGCAGGAGTAGATCTTCGCCTTCTCCAAAACATTGAGATTGGCTCCGGGCCAACCGAGGATCTTGTTCAGGGGGTTCAGGGTGTTATTTCGTACGGGTGAAGTGGAGGGGGGCATGCAGCTTAGTACTTGTTTTGTCTGATGCACAGGACAGAGTGCAGCACATTCTCTTTTGGTGTGCATGGGGCTGCATTACCTAAACTATGTAGTAGTTCTATCAGTTACATTGATTAGTGTCTACTGACAGTTGTGTTAAAGTTCTCTTTTGTACCTATTTGTATAAGGCTTGTTTCATTAACAAGTACGTATTATAACGCACAGTGCAGTGTGTATAGCAGCATGGGTGTGCCACTGGTCAACATGGTGGCTTGATAGTATGTGTGATCTATCCTGGGAGTGAAATTTGATATTTATATCTACATTTGGGTGAGTGAGTCACCTTAGTTGCAATGAAAACCATTGTTACTGGGTTGTTTGTTTTCTGTGAGGTACATGAACTGGCCAAATAAACAATTGAGCATCATATATACAGTGTGTCCCACTCGCTACTGAACCCGGCATTACTCTTATAATTTTACCACTAATGAGGATATTGCAACGAAATTTGTAGTGGACTTACCTCATTGTGTAAGAAATGTGACGACATCATAACAAGTGCTGGAAATGGCCACCATTTGCGTCCAGACAGGATTGAACCATGCACGCCGTATTTTGGAAAGTCCTTGCCAGTACATTGGCTGTCACTGCCTGAATTTCTTCAGTTATGTTTGCTTTCAAGACATCTATGGTTCGTGGTTTGTTTAGGTAAACTCTCCCTATCAGATATCCCCACAAGAAATAATCAGTCAGCGTCAGATCAGGCGAGCGCGGTGGCCAAAGTCCCTTCGAAATGACACGGTCGCCAAAAAGTACTGAATTTTGGTCATGCTGGCGTGTGAAGTGTGGGATGTTGCTCCGTCCTGCTGGAAATATCCAATTGAGAGTTCCTCGTCGTCCAGTTGATTTAAAAAGGTGTTCAAGATTTCCATATATGCATCTGTTGTGATGGTTGCATTGAAGAAGATGGGACCAGTTGTGCGCCGCTGGAACATCCCACACCAAACACCAATCTTCTCTGAATGAAGGGGTTCTTCACGTATTGTGTTGGGATTTTCACTTGCCCAGATACGGGAATTTTGAGAATTGACGTATCCCGACATGTGAAACCACACCTCGTCCAGGAACCAAGTGTAGTCCAGAATGCCTGGATTTTCCTTAAGAAGTGTCTGAAACCATTGACATTATGCCTCTCTTTTCACTTGGTCAGGCTTTTTTAATTTGTGGACCACGGCGATACGGTACACATGAAGCTTCGCTTTTTTTGCAGCACATTGACAAGTGCTTCTGGACAACCCTGATTCCTGTGAAAGTCGGGGTAGTGACTTCTTGGAAGACACCTGTAGTTGGTCCTTCACATTTTGGATCGTTTCCTCTGACATTTTTGGAGGACCTCCTTTATGCTTGTCCAATAAAGTCCCCTTAGTTTCCAGTTTCTTCAACAAGGCCCAAATGCTGGACTAGCTCAGCAGATGTCGGCCTCCAAACTTTTCCAGGAATTGCTGTTGACATGACTTTATCAATTCTGTTTTCCAATAAGTGGGAACAATAAACACTCGCTCCTCTAGATTATACCGATACATTTTCCAACTATCCTGTGTGAATTCACACATACCGTACACTAACACTCATGAACAACAACCGTATTGTTTAGACACCCTCAGCCAAATGACAGAGAGATCAGCAGAGAGGTGCGTCAGGCAGGAAACAGGCTGGCTGGCTGGTGGACCGCTGCTCCATGTCGCAACAATTAGGCGCACTACAGACGCGTTCCTCTTCATTTCTCACACAATGAACATACTCCTGTTCAAATTTCATTGCAATATCTTCATTGGTGTTAGAATTATTAAAGAAATGCTGGGTTCGGTAGCGAGTGGGACACACTGTATAATACAGCAGCAAATGCAGATGACAGCACAGTGATGAATGTGGCCAAAGAAACAGTTGTTATAATGCAGACATTGTTCTCAGTGGTGCATGAGCCATTGAAACAGTTGATAGTTAATACAGTGTATGTTCTCTGTGAAGTATGTTCTGAGGCCAAAGAAGCCACATTGAGTGTACAATATAATGTAGCAGCATTCGACTAGGCTTCCTTTAAGAATCAAGTAATGATCATTGAAAGAGGCCGTGGATTAGATTGTGTCCTTATGTGGCTTGTTGTTGGTTGGAAGAGGACTTCTTGGATGTAAGTATATTGTGCAACAGAGAGCTGAAGAGTTTATGTAATAATCTTGTCATCCTCTGATTTGCTTTCTCACTTTGTTTTCTTTCTGTTTATCTTTCTTTGATATTTTGAGTACCTGCTTTATTGTGTTTTGTCATTGCAGAACGGTCTCGTTCTCGAGAACGGGAACGCTCTCATCGCCGGCGTAGGGAACGATCTCGCAGCAGAGATCGAGAGTATCGGGAACGAAGCCGAGAGAGAGAACGGGATCGAGAGAGGGAGAGGGATCGAGACCGATACTATGCTGACAGTTATCCTAGAGAACGGTCTCGCAGCAGGGAAAGGGAAAGGGAACGTGATTACCGTGAACGTAGCCGTGAGGACAGGTAGTTACTGTATTGAGAATTAGAACTATCTTGTTGTTTGATACTGTAATATGCCTTTAAATGCACATATTTAAGTTCACATATGTTGGTGTTTGGTTGTGATCTTGCATTTTGAGACAGGCAAGTCATTATCTTATGAACTCAACTTTAAGACAACAAACCTATATTTTTATTATAGAAGGGGAGTTTGCCTGACATTCAGAAATGAAGAAAGAGTATCAAATAACTAAGTGATTCAGTAATGTGCTGTAAGCTAGATTTTTAAATTAGGTGTTTAGCAGCTTGGATATCTGTACATTGTCAAATATAGAAATGTTCAGGAAGCTTAGATTTTAGATTTTGCTGTTCCTGCCATGCCTGACGGTGTATAGACTAAAATGCAGGAATGAAGGCAGGTGAGTGCAGTGTTATGCATGGGAGGAAGAGGGGTATTTTTGCAACATTTAAAGACTTGCCGTAAGGACGCTGCAGACAAGAAACCTGATTCTTCAAGCTTCAACTGTCTGGTCATGATGCTTGGCAGTACTGTCACCTGCAGGAGCCTGTATACTTAACCTTTTGGCGCTGGAATTTTTATTTTTTTTTATTTTAGTACATCGTGTATATAAAATGTGAATAATACAGGAACCAAATACGTTAGAATTATGAAACAAACTGCATTTTGAAGAGAAAGAAACGGAGAGTATATGCCAAGTTTAAAATATTCAGTATCTATATCTGTTGAATAAATATACAAAATGCAACTTTAGAGGTTAGCGGTGCGGTACGACCACTATAGTTGACATTAGGTGTCTAAAGGTTAAGCAGGTGCTTCAGCAGCCAATGTTGATTGATCAGTGAGACCCCAGCTAGCATGTGACCACATCCCTTGTTGTGTTGTGTCCTTGCATTCTGTTCCAGTTAAGGCATTCACACGGCCTGGTGTTGGTCGCTCAGCTGACCACACCTTATATTTTTGGAATAATTATTGCAGTTTTCCTTACACCAAAAATTGTGTCAAGTATAGTGAAACCTGCTTCATATGACCCTACTTAGAAAACCTTTGGTCTGAGACATAATAATGATTTAGTATTAGAAATTCCCTGCTTAGGTAACATGAAAATTTCACAGACCAGTGAGTTTTTGACTCGTTTAGTAACTTTTCACATTGAATCTTCTACACTTTCCCTAGGTTTGCATTTGTTCAATTTATTTCCAACACACATGGACAGAGTAATGTCCTCACTTCATAAAGGTTCTTATTGAATGTTGTGTCCACCATGAATTGAATGTACTGATAAGCAGTTTGGTGTTAATCCATGGAAATTTGTGGCATGCAATGACATGGCATTTTGACATTGCTGCAGTCTGTTGCTGTACACATTTCACAGTGTGACACTGCCACATGGCATATGTGTAATCTACATGAAGAAGCATGGATTTAATGAAGCATATTGTAACTGTAACTGTTTTACTGTTATTTCAGTAATTTGAAGTAGTCCGTGTGCAGTTTTATTTTGTGTTCATTTCAGACTGGTTTTGTGTGAGTGCGTATGTGCGCACGTGTGTGTGTGTGTGCGGGGAAATCTGTCCATCCTTCTGTCCTATACACCCTTAATTACTGAACATTAGATCAGCACTTCTCCTATGTCAAGAGGTCACATACAGTGTAGGCTGCCCTCAGTGCAAGATGGGCATCATATAGTAAGCACAGTGCATGCCACATAAAAGTAGCAGTTCATGGAGAGTCACTTAAGAACTTTTCATATCAATTTAAAAAATGAGACTACTCTGCCAGTGAATGACGGAAGTGGGGAAAGGTGGAAACAGCAGAATATTGACAGTATTGGTGTTTATTGAATACTTCCAGCAAGAGGGAGTTCTTATCTCCAAGATGTACTAGTAGAGAAATTTGTGTTGTTCAAGAATGTGTCATGTTCACTGAAAGGGATGAGGCTTACAGTGGATGTAGTTTGAAGGTGGAAGTAAGTAGTGTAATACGGAGACGGTTTGGAATAATTTTATAGTGTAGGGAGTGGGCACTTCAGTACATAGTTACAAACAGTATCACGTATACCTATCTACAGGCTGTCGTCTCTGTCTGAAATGTGAGGATGTGCCACCATGCTGCGGTCACAGGAATGCACTCCTGGGTTTTATTTGTGTGTGCATGAGTATTAACTGTTCGGGGAAACCTTACATGTTATTTCATGGTGATGAATGTTAGGTGTGAGGATTACTGCTGTGAGGGCTGTTAAACAGTACAGTGTGACACTGTCTACCAAACTACGCAGTGCCATTGCCATCACAGACTCAGATCTTTGTGCAAAGTGTTTAACTGTTTTCACTGTATGTACATGAAAATTCTTTTTGTCATTGCTTGGCTGTATTGGTAGTAGATTGAATTTTGGTGTAATTCTTGGAAACATGTTGGAAATTAAAGTATTTTCAAAAATGGTGTTATGTTAGCTTTGAGGATAGCTGACATGAAGGAATGAACATTTCATGAATTTTCAACAAGCTTTGTGAGGGCGCGGACTTGTGACGTTGGTCCTTCAAGCCTTTCGTACACGTGCAACACACAGCTGGGTTGTGATTAGAGAACCTCATAACTGTAATGGGTTTTGTTTGGGCTAACACATTTCTTGGTGTGGCTGAAGTCCTCAACTTGATTGTAGTAACAATTTTTGCTACTTGTGACTGATGTCCTATATGGCGGGAGGGCGATAAATGATTTTGGTTGGGATGATGTCTGGCCTTTGAACCCAGAGGACCCTGTTCATTTTGGCTGAGGTGGTTAGAGGCAGTAGGCTGTGTGGGAGAATGGTGGCATGAATGGTTGGGGAGCAGACTGCAGTGTTAGTCAAATAGGAGAACTTCCTTTTAGGGTGAAAAGTGGTACTGGAAAAGGTTTTGTGAGAAATGTGTAGTGTGTGGCAAATAATTGAGGTACATGAAGTGATGTCAGGACGGAAATATTTTTGGAACTGGCAATGACATGAATGGGATGAAGAACATTTTTTGGGGACCAGCATCTGTGGTCCTCACAGGGACACTGAGTTGTTGTTCACAGGAGTCTGATGAATGGGACAGGGGAACAGGTGGAGTCACGCTAGCCACAGTGTTGGACAATATTCATTTCCTGCAAATGTAAAGCTGCTTGTGTCCCTGCTGTGAAGGCAAGTAGGGGGAGTGGAGCTGTAGCTCTTTTCATTCTTAACTTGGCACTGTAAGAGGTTAGTGGTGTAATGTATGCCCCAGCAACTTTACCCCTGGGAAAGACCCTTGATCTCCAAAGGAGGCTGCGTGGACCTCATGGCCAGTCGGACATTTTGGAGAAGAGGAAAATCTCTTGGCACCACTGGGATTTGAACCCAGAACTGTCCGGTCCGTTGTGTAGTTGCTGTAGTGTCTCCCAGTCCAATCCTTTTGGCTGAACCAGTGCATGCAGCATGAGCTGTAGAAACCTAAGAATTACATTTTTCAGATTCTCTTATTTATTTCCTCAGCAGTTTGTTCATGAAGTAATTTTTGTTATATTTTTTAACATTTATATATTGGTGTTACTTGTTTAGCTCTGTGAGTAATTTTGTCTCATTTCAGTTGCATGGGGGATTTACTATAAGAGACTCTTAATATGTACACATTTCTCTTAGAAGCCAGGACAACTGAGCTAATACAGTGAGTAGGCTGTGAGCTGGATGACCAAGGAATCATAGTTTGATCCCTTGGAGGGATGAATTTTTATTTTCTCCCAAGCATCCAGAATGGTTGTGGGGCCAACCATTAGAATCCTGTTCAGTAGATGCTAAAGGCTGTCTTCTACAGGGTTTAAAGCTATACCTCCACTGCTCCATATGCCTTCATCATGTCTCTCTCACACACACACGCAACTATAGTTTTGACTGTACACATTTCTGTCGTCTGTTGTAGTACAGGTACATAGGTCATACAAGAGCAGCTTCATTTATAAATGTGAAAAGATGCTTTATTAATGGTTTGGGCTGGAGAATATGGAGGTTAATGGAATGTTGTGTAAGTTGTTCTTGCATTTGTGACATTCACTCTCTATACTTTGTGGGTGCTTGTGGCATGCTACATGTCTCGTGTCCCATTGATTCAGTTCCAGTGTCTATTCCAGTTCAACACGGCAGGCTGTTCGTCCCAGGGCCAAGTCACCTGAGCCACCTGATACAGCTGCAGTCATGACCTCCAAGTCAAGGTATGAGCCACTGCTGTTGTTATAATGTTTATGTTGCTGTTGCTACTCACTCCATTGCATGTGTGTCTGTCCCATAGTGCAGTTGTACCCATTTCATGAGAAGTACTGTGGTCTTGAACATTGCTGTCCTGTCAGATGTGATGACATGTAGTCTGACATAAATACCACTGAGGGTGGGGATGGACTCCAGTTCACTGGATAATGGGGGCTTGTCCTCCAGGATAGAGTGGCGGGGATGTGAAGCTAGTGCTGAGCCGTAATGGCACTGCCCAATTCACCTTCATGGCATACACAGCTTTGTGTTGTGTTTTGAAATGGCATCTTTGTGGAGAAATACCTTTGTTCAGACTAGTGGGCATAGTGGGGCATGTGGTAGGACTGGTGTAGCTAATTGCTTTGCAAGGAATTGTTTCCATCACAACATGTTTGTTCTTACTAACTCACTGGCCAATTTCAAAAACTTTGTACCCTTATTGTTTCAATTGATAAAGAAGTGGAATTTGTAGGACAATTGGTTTATTTAGTATCTAAAATAGTGTACTTCTGATTTGCAGTGGCTCCTGTATTTTTCTTTTTCTTTTATTTTTTTTCTCTCCCCCCCCCCACCACTTAATGTGGCATTAGTTTTTACTTTTTAGTGAAAGCCCCCTCATTTCTATCCCAGGATTTGCTGTAGGCAGTTCTATTGTACACATTCAGTGCACAGCTTCCAGTATTCTAATAGTAATTTGAATGTTGTTTTCAGGTACTACTATGATAGGGACCGTGAGCGTGAACGTGAGAGGGATAGAGAACGGGAAACCACCAGACGGGATCCTGAACGGGAACGAGAGAGGGACAGGGAAAGAGAGCGTAGGGAGGAAAGAGAGTCCTCTCATCGCAGTTCACGCCACTAATTGCTGTTCTCTAGGCCCTTAGTGAGGGTGTTGGCAAAAGAGCTTCAGCATATGTTTGGTCCCAGTTTCTGTAGTCTGGAATGGGGGGGGGGGGGGGGGGGTCAGAATGTGTGAATTTTTGGTCTTTTTTGGGGGGGGGGG
>Ga0131853_10010456_pt1 | contig 16963 bp, 14 predicted proteins | sample TergutLab28metaG_FD_92764 | JGI IMG/M metagenome (GOLD analysis project Ga0131853, IMG submission 92764) | Labiotermes labralis P1 segment gut microbial communities from Petit-Saut dam, French Guiana - Lab288 P1 (version 2) (version 2) | ecosystem: Host-associated > Arthropoda: Insects >...
GTTGGTGTGGTACAGAGGGACGGGGTTGGTGTGGTACAGAGGGACGGGGTTGGTGTACCACTTTTTGTCCCAAAAAGTGGGACACCAACCCCGTCCCTCTGTACCACACCAACCCCGTCCCTCTGTACCACACTGGAGCGACCCGGGGCCCCGAGACAGAAACAAATAGCTGAGGTCGCTGAGTGTGTCACTGCCCCCTGCACCAACCCCTACGAAACGCGCAAGCAGCTTGCCTCTACTGAGCGTAAAATGCGCACCGTGGAAAAGCAGATCGAAGAGCAGGCCCAGGCCCTGCAAGCAACTGACCCTACAGACTACCTCGCGCTGGGCGAGGCGCAGGATAAGCTCCAAGAGCTCAAGGAAAAACTCCTGGAACTAGAAGCAGACTGGCTTGATTTGAGCGAGAAGCTCGAGACTTAGAATCAGCCTAATCTTACATTTATGCTTCCTCCTGTAAATCAGACCCTCAGTTGCCCTATCATTATCAGCACTTGTTAATCAAACCAATTGGATATCATGGAATACTTACCTCAATTAATTACTGACCTTGCTCTGATCTTAACTGCTGCAGCTCTGGCAACCATCGTGTGCAAGCGGCTGAATCAACCGCTCATTCTTGGCTACGTCTTGGCAGGCTTTCTCATTAGCCCGGCCATAGGCTGGATACCCAACATCGTTGAGAGTGACAACATTCACATTTGGTCGGAGATTGGTGTTATCTTCTTACTCTTTGGCCTTGGTCTTGAGTTTTCCATTATGAAACTGGCGCGCGTTGGGCGCCCCGGTATCATTACCGCCATGACCGAAGTAGTCTTGATGGTAGCTGCCGGATACCTTGTGGGCACCTTGCTGGGCTGGGACTTCTTTACCAGCATCTTCCTCGGCGGATGCCTGGCCATCTCGTCTACCACCATCATCGTCAAAGCCTTTGACGAGCTGGGGCTCAAGGGCAAAAAGTTCACCAACCTGGTATTTGGCTCGCTCATCATCGAGGACATAGCGGGCATATTCATCATGGTAATCCTGTCTGCCATCGCGGTGAGCACGGCCATAGACGGTGGTGCAATTGCCATGCAGCTTGGGCAGATGTCTCTCTATCTGGTGATTTGGCTGGTGCTCAGCGTTCTCATCGTGCCCTCTTTCTTAAAGCGGGTCTCTGGCGCCCTTACCGACGAGATATTGCTCATCTCCTCGGTTGCGCTTTGCATGGTTATGGTGCTGCTTGCACACTTCATCGGCTTTTCAATAGCTCTTGGCGCCTTTCTTGCCGGCTCCATCATGGCGGGAACCATACATGTTCATCGCACCGAAAAGGTCTTTAAGCCCGTCAAGAATTTCTTTGGGGCAATATTCTTTGTGTCGGTGGGCATGCTGGTATCGCCTCAGATGATTGCCGAGAACTGGATCCCCATCATCGTCATCACCATCGTTACCCTCCTCGGCAAGCCAATCTTTACCAGCCTGGGAGCACTCTTTGGCAAGCAGTCGCTTAAGACATCGGTTCAAACGGGCTTTAGCCTCTCGCAGATTGGTGAGTTTTCCTTCATCATCGCTGCCTTGGGTGTTTCGCTTGGTGTTACCGAAGGCTTCCTCTACCCCATCATCGTGGCCGTAAGCGTGATAACCACTATCACCACGCCCTTTTACATTAAAAACTCCCACCGGATTTATGTTGGCCTCACCAAGATTTTGCCAAAGGGCCTGCTTAAGAAGATTGATAATCCGCCAAGCGACAACGCCGAAAAAAAAGAAGAAGACAGCGCCTGGGCCAGCTACATGAAGCACTGGGTGGTCAAGATACTCATGCTCGTAGTGACAACACTGGCCATCATTGTCTTGTTCTCCGGGGCCATCATGCCCTTTGCCTACTCATTCATTGACAACATGGCCATGCATCTGGCGTTGGTTGGCATTGCCGTGCTCATCATCGGCATCTTCATTTCTAACGTGTTTCTCAGCCAGAAGAAGGGTGACTTCTTAGCCCTGTGGCAGGGCAGCAAGCGGAGTCGCATACCTCTCATACTGCTCCTCATTGCAGATGTAATCATCTCCCTGGCGGCTATTGAGATAACAATTATCGTTCTTGAGGGAATCGATGCCTTCTGGCTCATCGTTCCCGCCGTGCTGCTCATCTTCCTTTTTGCGCGCTCCAATCGCCTCCACACCGCCTTTTTGTCCTTTGAGAACCTCTTTATCAGAAACCTCAATGAAGCAGAGCTGGCAGAGACGGAGTCGCTGCATAGTGACGAGGACCCGGTGTCGATGATAGTCAAGCAGCTGCAGGCCGTAAGCCTTGATGCTGTTCACTGGCGGGAGCGCAGAGGCCGCTTAATCTCGTATGACCTGATAGTTGCGCAAACCTGCGGGCTTGACCTCATCGCCGTGCGGCGGGACGGCAAGGGCTACGCCACAACAAAGCTGGCGCGACTCACCAAGGAGGAGTTGCGCAGAAAAGTCAACAACCCCAGTGATGATCTGATACTCAAAGATGGTGATGAGCTCACTTTTATCGGCACCGAGCAGGACGTAGACAAGTTCATCAAAACAATGGTGCAGACCTTCTCAACCGAGATGGAAGCCTTTGAGATCAACCCTCTCGCCGAGGTCATGATATATGACGACCTGATCAAAGGCTACGGATGCTTCAGAATAAAAGTCGACGAGTGCACTCCCTTTAGAGGAAAAACCGTAGCTGACAGCCGCTTGAAAGAAGACCACGGCTGCCTGGTTATTGCAATGGAACACCAAAACCTTTTTAACCTCAAGCCAAACCGCAACACCCGGATATCCCAAAATGATTACCTCTGGCTATTTGGGACAGCAGCATCCGTTAAACACATGCTCAATCCAGAGGAATGTGAAAAGAAAAAGAAGAGGCGAGCTAAGGCAGAATAAGGCGAATATCTGGGGACCCCAAGCGAGTCATCTTGGTATATAGTTTGATATGCAATAGTCGTTCTTGATTAGTGGGGTGAGGCATTATGGGAGACAGCATGCTTATGATTTACGCAGGAATCTTTACCGTTGCCTTTTTGGTGGCACTGCCTATCTATCTGCGGGCAGAGGATAAGATTGCGGACGGGCCACGAGCGTTTAAAAAAGCCGCCCTCCTCAAGATAACCGTGAGCGGGATCTGTGCCCTCTGTGCCTTGCTGGGCTTCTTTATCTGGGGCATGCACGTAAATCTAGTGCTGGCCTTGGTCTCTGTGGCGCTCATCTGCTCGGTTGTGGGCGATTACTTTCTCCAATACATTGTTTTGGACGAGAAAAAGTTTAAGATCGGCATACTCTTCTTTGCCCTCACGCAGGTGTTTCTCAGTGTTTTTCTCAGCCTGTATCACGGCATTGGGTGGCCGGAGTTTGTCATCGCCGCTCTGGTGGTTGGTGGCACCTGGATCATTGTCACCAAACTCAAGTGGGAGCTCGGCGAGACCAAGTACCCGCTTTTGGTGTATGTGGGACTGCTCGTTTTCATGGTGAGCAAGTCGGTGCTTGCCCTCTTCAGCGGCGAGGGCATCACCCTGAGCCTCGCCCTGATGGCGGCAGGCGCGGTGCTGTTTGTGGTGTCGGACGCCCTCCTCGGCATCAAGTACTTTGCCGGCGGCAAGGAGTCCCGCTCCAAGCTCTATCTCATTGCCTACTTTTGCGCGATATTCCTCATTGCCCAAAGCACCATTTTTTAAAAGCGGCTACACTACCACTCACATGCTATTCACCTGAAAAACGGGAGGCTTTTAACATGCCAAGCACCGCCTTGAACTGCTTTTCTCCTTTTGAGTACTTGAGTCCCGAGGAACTGCGAACCATCCATGCGGGGGCCTTGGAGATCTTGGTTGACGTGGGCTCTGACCTGCATCACGCAGAGGCGCGTGCGCTTCTTGAGGATGCCGGCGCCACCGTTGATGACCGGCGCGTTTTTCTCACGCTTCCCCTGGTGGAACAGGCACTGACTACGGCTCCTGCCCAGGTTGTCATCTATGACAGAGACGGCAACGCGGCAATGGACCTCTCCGGGCGCAACGCCTACTTTGGCACCGGCTCGGATTGTATCTATCTTTTGGACAGCTTTACGGGCGAGAGGCGGGTGTTTGCCGAGCGGGACATGATAGACGCCGTTAGGCTGTGTGACGCCCTCCCTCATGTGGATTTTCTCATGTCGATGGGCATGCTCAACCGGGTCAGCGCTGAGGAGAGCTGCCAGAGACAGTATGCCAACCTGGTCAAGTACTCCAATAAGCCGCAGGTTATCATTGCCCATGATGCTACGTGTTTGGATGACATCGTGGAGCTTGCGGCGGCGGCAGTGCCGGGCGGGCGCGAGGAGCTCAGGCAAAAGCCGCGCTTTGTGCTTTACACCGAGCCCACCTCGCCTTTGTTGCATAGCTTTGAATCCATCGACAAGCTACTCTATGCTGCCGCTCATGGCGTGCCCACCAACTACGCCCCCGGCATGATGGCGGGCGCAACCGGCCCGGTCACCCCGGCAGGAGCCCTCACCCTGGCAACGGCAGAAATCCTCTTTGGTCTAGTGTTGCATCAGCTGAAAAGCCCCGGGGCGCCCTTTGTTTTTGGAGCCGGTATGTCAAATATCGACATGCAGAGCATGCAACCCTCCTACGCCTCTCCCGAGGCCATGATGGCGCAGGCTGGCCTCTGTGAGCTGGGACGCAATCTCTACCGTCTCCCCACCTGGGGTTTTGCCGGCTGCTCGGCCTCAAAGCTTGCTGACACCCAGGCCATCAACGAGGCGGCCACCTACATCTTTATGGCCGGCCTCACCGGAAGCAACCTCAACCACGACCTGGGATACCTCGAGTTTGGCCTGACCTACTCCTTTGACCTGCTGGTCATGGCCAATGAGAGCGTGGGGCAGCTGCGCCGCATTATGGACGGGCTTCCTCTGACCCGCGAGACTATGGCACTCGATGCCATCCGCGAGGTGGGGCCCGGAGGCCACTACCTCGCCAACGACCACACGCTGGAGCACTACCGGGAAAACTGGTTTCCGGATGTCACCGACCGCAATACCTTTGAACGCTGGACGGAGCTGGGCGCCACCACGATGGAAGAGCGCTGCAAGGCCAAGATTAAGTTGATTCTTGACGAGCCGCCCGTTGCGTACAATGAACAGGTGATTAACGACGTATTAGAAAAGATAACGGAAAAGGACGATTGAAATGACGATTTACGACTATTCTCCCAGCACCATAGCCGCTCGAGTAGGCACTGAGGTTGACGGCACCTATCACTCTTTGGGCATCCCCATCTACATGACCAATAACTACGTGTTTGACAATGCCGAGGAGGCCAAAAACGCAACTCAGTCGCCCGAATTTGGTGACTGCTACACGCGCATTTCTAACCCCACCAATAATGAGCTGGGCAAGGCCGTGGCAGCGCTGGAGGGAGCAGAGATGGGCCTTCCCTTTGCCAGCGGAGCCGCTGCTTTTTCTGCCTTGACCCTGACCTTACTCAAGGCAGGCGACCACGTGGTATGCGATGACACCTGTTATGCCGCAACCAATTACCTGCTGAGCACGCTGCTGGTTAAGTTTGGCGTAGAGGTCACCATGCTTGATTTTACCAACTACGAAGGAGTGCAAAAGGCGCTCCGCCCCAACACCAAGCTTGTGTACTTTGAGACTCCCTGTAACCCCACTATGAAGGTCATTGACATTGCCCGCATTGTGCAGATTGTCAAAAACAGCGGGAGCGAGGCGCTCTTGGTAACCGACAGCACCTTTGCCACTCCCTTTATCACCAAGCCCCTTGAGCTGGGCATCGATGTGGTTTTGCATTCATCAACCAAGTTTATCTGTGGTCATGGCGATGCGGTGGGAGGCGTCCTGGTAGGGCCCCAGTCAATTATTGAGGAAATCTGGACGGTAGGACTCAAGAACCTGGGCGGCTGCGCCTCTCCCTTTAACTCGTTTCTCATGCTGCGCGGCATCAAGACCCTGGAGCTGCGCATGGAGTACAGCTGCAAAATGGCCCTGGCGGTTGCGCAGTTCTTGGAGACGCATCCCAAGATTGAGCGTGTCAACTACCCGGGACTGCCCTCGCACCCTGCACACGAGGTGGCAAAAAAGCAGATGAAGAACTTTGGAGCCCTCCTGACCTTTGAGGTCAAAGGCGGCATGGAGGCAGGAGTTGCCCTGATGAACAACGTCAAGCTCTGCGCTTTGGCGGTGAGCCTGGGCGAGGCAAACACCTTGGTGCAACACCCGGCATCCATGACGCACTGGTATGTTGCAGAGGAAACCCGACGCGCCAGCGGCATCACTGACGGCTTGATACGCTTTGCCGCCGGTCTAGAAAGCATCAACGACATCATCGCAGACCTGGACCAAGCCCTGGGGGGAGTTAAGAGTTAAGAGTTAAGAGAGAAGAGAGATTAAAAGTATCCCTCTTGTTATCCTGAGCGAAGCGCGAAGGATTCAGTTCAGAGAGTTGAGAGTTGTTTTTGTCACGAATATGAGTAGGTGCATTCAAATAGCCACTGAGGAGTGGAGCTTTCCGGCGTCTAATGGTGAGGGTGAGATTTTTGCGCGCGCCTGGCTGCCGCCTGAGCCAAAGGCGGTTGTGCAGATAGCTCACGGAATGAGTGAGCATAGCGGTAGGTACGATGAGTTTGCTCGGTATCTCTGTGGTTTGGGTTTTGCTGTTGTGGCCAACGATCATGCAGGGCATGGGTTGAGTGCCCAAGGTCATCTGGGCTCGTTTTCCGGCAAAGCCGGTGGCTTTGATTGCGCCGTTGAAGACCTGTCTAATCTCTTTACGTTAGCAGAGAAGAATCTAGGCATCAGTATTCTACCGAGAGTTCTCTTTGGTCAAAGTATGGGGAGTCTCATGGCTGCGCTTTACGCCGAGCGATACGATGATTTATCTGCCTTGATTCTCAGCGCAACGCCCTCGGCAATCCAGTACTCCAAGGTTTTCCAATTCCTGGCAGCAGTCATCGCAACTACCAGAGGGCAGCTCGCTCGCTCTCCCCTGCTTGAGCGCCTCACCGGCTCCGTCAAGAATATGTCAGAAGAAGAAAAGATGCAGGCGCGCAGCTGGCTCACCCGCGATGAAGATAAGATCCGGGAGTTCAACAGCGATAAACTCTGCGGCTTTGACTATTCAGCCGGAGGCTACCTTGCGCTGCTCAAGGCCTATCACCATGTCAACGCCAAGAACTGGGGGCAACAGATACCCAATGTCCCCGTGCTCATCGTTGCCGGCTCAGCCGACCCCACCTCAGGCAACGGAAAAGGCCCCATGCACTTTACCGAGCAACTCACCAAAACCGGTCACAAGCAGGTAGAGCTCAGGCTCTTCAACCATGCCCGCCACGAACTCATAAACGAACTCAACCACCAAGAAATCTACACCTTCCTAGGCAATTGGATCAACCAGCAAGTGACTCACTGGGGACGGGGAAAGTGACTCACCACTAGAAGAATAGCTGCTTCTTAACCGGTACAACCTCTAAATCCAAACATATCGATTCCAAGCTAACTCTGGTCAGCAGCGCCAGACCCTCGTAGAAGGGGTTTTCTGCGTCGCCTTCCAGGAGTTCCAGGTAGCGGGGGGCCCAGGGCATCAGGTGTTCTGCCAGATACTCGGGCACAAGGTCTGGTTTCTCCTCGGCGAGCCATCCTAAAAGCAGGAGCATCTTGCCTATGTGGTCTGCCGGAACCCGCTCGCCCTCGTTGAGCGTTATACCGTTTGTGCGCATCCACTGACGCAAAGCAATGGTGGAAGAGCCAAAGAGCACGCTGTCGCGGTCAAGATACACAGACCCCCAGGCAGGCGCATTAAAGTGCTTGGGCCCAATGAACAGGCGCTGATACTCGCGTATCAACGCCTGTCTGTCGGTAGCAATGCCTTCTTGCAGCAACTTGCTGATATGAGTGAGCTCGGCCACCTTGCCAAAAGGCCACTCAGCAATCAAGGACGTGTTGGCCAAGCTGCTGATAAGCTCCCAACCCTCGGTATCCCGAGGGTCAAGACAATAGAGACCTCCCAGTATTTTACTGGTGTCGATGACTTCTTCTCTGTTGATAGCAGCCATTAAGCAACTTCCAGTTCGTTGGCCACAAAGCCCTGGTCCAAGGCCGGACTATCGAGAGCCGGAGAGGGCTTGATAGATAAACAGGGACCCGTGCTGGCAACCGGCAAGGGCGGAATCTGCCAAAGATCGCCGTGCTCGGCGCGGAGCGCTTCAATGTCATCCATCTCCAACGCTCTGAGCGGACAGGCTTGCACGCAGATTGGTTTTTTGCCATCCTGGATCCGCGCAATACAGCCATCGCATTTAACCGCTAAGTCAGTGATGGGGTCCATTCTTGGCACGTCAAAGGGGCAGGCTTCCACACAATCCCCGCAACTGATGCAGGCTTCCTCGTCAATATGAACCAGGCCGTTGTCCTCGTCCTTGATTATCGCATCGGCGGGACAGTGCGCCTGGCAGGCAGGCGACACGCAGTGATTACACGCCGCCGAAACATGGTAGACAAAGGTCGTAGTGCTCAAACCTCCCGCATCGTCGGCTGTCCAGGAGCCACCCTCAAAATCGTAGACCTTGCGAAAGAGAATGCTCTCGCTGAGGTCTTTGTAATCCTTACACGACATTTCACAAGTCTTACATCCCGTGCAACGGGAGTTATCAAAGAAAAATCCCAATTGAGCCATTTTTGTTACCTCCCTTACGCCTTAGAGACCTGAACGATCATTGAGTGTGCTGAGCCGTTTCCTTTGGCAAGCGGCGTGGGCTCGTAGGCGGTGAGCGTGTTGACGCAGCCGCCCTTGTCCAGCCTGTCGCCTGTCATGTCGGCATCATGCCAAGCCCCTTGGGGAATGGCGATGGAGCCGGGAATGACCCGCGGAGTCACGCGTGCCTCCACCTGGATTTTTCCGTTGGGGCTGGCTACGATGACCTGGTCGCCGGTTGCAATGCCGCGCGGGTCGGCATCTTGGGAGTTAATCCAGATCTGGTTGCGCGCTGCTTGGCGCAGCTCAGAAACCACCGCAAAGGAGGAGTGCGTGCGTGCCTTGTGGTGGAAGCCGCAGGCATACAGCGGAAAAGCGTCAGTTACGGTGCCGTAGCCAAAGAGACCGGCGTTAAAGACGGGTATGGCGCTGATTACTTGACCTTCAGGCAGCTCCCAGGTGTCATTGAGCTCGTCGAGGGTCTCTGAGTAGATCTCTATCTTACCCGAAGGGGTGCCAAGCGCGTTTGCCTTGGGGTCATCACGAAAGTCCTTGAGACCAATAGACGGCTCCACCTCTTTTTTGAAGATGCCCTGCTTAAGCATGTCATCCCACTTGGGGAGCTCTGGGCTGGCCTCAGCCCCGGCTTCGTAGATCTCTTTGACCCACTCATCGTGGGTTTTGCCCTCGGTGAACTCTTCCTTGACTCCCATAGCATCAGCAATGTCAGCCATGACGTCATAGCTGGAGCGGTTCTCAAAGGGAGGCGCCTGCGCGGACTGGCCAAGCAACACGCCGGTGTAGTACTCGGAGTAACCCTGCGTAATGAGGTTCATCTGCTCGGAGCGCATGGCATCGGGCAGGAGGATGTCGGCATACTTGGCCGAGGAGGTGAGCACCGTGTCCCAGCAGAGGATGAATTCGCACTTGCTCTCATCAACCAGAATGTCGTGGGTGTAGTTGATATCTCCGTGTTGGTTGGTAACGGTGTTACCGGCGTAGTTCCAAATGAACTTAATATCGGTATCAAGCCTGTCAGCACCCTTGACGCCAGCATTGAGTGCGGTCATGGACTTGCCATCCTCCACGGCATTGAGCCACTGATAACAGGGAATGGCCACCTCAACCGCGTTGTCGCCGGCGGGGATTCCGCCCACGAGATAGGCGGGGGGCTCGGCCTCGCGCTGCCCGGTATTGGTACCCGGCAGGCCAATCTGACCAATCAAGATGGGGAGCATGCAGATAGCGCGTGTGCTTTCCTCTCCATTGGTGTGGCGCTGCGGACCCCAGCCCTGACAGATATAGGGCGCTTTAGCCGCAGCAATCTCGGCGGCGAGTGCGCGAATGGTATCCGCAGGAATCTGCGTGATGGGCTCAGCCCACTCAGGGGTCTTCTCCACCATGTCATAGCCGGTGCCCATGATGTAGTCGTGATACGACTTGTTTTGGCCCTTGGCAGAATCCGGCAGGCTCTCCTCGTCATAACCTACGGTGTAGTCTCTCAGAAACTCCTCGTCCACCTTGCCTTCAACAATCCACTCATGGGCGATTGCGTTTACCAGGGCAGCGTCGGTGCCGGGACGGATAGGCACCCACTCCTCCGGATGGCCAGAGATGGACTCATTCATCCTGAAATCAATGTTGATAACTCTTCCGCCCCTGTCATAGATGGCCTCGCGCATGCGGATGTAATCCCAAACAGCATTGGCTCCGCCCATGCGGGTCTCAGCCGGGCTGTTACCAAACATCACTACCAGGTCAGACGCCCGCCCTGCCTCGCTGAACGAAGAGGCATGAAAGTTGTCATAGGGTGAGAAGGTATCGCCGTACATAAAGGGCATGACCACCTGAAGCATGTGGGTGGAGTAGTCATACATGCCGTTGAGAAACCCGCCCACGCAATTGAGCAGGCGGGCTGACGGGTTACCCGTGGCTGAGTACATGCCGGTGGCATAGATCTTGTGGATAGCCTTGTTGCCGTACGTGTCGATGGTGTATTGCAGTTTTTCGGCGATGGTCGAAATTGCCTCGTCCCACGAGATGCGCTCAAACTCGCCGCTGCCGCGGGGCCCTATGCGCTTCATGGGGTACTGGAGGCGATCCGGGTTGTTGATCCAGCGACGCATGGAGCGCCCTCTGAGGCAGGCCCGGGCCTGCAAATTGGTATCGCCGGTGTTGTCTGACTCCATGTAGTCGATCATTCCTTCGGTAACGTGCCACTGGTACAGGCAGTTGCCGCCGCAGTTGACGTTGCAGGCACTCCACACCACGTCTGCCGCACGCCCACCGGTTGCATCCCCGGCGGGGTCGGTACAACCATAGAGCGATGCCAGCGAGCCACCAGCTGCTGCGGCAGCAACCGTGGCAAGCGCTGAACCTTTGACAAACGTGCGTCGGGTGAGTTGCCTGCCTTCTCTTTCTTTGCTCATATTCCTTTCCTCCTAACTGATTCTGACTCTTCTCCTGAACTCGTCTTAATCGGTTACTTATGAACTCGTCTTGACCAGTTTCCCCTGAAGTCTTTTCGATAGGTTTATCTTGAGCGCGGTTATTCGGTTTTCACTTGAACTTGCCTTGATTATTGCCTTTTGAACATGTTGTGATTGGTTTTCCCGTTTCCCAATTCCCTTTTCTCTTTTCCTACTCATCTCCCACTCAATATGAGCAGTATACACCCAAAAAGAATCGAGGGGAAGATGGCAAAAGCAAGTCCCGGGGACAACAAGACTGGGCTGCTGGTCAGACTCCCCCTGTCGTCCTCGCGTTTGCATAAGGCGAACGCGCGATGGGGCAACGGAAGGTGTGAGCAGATACAAAACTGGTGTTACTGGTACACTAGCCTCGTCCCTTTGTACCACTTACTGAACAGGATGGCATTATGGCGCTGGAGACAAAAGAAGACGTGCTGGCCTTTCTGGAGGCTAACCGGCAAATGTTTGCCAATAAGGTGGGCTTTAAGCACATGACCGGCCAGCTCTCAGATGTCATTGCCTTCATCGAAGATCTTGCCGCAGAAAACGACCGCCTAAAAGCCGAGCATGCCGGCAAGGACAGATAAACGATCTAGCTTCCATATCAGTAATGCGCTGATATTAGCTTGCAGCTACTAACCCTCCCTTGCCCGAGTGGAATAATTACCCCAAATGCCTAATTCAAGATTTTGGTGGCAAGTTTTGCTACGAATTTCCACTTGTGCGCGGAATATGACTCATAATGAAGCTGAAAGTACCGCAAATCAAGCCTAATCTTCTCTTTTAGGGTGCAATGGAGCCAAAAAAGCTCAAAATGTCGCGCACAAGTGGAAATTCGTAGCAAAACTTGCTATCAAAATCTTGAAAGGCCTAATGGAGAGAGAGTCTTAGCTCCTCGGGTGTTAATCTTCTTTCCAGCGCACCAAGCTTGGGACGAGTTTTGAAAGCTGTTCGCGTGCGGCCTTTTCGCCAATCTTGTGAGCGAGATGCGGAACGCCCATCTCTATCATGTCATCTACGGTTGCCTCAGGGCTTATGAACTCGCCATTAGAGTAGCAATAAGTGCAATAGATGCTGTCGGCTCCATCCGGCTCTTTTGCGATGAGCTCTCTGTGGTCTTCGTCAAACTGCAACCCGCAGCTTTGACAGAGTTTTATGTTCAACATCTTATCCAATCTCCTGCAACTATTTATTCTTTTCTTAATGTCTTGTGTTGTGTATACTAGTGTATTGCTGTAATGTTACCATAGCATTTGGATGAAGTCTTTCGCTGTTTTACCTTTTTGACAGATTCTGAGTATTTACTCTTGTTATTTATCAAATTGACTTTATAATTATTCTATCGGAAGGTCCTGAGCAAGATTTGACAAAACGGAGAGTGGTAACTACGTTTCTTGAAAGAAATGGATTTGAAAACAAAGGTGGAGCAAGCCACGATAAGTTCAAGCACCCCGATGGCAGACAAACCGTAGTGCCAAGGCATAGCGAGATTAGCGAAATCACTTTTAGGGAGATCAAAAAACAGGCAGGGCTAAAATAGCAGTGCCCTGGCAAACTTTCACTGAAAGGGACAGGAATGCAATACACCTATGAGTTTGAGGTCTTTGAAAGCGAAGGATGGCTTTTGGCTTTCCCGTTTGACTTTGATGGAGGAACCCAGGGAGAAGACTGGGAAGACATCGCTGTTATGGCTGCAGACTGGCTCAAGATTGTGGTTGAAGATTCCCTGATGCACAAATATGAGCTTCCCAAGGCAACTTTTGGTAATGAGCTGAAAAATGGTGGCACCAGGATGATTGTCTCTATTGAGACTTCGCTTAATTCTATTGACAGCGTTTCAGCAACAGAAGCGGCACGCCTCTTGGGCGTGAGCCCAAGCCGCGTTTCGCATATGATTCGAGACAATCTGTTAGAGGCATATAGAGATGGCAATCGGACCCTCATTACTAAGGCTTCGATAGAGGCTCGCTTAGCTGATCCTCGCAAAGCCGGAAGACCTCGCAAAGATGTAGTAGTAGCCAAATCTGCTTAATGAGACAAGGGGACGACCTGACAAGTGGACACAAGGGGACAACCTGATAAGGGGACGTATAAGGTGTCATTCCATAAAAACTCGGGTTTTTGCCTGAAAATGCGCCCTGTGGGTACTTTTCTCAACGAGAGGGGTCCAACAGATTTTCACGGATTATTAAGTCGCTGGTAGATTGCGTGGGCTATTAAAAGGCATTGCCTTTGGCTGAGAAAAAAGTACCCACAGGGCGCATTTTCAGGCAAAAACTGGCAAAAACGTGGAATGAGGTTCTTGGTAACGGATTCTTGGGGCGGACAGGGGGTCACTGACTGGGTTCTTCGGCTCCGCGCTGCGCGCTTCGCTCAGAATGACAGGGTGGGATAAGGGGTCGGCGCCTGATTTTCTGGCTTATCATCAGTCTAAATCAGTGGCTTGAGTATCTCCTGGATTTCTGCTTCTTCTTCCGGCGTGGCAACTTGGCCGGCGCGTTTGTGGTCAAGGTAGCTGATTAGGGCCGCGTGCTTTTCTTTGGTGAGCTGCCAGCGCACGGCGATGATGATTGCGGGTACCAGCAAGATGACTGACGAGAGTCCCAGTATGCCCTTGATGGTGAAGAGCACCGCCTCGCTTTGGGTCTGGGAAATTAAGGTAGTAGCCCCATCAACAATGCTTTCAACCGGGCTGATAAAACCGGAGAGGCCGAGCAGCATGAGTGCTATCCAGTTGGCCAGGGCGGCGGCGCATTTGCGGATGAACTGCTGGACTCCGGTAAAGCTGCCCTCAACGCGGCGCCCAAAGTGGTACTCCCCTACCTCGGTGACGTCGCCGAACAGAGCCGTGTAGCCGATGAGCGAAAAGGCGATGAAAAAGCCCAGACAGGCCGCCAGCAGGTAAATGAGAAACACCGGGCTGGCGCTGGTGATGAACATACTGAAAATACCGCAGGCTATCCAGCCCGTATTGCCCAAGATGATGGCGCGCGTCTTGCTGGTTTTCTTCGCAAACGTTGACGCCAGCGGAACCGTTGCCACCTGGGCAACAAGCAGGGCTCCTAAAACAAAGCTCAGCTCGGCAGGCCGCTCAAGGTTGTAGGTCATGTAATAGGCAAAGATCATCGAGATAACGTCCATCGCCACCACAATGCAGAGGTACATCACCACAAAACGTCGGAACACCTTGAGGCGGAGTGACATAAAGAGGTCTTTAATGGACCCCTTATTACCCTCGGAGAACTGCTTGCGCTCCGGAACCTTGAAAAACACCAGCAACAGCGGCAAGGAAAAGAACAGGCCAAAGATGACACTCATGGCAATGTAGCCTTGGTGGATGTCGGCAAATTGCGCAACGATGAGCATGGGCGTCACGGCGCAGATGATGGAGGAGATAATCGAGACTATCATGCGGGTGTTGGTGAGCGAGGTGCGTTCGTTGTAATCGGTAGAGAGCTCCGCGCTCATCGCCAAAAACGGCACCGACACAATGGCGTTGGCGGTGTTCATCAGCATGTAGGCAAAGATGAAGAAGACCACCTTGGACATCTCGGTGCCCGATGAATACGGAAACCACATCAAAACAAAAGCAAAGAATATCAGCGGCGCGCCAATAAGGAAGTAGAGGCGGCGGCGACCAAAGCGCGAGCGGGTATTGTCGGAGAGATAGCCAATGGCCGGGTCTATCACGGCGTCCCAGATCTTGCCGAGCAAAAAGACGTTTGCCGCCCACATGGGGTGCAGGCCAATGACGTCGGTAAGGAAGATGCTGTAGAAGAAGTTGACGAGATTGAAGAAGCCGCCCTGAAACACATCGCCCATAGCAAAGAACCACTTGGTTGATGTTTTGATCTTCTCGTTGGTACGATTGATCTCTGCCAAAGCTCTGCCCCGTCCCTGGAGTCACTTTCTTGTGGGTTCAGTATACTGGTTTTACCGTGACTAGCAACGAATTAACCAGTGCGCAGCTTACGGTACAATGGTATGGAAAATAATTCTTCAATGAAAGACCAACAAGAAAGCAGTTATGGACCTTTCGATTTTTGCAACATCCGCAGCTTGGGTGAGCCTCATTACCCTGATATTCCTCGAGATAATCCTTGGAGTGGATAATCTGGTTTTCATTGCCATCACCACAAACCGCCTCCCAGAAAAGTGGCAGCGCTTTGGACGGCGCCTGGGCCTGGCGGGCGCGCTGGTGATGAGGATACTATTCCTGAGCTTTGCCGTATTCCTCGTTCAAATGACCACCCCCTTATTTACCTTGGACTTTGGTTTTTGGGTTCATGGTTTTGCTGTAAGGGAACTGGTCTTACTGGCCGGCGGCCTCTATCTGATTTACAAGGGAATCGTTGAACTTCGTGACATGCTGAGGCTTTCCGAGGTCAAGGCAGAGCATTGCCCCAAGCAGAAGATACTGCATCAAATTGGGCTCCCTCAGGCCATTGTAACCATTATGATCATGGACATAGTGTTCTCAATTGACTCCGTTATCACAGCGGTTGCACTTGCCGACCACCTCATCATCATGGTCATCGCGGTGATGCTGGCGGTGTTCCTCATGATGATATTCATCAATCCCGTCTCTGAGTTCATCAACAGGCATCCTGAAATGAAGATGCTCGCTCTCACCTTTATCGTGGTCATTGGCGGGCTGCTGATTCTTGACAGCCTTGGTTTCCATGCCGGTTACGAGGTGTTTGGCATTGGCATGGAGAAGGCTATCGTGTACTTTGCCATGCTCTTGTCGGTGATAATCGTTATGATCAACATGGCCTACAACAAAAACCTGGCTAAGTGGAAAGAGAGTATAGCTCTTGAGGCAAAGGCGGATGACAACGCCGACGCATCTGACGACGAGGCTGGTGACTCTTGAGAGCACGCGCCCTCATGAGGTTTTGCGTTTTGGCGCTCTCAATAATTCTTGTTACGCTCTGCCTTTTTTCCTGTGATTCTTCAAGGCCATCGGGGCCTCAGGAAGACCCTTACGTGAGCCCCTATGACTGGGATCAGCTGATAAAAGACGAAAACGGGCGCTTTGAGTACTTTGAGGACGGCGTTTTGCGCTCGCGCTTTGGCATTGACGTTTCGGAGCACCAAAAGGTCATCGACTGGCAAGCGGTTGCTGCTGACGGCGTGGACTTTGCCATCATCAGGTTAGGCCACCGCGGCTTGACCGAAGGCCAGATCTATCTCGATCTTTACTACGAGGAAAATATCCGTGGCGCCAAAGAGGCCGGCATACTGGTGGGTGTCTACTTTTTCTCGCAGGCAATCAATGAAGCAGAGGCGCGCGAAGAAGCGGAGTTTGTGCTCAAGATCCTGGATGGAATGCACCTGGATTACCCAATAGCTTACGATCATGAGGTAGTCTCCGGCTTTGATGCGCGCGCTAACAAGCTCACCGGAGCCGAGGTGTCGCGCTGCGCTAGGGCCTTCTTTGAGGTCATTCAAGCCGCCGGGTACGAGACCTTGCTTTACGGCAATAAAGGCGACCTCAACCGCCTGGAAATCCTCCTCCTAGAAAGCCACGACCTCTGGCTCGCCGAATATGACGCAGCTCACCCCACCCTAAAACGCGACATCGTCATGTGGCAGTACACCAGCCACGGCGCAGTAAAGGGCATCACAACCCACGTAGATCTCAATATCCACTTTTTGCCTAAGTAAGTTGGTACAGAGGGACGGGGTTGGTTTGGTACAGAGGGACGGGGTTGGTGTACCACTTTTTGTTCCAAAAAGTGGTACACCAACCCCGTCCCTCTGTACCAAACCAACCCCGTCCCTCTGTACCA
>Ga0131853_10010458_pt1 | contig 16963 bp, 16 predicted proteins | sample TergutLab28metaG_FD_92764 | JGI IMG/M metagenome (GOLD analysis project Ga0131853, IMG submission 92764) | Labiotermes labralis P1 segment gut microbial communities from Petit-Saut dam, French Guiana - Lab288 P1 (version 2) (version 2) | ecosystem: Host-associated > Arthropoda: Insects >...
CGGGGGAATGGAGGAGACTGCATAACGAGGAGCTAAGTGATCTGTACTCCTCACCCAATATTGTGCGGGTGATAAAATCAAGAAGAATGAGATGGGCAGGGCATGTGGCGCGTATGGGGGAGGCGAGGGGTGCGTATAGGGTCTTGGTGGGGAAACAGGAGGGAAAAAGACCACTGGGGAGACCTAGGCATAGATGGGTGGATAATATTAGGATGGATCTCCAGGAGGTAGGATGTGGATATGTGGACTGGATTGGGTTGGCCCAGGATAGGGACAGGTGGCAGACGCTTGTGAGTATGGTAATGAACCTTCGGGTTCCATAAAATGCGGGGAATTTCTTGACTAGCTGCAAACCAGTTAGCTTCTCAAGAAGGACTCTGCACCATGGAGTAAGTAAGTAATGCTGGTTAAGGTGCAGCTAGACCATTATGGTGTATACCTCTAGCATTCCATCAGATTGGTCCACACACTTGTCCTTCTCTTGATAGAACTTTGACCAGTTATATATATATATATATATATACACACACACACACACATACATACATTCATACACACACACACACACACACACACTTACATCTTTATATTATATATATATATATATATATAATTTAAAGATTATTGAGTGAATCAGCTGCATAATTTGAATTTCAGTTTTGTAAAATGTTTTCATTGTCTCCCCTTCACACTTTTTAATATTTTCCAGTTTGTGACACGAGCTGTGAGGGTGATTGACCTTATAACAAATATTGACATGCAAGCATTCCAAATGCATGGGGGATTAACAAGTTTTATCAATCGTTTGGAGGTAAGTGTGAAGTGAAATTTAGTTACGGTTTATATGTGATATAGTATGGTCAGTATTGTTGGAGGGTAATTTGTTTTTGCTATGCAGATGGAAGTGAACGTGTGCCGGAAGGAACAGCCATTTGAGATAACATTCCCAAATTCTCAACTGGAAGTCCAAGAGCAATCAGGACAAGGTGTTGCAGCACAGACTGTGAGTGCGCACAACAGTACGGAGCTTACAAATGTGGTTGCTGATGACAGTAATCCAAGTGGTAGTGAACAGAGTGCGGATAGACTCAATGTGAGCACGCTGCTGTCCCCAATGGAAGTGACACCCACTGCTCCCCAAGAAGCGTCTAGTTCCCAGACATCAAATATGCCGGTGCAGTTGCCTCAGCAGTCAACATCAGTTACCCCCTCTGTGTCAAGTGAGACTGCCTTGGTATCATCACAGGTGGCGAGTTGTTCAAAGTCCAGTGGTGCCCTGCCAGATTACAGTGCTGCCAGGACAGGAAAAACATGTCTGCCACAGCGGGCAGCTTTGCTCAAATCGATGTTAAACTTTTTAAAAAAGGCCATACAGGACCCAGCTTTTTCAGATAGCATTCGTCATGTGATGGAAGGTTCACTTCCGTCCTCTCTGAAGCACATCATTAGCAATGCCGAGTACTATGGACCTTCTCTGTTCCTGTTAGCAACTGATGTAGTCACTGTGTATGTGTTCCAAGAGCCATCCCTTCTTTCATCCCTACAGGATAATGGCCTTACTGATGTGGTCCTACATGCTCTACTTGTGAAGGATGTAAGTACAGTACCAGCATAGAAATTGTCTTTGTGAACATAATGTTTGTTTCGTTGTTAACTTTCATAGTGTCAATTTGTCATCAGGTACCAGCAACTCGAGAGATACTAGGATCACTGCCAAATGTATTCAGTGCCCTTTGCTTGAATACCCGTGGTCTTGGATCTTTTGTGAGGTGTGATCCGTTTGACAGACTCTTCAAAGTCCTCCTCTCCCCTGTCTACCTGGCTGCAATGAGGCGCCGTCGTAGCTCTGACCCCATGGGAGACACAGCTTCTAACCTTGGCAATGCGATGGATGAACTGATGAGGCATCAGCCAAGTTTGAAAGTGGATGCAACATATGCAATAATCAAGGTAATATTGTAACATCTTTTCACCTGTTTAGTCGAGGATGTTATGTGCTGTTCTAGTGGGATGATGGCTTAGAGTTCCATGTAGGGCCTCTGCAGTTCCACTGTTTTCATTGTTTTCTGTAATCTTTGTATGCGGGTATGAACTTACAGGGTGACAGACAAAATGTCTTCAAGTAAGTCTCTTGCTGCACAAAAGGGTTTTTGTGGTAGTTGCCCAGGGGTTCAAGAAATTCCCTATATATAGTGACCTTTTTGCAAGAGCCCATTACAGGTCTGTTTCTGAACTAGATGTATCCAGTCCACACTCCTACACCCTGTTTCTTTCAGATCCACTTTGATGTTATTCTCCTGTCTAAACCTCCGTCATCCAAGGTCTTGTGCCTGCAGGTTTTACAGTCACACTTGTTTGTGGCTGTCTTGTATCCCGTGCCTTCAGTGTGCCACACGTCATTCTCCTGTATTTGATCATCCAAGCAGTGTCTGGTGAACAGCATAACTGCTTCTTTCTAGATCCGTTCCAGTTCATAATTCATCAGTCATGCCGCTGTTGAGCATTTTACAATTAAATACTGACAGTACTGTGAAGTGAGTAACATAAAATTTTATGGAAATGAATTTTCGTCATTTCTATTCTTGTTTGCTTATTGGATTTTTAAAATTTTTACGGTAAAATTAGATTGTGTGGAACACTTACAGTCTGTAGACATTTCACAATGTGTTTCTGTGAAGTAGGTCACAACAGCTACCCCTCTGCTGCTTGCAGTTTAGCATCTGTTACTGCTGTCTTGTTTTGTTCATTGCTAAGTGATCATTCAACTTACTGCACATGCCACGTATGTTCTTACTGCATTGAAAGCAGAAACTCCTTGTGCTGTTGGTGTGTGCAGTTTGAAGTCTTCTGTGTAAAATTGTGGTGCTCAAAAGACGTGCCTTGTTTCAGTTGCTTGAGGAACTGTGTGCTCTCGGTCGTGACCCCAAGTATGTTTGTTGGAGAGCACAAAACAAAATGGAAGTGTCTCCTGCTCCTGCTCCCCGCCCCACTGGAAACAATGAAGGGGGCAGCAGTGATGAGGAAGATGAGGATGAGGAGGAAGCATCTACTTCTTCACATCCCCAGCGCGAGGAAGCTGTTTCAGATTCCTCTGCATTGCATGAAAAAACGCCCATTGCTCTGATTGACTACATTCTCAATGTGGTAAGTCTGCTTTGAAACCTGTATAGTTGTTGTTGTGTTCCTGTTAAATACTGGTAGAATTTAATTTTTGGTGAGTTGCTGTTGACAGGACATTGGATATAGTCATGTTATATGGTTTGTGTGTTGCTGTTGACGTTGTTCAATGGGTTATGAATATTTTTGTGTAGAAATATTATGGTCTTGTTGTATTGAAGACTTATAAGAAAACTGTGGGGATCGTTTTGGTAAATTTGCTGGGAATGTAGAGAAAAATAGAATACTTCTCAGAATGTGGGATGTGTGAAATTTTCTCTTGCTTTTTGCTTTTAGATGAAGTTTGTGGATGCGATATTAAGTAACAATTCAACAGACGATCACTGTCGGGAATTTGTTGCTCAAGGTGGACTGGTTCCACTGTTGTCTATCCTTGGACTGCCAAATCTTCCAGTTGACTACCCAGTTGTAACAGCTGCACAGGCTGTAGCGTCTGTTTGTAAGTCAATTCTGGTGAGTGCAAGTTTAATTTAAGTGATATTTATGTATAGCTTTAATTTGTAAACTTGGTAATCTCTTTCATTACTTGAGTAGTTACTTTTTAGCAGTTGGATGTCCGTGTGCAGGTAGATTCATCTCCATACAGGCTACTGAATACTAAATTCATAGATTTGAAGGTAGAATATGTCTTCTGTTCATTGACGAAAAATGAACTAAAGTGGAGCATATTTGCACCATGGTGTATCTCCTGTAAAGACATGTATATTTCATGATTGCCAGGCAAGCAAAGTCACATCTCTATTTAATGAATGTTTGAGGGAATGACATTTCATACTGTTGGTTGGGGTATTAAAAATGACATAAAGGAACCGATTATTTTCTTATTAGGTTTATTTTACATAGTGACAACAAAAACAAATGCAATGGTCATGCGGTAATTAGTTAAATGTTATTGGTTAATTAAACCTGAAGGAAGTGGTGATTTGTATACAAAGTAGAAGAATTGAAGATCCTGAATCTTATGTTTCATGAAGATTATTTTCTTTTTGGTTGTGAAAGGCAATTTTTTGAAACAGTCTGTGTACGTATTGCATTATGCCATCATAACCACCACCACCACCACCACCACAAGAACCTCAGATTTCTTATATGTAGTTCTGCTCATATTTAACCTTGCTGTAGCCATGTCTATTGTAGACCATGGTGAATTAACAGCACCACATGGTAAGGTAAGGAAAGCAGAGATATTGTATTATTCTGAAATGTATGTGACCAGTTCATTTTACAAGAAACTGATTGGTGCTGGGCTGTGTGTTTCAGAACCTTGCACATGAGCCTCAGGTACTGAAGGAAGGCCTTCATCAGTTGAGCAATGTACTTGAGCGGCTGCAGCCTCTTCACAAACCTGTCAAGGAGCCTGGCAGCTCAGTGTTGCTACATGAGCTAGCATCAGCTCCCAGCCTTGACACGGCATTTACGTCAGTTGCTGCAACTCCCCTCCTGCATGCAATAGGTGCTGCACATGGTTATGTTGTGATGTTCGTCCATGTTTGTCGCACAGGGCAGGTCCGTATATCATCATTACACTAAAGAAATATATATCTGTGAGATGTCTGATATCAGTTTTGGCATAGTGTATGAGTGGTCCAGATTGAGAACCAATGAAAGAATCATAACATGACAATATTCAGAGATTCGGATCTTCTGAGACATGATGGTGTGTTTGTGAGGTGAGTAGTTACAGGTGTTTTGAAGGATCATATTACCTCCAAAACACTGGGAACACTTGCCCAATGATGACACAGTGTCACATCCCAGAAGAGTTCAATCTTCAACAGCTCTGCTGTTAGAACCTCCAATCTTGCACAATCAGGGTACCACAATGCACTTGGATAATGCTTTTGTGCTGGGAGTCATAGACAGGTCAGTGCTGGCTTGCAAGACAATGCCTGTTATGTGACATGCCATTCACACTTGGTCCTTGTCTTGTTAGCTCTGCTATACTAGAATCAAGATGATGCAAGGAGGATTAAAAAGGGTACAACACTTGAATAGATAGTTGCTTATTTGTAGTTGGAGGAGGGAGAGGGACTGGGAGGTAGGCCACCATCAGATGTTTCAGTCTCAGACCCTGACGCGCATAGCCTGTAGAAGTGCTGTGCAGTTTTTACCTTAGCATAATAATGACACTTGTTTTTGGGTATAAACAGGAATACTGAACTGGAAGTAATTGTAGGAATAACTGATGACTAGACCAGTGTGACAGCATGAGATGGCAGCATTTAATTAAATTAATGTGATTGGAAGCTGAGATAGAATTTGATTGTGACAGGAATTGTAGTGCTAAAACTTGGCACTTACATAGGTGTGTCGCGTCTGTAAGTTTCAATTTCAGAGAAGTCCAAAAGTGTCAGGTTGAAAATTGCTATTTTTCATGTTGATTTGACATGCAGTGGCCCCATAAACTTCCAAAGAAATGTGCATTTGATTTTAAAAGTAATTGTTTTGTAACAGTGATGTCACATATGTAACATTGTTAGTCGTTATTGGATGGGATAACAGAATTGCAAAAAGTGATTCTTAGCTGTGCCATTGTCTGCATGGAAAAACTTGGCTGTCATGGAACAGATGTCTGTGAAATATGGTACTTGAGGATTTTTTTAAAATCTGTCAAGAAACTTCAAGTTTCATTAAAATGCAACAAGAGTAACTGGTACGCTACATGAAGACTTACGTAGATTTATGATATTAGCTTGCTGATATCTTCTTTAGAATAAAAAATATCTAAGACAGAATTTGCAGAGAAAATCAAAAACGTAAAAATGCTCAATAATCTTTTTCCAAAAATTGTGCCATTTATGAGTTAATGTGGAAAAATATGGTAGGGCCAGATTAGCCTCATGATAGTGCACTTTGCATGTTGGGTAACTAAGGCAAGAATACAGTAACCCAAAATCAGTAATAGGTACTGCTTTTCTGTTGCAAGGATGGTTATGTGAATGTGCCTCAATGTCACGTACATACATTGCCTGCCTTGTATTGTTTAGGTCTCAAGTTTTAAAAAACCCACATTCATTACCAGTAACTGTCTGACTTAACAGTTTTGCTTTAAAATAGAAATGTTTATGAAATGTTTGCTCCAGGATGGAGGCAAGAGCCTGTGTGGGCCATAGTTAACTGGCCAGTGGGCAGCACAAAATGAATAATTATTGAGGCATCGTACAAAATTGTGGTGGCTTCATGTGTATGTACCATATTTGTTCAAATGAAGGACCAGGTTTTCCCTTAAATTTGGTGCTTAAATTTGTGGAGGTCACCTTGAATTCACACGTGAAGCACCGAACCAGATCACTCTGAGCCGAATCATACAGAGCCAAACCAAGGCCTGCATTGCCAAATCATCATATGACATACACATTCTTCTGAGATACTACGCAGTATATAGGGGTAATTCCGCACCAACGTTTTGGGACAACTTCAAGGGTCAAAGAAATCCCAAATGAGAGAACAGAGCAAAAGGGAAGTTAATTGATGCAATATTCTTTTATTGGACTTTATCGATCATCTCATTTTTTATAGAAGCACAGTGTTTTGGAAGCCAGCTGTGTTTCCATTTAGTCACGCAAAGAAGCATCTAACCTGGTTAACCCTGTAGATTGAGTGACTCTCAGTCACTGGACACCGTAGAAATAGTAACTTGTAAACTTGAGAACACATCTTGTCCAAGGATAGTAACTAGAAAATATATTGAAGAATTAAAAATTAATAACTAGACTCAAAAATAAAACCTGGACCAATGCTCAAATTAAAAATCATAAAAAATGCCATGAACTCAGACTGATCAGACTTGACACAAAAATCCAGAATACATGTATTTAAATTCTTAACACCACAAACATCTGGCTAGAAAAATGTTATTCTTTGTGGGTTAAAGTAAGTTTATAAACCAAGAAATATGAATGTATTGTTTATTTAGTGTGGATCATAGTGGCATGGCAGAGCATCTTACCAGAATGATTGTGGAGGGTTTTAACAAGGGCTGTATACCCAATGCAGTGGATGGGACTCATAATGATGTGTTCTGGAATGACATTGAAGAGGATGGGAATGTTAGGATGGAGTGTTAGGAAGATGAAGGCACTGACTGTGAAAGTGGAGACAGTGACACTGATTGATAAAGGTGGATAGAATCTGACATGATTTGCGTATTAAGTGTGTGAAATTAAATGTAAAATATTTCTTCATAGCAGCCGTTTTATTTTTTGGGGGTCATCTTATAATCAGATAAATACATTTTCCTTTGGCGGATGTGTTTGTCTTAGATTAGAATCGTCTTGCATTTGGGTAAATACAGTAATTGTTTAAGAAGTAAAGTGATTCATAATCACTAGCTGTTGCTTTTACCCATAACCTGCAATATTAAGATATCATTTTTAATTTGGGTAGAAGGTGATCTCTTTTATCACCATGAATGTTAGAAAGTGGCCAAATGTCACTAGATGTGACGTAACTTGTGCCCTTGAGTTGATATTGTGTGTAGTCATATTTTATGAAGCTTAATATGAAGAGTTCTTGTACTCAGATGCCTAATTTCAGAGTGACATCCGAGCGCTGTCCTTGACACACTGGGGCTCTGAGTTGGGACTTAGTGTGCTTAATGGCTTGGCTGAGTTGTATACATCATTAGTGTGGGAAAGCACCCTTCTTCTGGCACTGTGCAGTGATGATATAATTCCTCCAGGCTGCAAATTTGGTAAAGAAGACATGGAGAAACTTCTCCCATCAGAAATGAGGGTGAGTGTTTATGTGACCTGTAAGAGTTTCGTACATTTGTTAGGCCAACTGTGCTTTGTGGGAAGGAATTTTGTCTACAGGACAAAGTTTGCAAAACTCATATTTTTAATTCTGTTTAATTTGTTAGCCTTACATTTGTGGTCTCTAACCTTTACTGGCCGTGCATCGTGTTATTATGACAGCAAGTTTGCACAATCCACTTGCTGATTGTGGTAATTTTGGTAGCAATGCAGTTACTTCCAAGTTAACGCGTACGGTTGCCAGTACCGCAGATTTGGAGATTTAACGTCTCTGTACTTGGGTGACAAACATTTTGGTTGATGTTGTATTCCAGCCCCAGAAGACATTGTTTTTGGTTTGTGGAACTGAGACATGTATAGGAGGGCATTGTTAAAATTAATTGTACAGAAATATTTTGGTTGATGTGATATGGACTGAACAGATGGAAGGATAATTAGTGGTGACACTTCTTTGTGGTTGAGTGTTTGTTTGTGTATTTGTTTATTTATTTTAATTAATTTATTTAAAGAATTGTAATTGACTGTCCGAATATACTGGAACTTCTTAAATTGTGATAAGTACACAAGGACTATTTTTTAACGGGTTGTCATTTCACAGTTTCGTCTGTACACTAGATGTACTGAAGATCTATGTCTGTTGTAGGGTGATTCACACCAGTCTGGTAACACAACAGATGCTTCAACCTCGGAGACCGCCATGGAGGTGGATTCAGAGTCCAGCAGTCACATGCTTCCTCCAGCTTTGCAGTTGAAGTATATTAAACCTTTACTGGGTGCTTCATCGAGACTTGGAAGGACCTTGGCAGAATTATTTGGTCTCCTAGTCAAGGTGAGTTAACAACCATACATTCTGCCTCAATGTCAGTACCAGCCATGTTATGATGGGCATGAAAGGCACATGATTTTTGCATCCTCACTGGCTGATGTTTTGCATTGGCTGTCATGCATTTAAAACTCAGTCTTTAAATGCATCCTTTAAATTCCTGTTATAGATGCTTATGCAGCAGGACATCTTTCACCTTTAGCATTATGTACCATATATAATTTGTATTAATTATGCATTTCCATCCTTTCAGTTGTATTTGTCAGACCCTGTAGATATGTCTCACTGATGTGTTAGTATTGGTCTTCAAGTTTTTCAGTTCTTATGCATCTGTAAGGCAATGAGGGTCATAGACGTTTCTGATATGATACACAAGATTTTGACCATTCCTGCCCCCCCACCTTACAAGCTACATTGGATTCTAAGTAGCAAAAGATGAGCGAGACTTGCTCCAGCATTCCTTTTGTGAAAAGGGAGAAAATATTGGGCATTGGATTGATGTGGTCCCAGCAATTTTGGTTTTGGTACCTATTTTTTGGAATATTATTCTAAAGCTTTTGTATGATTCATGTATGTAAAGTTACAGAATTTGTGGTTTATTATTCTAATTCGACTCCGTATCTGTGACACTGCCCACTAGAGAGGAACGTTTCTTCTGAACATGTCGCAGAACTCTGCGTGTATCCTAGATGGAGGATTGGCTGAACATACAGATTTTAATTGGGCTGAGTTCCTATTCTATAAGTGCTTGAGTTTTTAACTGCATGAAATGTTGTGATGGTGATTTGTTGAAATTGTAAACTGAATGTAGTAGAACGGGGTGCACCAACCTTGAGCGGCCTGTTGCTTGGGTGACTAACTTTTGTTCAGAGCTGCTTAATTTATGTGGGTCTTCAGTATGGACCTTGCACCATATGGTGGCTGGAATTCTTAGGTTTCTACTAGATTTTTGGAATATTTGTGGACCTGTATTGAAGAAGTAAGGCCATGGATATTAGGATCTGTGCATTTTTCGTAAATAACATTGTGTTAGCACACACATATTCTTAGACTTCACGTGCGCTGTAATTTTATATTCTGTTCATCATGTATTACACAGTTTTTCTGATGTAAAGAAATTGTGTATTGAATATTGATTAATGAGACATGCCAGTACTCATTTCTGTGCGAGGATGCACAAAGGCTGCTGTTGATAGTAATGTGCCTTATCACTATACAGGGTTCTGTTATCTTTCAGACTACACCAAATAATTGCAGTTTTTCTTGTAGCTATGTGTTGGCTCACCAATCCGAGCACGAAGAGGTCAGCAAGTGCCCAATACCCCAGCTCTTCCAACGTCAGCTGCACGCGCGGTAGCTACTGCTCTGAACATTTTATTAGCTAATGGTCTTAACTGGACCAGGCTACCGCACACAATAATTCCAAAGTTCAAGTAAGTGTGTCTCAGAAGAAAGTGGAAGTTGGTGCTAGTTGTTGACCTTTCTGTCCTTCAGCGATTTTACTACTTGCAATTTTTCTGCCTTAATTGCCATGTCAGCCTCTGGATTAGCCTCTGTTAGTTCCAGAAATTGCGTTTTGTTGTTTCTGCCGACCGCAGTAGGTAGAAGTGATAGTGATATTGTGCCAGTTACAGAATGAATGAGAAAGTATTTAAGTTGTTAGTTATACAGTACAGTAGACCTTTTTTTTTTTTAATAGATTTTGCTTGATAATGGCTGTAATGGCTGAAATGAATAGAATAATCAAGTAAAAGCTTGATGTCTTTACAATTGGTCATTTGTTGTATTTGACTACATTTGTCTCTTAATTTATTTTGTAACTGTTGTAATATTTGTCATAGGTTGACATTCCTGATATGTTCTGTTGGATTTACATCTCCCATGTTGTTTGATGAAAAGAAGTATCCGTACCATTTGATGTTGCAGAAGTTTGTCCAGTTAGGAGGACAGAATGCCTTTTTTGAGTAAGTATTAATGAAGTGGTTTGTTATTGTTATTGGCTGTTTCTACTTGACTCGTATAGATTTTTCAATGTGCTTTTAAACTGTGTTGTAAGAAGATCCCACTATCTATCAAAAGAAGTTTTTTTGTACAACAAACTCACATGCATTTGATGTACAGAGATCTGCTCCCATCTGAACAACAAGGGTTGAGTTGCGAAAGGCAGTTTTCTTTAACTATATTTCTGATTTTCTTTATTACCAGTACATTCCATTGGGCTCTGTCAAATGGATTAACTGTGAATGTTGAAGAGGGTCTTGAGCACCCGGATTTGACTGATGGGACTGGTGAGTTCCTGGATACGTGGTTGCTGCTGCTTGAAAAGATGGTGAATCCAAAAGCAATTCTTGATTCACCACACACTATCACAATAATGAAGCATGGCGCGATCTACAAACCTTTTGATCCATTGAAGTATCTAATGACAATTCATAAAGTAAGTGATCTGTTTATTGTCTTGTAATATTTAAAGTTGTTTTTACTTGCTGTAGTGTCATTCAGTAGTTCAGCAAGTTTCATGGTCTCATGTTGAGACAGCATGAACTTAATGTTTAGTTCATAATTCTTGTATTGTAAATATAGGGAAATATCAGCATATGTGGTACGTAACTGGGAAATGTGTGTTTACAGCTTGCCTTTGATGCAGTAATGTTAATGTGGGGCAAGAAACCTTTGAGCTCGTATGGGGCACGCATATCAGAGTCAATGCTGGCCATCTTGCGACACATCCTTCGTGGAGAGAAAATCATGTCTGTGAGTTGATACATTTATTTTCAAACCAAATTCTCCTGTCTGTAGATGGTGTACAAACCTTTTTAATCCTCTGTGCTGGCACTGCATATTAATGACACTGAGAGTTGTCTGAGGTTCATTCAGTTGCTGTTTAACATTTGTGAAGATCCTGAATGTCAGTCAGCTTCTTGGTTTAGTCTTTCTCTGTCTAATCATTGGTAACAATCTTGCTGCGCTGTTAACAATTGGGAGGTCTAACTAGTTATTAACTGAATGTGTCCCTAGAAATAGAAACACTTAATTGTTATGCAGTATCTCACTGACTTGACAACGCCTCCCCATCCACCCACAGTATGTGAAACCCTTGCTGTTATGTGTGCTGGTAAATGTGATTAAATGGACTTTCATGTATGTCGTGAAATTCTGGTTGCTGAAACTGACCTTGCCTTATTTCTGCAGGTGGGTGACCCATGCTATTATCATGCCACTTTATTTTTGAGTCAAAGATTTTGCTGAATTGCTGCTGTTGTGTTGACCACTGCCTACAGAGCCCTCTTGTTTACTTTTTTGTGTCACTGTGACTGCTGTGAATAATTCTGACTTTAGTAAAATGGGGGATGTGTATGTGTTTCTGATTGTACAGGAACGACTTAGCAAAGAGAAGGAGAGTGTTCTGGTCCAAGGAGGAACAGAAGCAAGTAATAGTTCTAGTGGCAACTCCAGCACGGGCCCCACCCCTCTTTCGAGTGGCAGCAACGCTGCAGTAGTACAGCGTCGACCGCAAGCTGACACTTTCGAACCGGATGTTAATGAGGCATGGCTTTTGCAGTTAATGGACATGGGCTTCAGTAGAGAGCACTGTGTGGAGGCCCTGCTTCATGCACCTAATGTTGAACAAGCAACTGATTATCTACTTAGCAATCCATCACCATTTACTTGTACAACACAGGTAGGTGTGACATGCTCAGCCTAGTTGCCTTGCAGTTAAGATCGTCCATATGTCATTGTTTTTACAGCTGTGAATGTGCAGTAAGAAAGTGTACAAAAGGTATGTTTACTTTTTCATTTTGTTGGTTAATTCAAATCATATTTTTTATTAGTTGAGTTGAATTGTTCAGAAAGCTTGCTAATTTGATGTTGTCAGTAGAAAATAATGTTGACTCACTTAACTTCATGTGGGATATGGCATGCATGCTTTGCTGTGTTGAAGAGTAAACCAAGGAATGTGACAGTATTTGTCATTTTTTCAAAATTTGTTGCCTTGAACAAAAATAAAGAATTAATTGAACTTAGTCTCGGTAATTAACTTCTCGTAGAATTGACAGAATAGATTTGACACAGAGAAGATGAAAACAGTTTATATAAATTAGTAGTATAATCTCTTCACACTTTTTGCAGACTGTGTCCATGGATCTTGACTTAACCGAGGAAGACCAAATGTTACGAGCAATAGCAATGTCTCTGGGAGAGAAAATAATGGGCGATTGTGATCGCAAGGATGTTGCAAAGCAAAAACAAACAAAAGAGGTATGCTTTTCAAACTTGGTTCTACCAGCATGTGTCTTGTTGTGTATCATACATAAGGAGATAAATGCTGATGGTGTTCATTTTGTTCCACAGGAATCAGACACGCAGGTTCTCAGCAAAGAATCCATTGACAAATTCACGATGGTAGCCTTACCAGCATGCCTGAATCTTGTAGACACCCTGCCGGAGACGGTCTATCGAGTGTGTGACCTGCTGATGACCATCACAAAACGTAACGGTGAGGTGTGGCGGGATGAAATGTTGGATACTCTGGTGGCAGATGTAAGTGGCTGTGTAATAACAGTAAAACATTTGTTGTTTAGTTACGCAGAACAACAGCATATGAAAAATCAATGTGACTATTTCTGACAGTTTGTGAACAGTATGCATCTCGATGTCGTAGTGAGAGGAAGTTCTAGTATAAACTGGAAATTTACCTCTGAGGTTAGTATATTGTTTGGCTTTGTTTGCCAATACTGACACATTCATTGATTTTTATATTCTGAGAAAGTAACGTGTCTCACTTGGCCGAGTAAGCAGGTTGTAGGATTGTCCAGAAAGGAATGGTTTTGTCTATAATTGTGTGTGCAACAGAGTGGACTTGGGTGCCTGTATCCACCTCCAAACCACTCAGTTCATCTCACCCCCCTGTCTTAAGTTGAGGGAGAAATGAACTTCATTGTTATTTAAGACTGTTGATAGTACCATCACTGTCCTCAATTTTGGTAATGGTCATTAACACTAAATATCGTAAGTAGTGTCATTAAAGTAAAATGATGTGATTTGACTGGGGAAGTTTATGGTGGACCAGTTTCATGCCATGTCTCAGGAGGACAGAGCAGTTTGCTTCAGTGTATTTTATCATTTCTTTTAACTTTTTCGTTGAATTTAATAAAATGTAATGAATTTAATAACAAGTGCAGTTAATTTTAATAGAATGAAATTTTATGATTTGTCCTGGCATATTCAAAGTGGGTAATCCAGAGTACCAGTGCAAGGGGGAAGTTGTGCAGGGGGGGGGGTAGTTGCTGGCAGATGAGCTAGAGAGGTGGTGTTCATTATTCCTGTGTCGCAACTTAGTGTACAGTACGGGAGCAAAACTATGTGTTCAAAGCCTGTTAGAAGCAAATGGCAGAGTGGCAAGGTTATCAGAGAGGTGGGATGGTTAGCAGGTAAGGAGGCTTAGGCCATCAAAACAGTAAACACTTCAGCTGTCATGCAGTGTTTAGCTTGTCAGCTGAGATTAGTGCTTAATATTTTTGGTTTCCATAGTATGTTCATTTATTTTCCTTCTACCAGCATGCTAGTGATGCAGCGTAGGTGAAATTTGTGATTTATAAGTACTGACATTTCTTCTGATTACATTTTCTAGGTTTTCATATTGTCAGCCAGAATTTACACATCATATTTTTGGACCGTGCTTGTTTTGTTGCAGATTTCTGATAAAACCAAATATCTGTTGGAGGCTATGCAGACGGGAGAAAGCCCGAGCCAGGTTGTGTCTGAATTGATGAATTCAAATGCGGCTGTGAAAATTACGGGACGGATTCACCTGTTTACTCTGCTGTTTGAGGTATGCAAGAGTACGCTTTAGTTCCTCTTTCATACCTTACCTTGTAATGCCTGATGCCAACTGATTCTTTTCTGTAACCGTTCCTGATTTTGATCTTGCAGATTGTTTTGTCTAACCTCTTAACATCCACGTCAGGAATGCTTTAAGCTGATTGATAGGTAGTGATTGGTGTGAAAACACACATATGTTGATGTAACTAATGACGTACACTTTGTGTGATACTGTTCGAGTTACATTTGTTCTACCATTTCAGATGAATTCTGTTCTTACCAGATAAGAAGATAGATTTTCTTGCATTATTTATTCTGTTTGTGATTTGCATACTTATGTTAACTTTTTTTTATTTTAACTCAAGGTCGTTATAATAGTTTCGTAGGTTTGCACTTCTTATATCTAAGTGGAGTTTGTGTGTTTGTTTCTTATGAGTTATTTGAAATGTGGACAGTAAGTTCAAATGTCTGCCTTCCCAGATTCAGTTCACAAGTTTGCTGTTTGTGTCATATATTATATGATTATTTAAACAATTGATGTACAGTGAAAAATTATTGTTGAGTCATACTGTCAGGCACAAGACAAGACAAAGAAACATTGTTTGTCCATGTCAGTATTTTTGTTACTATAATTTTATTCTGGTATATTACAAGTTTGTCCATTATGGTTCAGGCATTTTATGCGTTCAACACTTATATTGATACAGTCATCACTATATCTTTGTGTGTGTGTGTGAGAAAGAGAGAGACTTGTTCCAATTTTTGGGAAAAATGGACAAAAGTAATTCACTTTGTGTGAAGACCTACGGAGTCAAAGACTCCAGAAGTGTTGTAACCAAAGACCGTGAAATTGATGATGACAGGAAGGTCTGCACACAAATTGCTGGTATTTGTGCTTATAATTGAGCTAGACTTTGTTTTTGGAGACGTATGAGTTGAGAATGAAGAAACAGTTCATGACTTAAGCTCAACAGTTGGACGCAGAATGTGTTTTTGTGGGGTGCAAAAATTTACTTTGTGTAAAGATTACTGTCTTATGCATTCTGCAATTGTCTTATTTTGATAACTTACGTAGTCTTTTCACATTGAATTTGTGTCAGATTTCTCTGTATGTTTTCCATCATGTTTTCTGTGCTGTACATAAAAGGTATGAGTAAAGTTATCACTGCTTCCAACTGCCAGGCCATAAAGTCATACAGGAGGTATGGAAGTAAAATTCCATGTATTTACGTCAGCTGTATGTAGAAATATTGAAAAAGCTGGGGTGATAGCTTGCAGGTAGATAGGTCACTTTACATTATATGATGGTGGAATGTGATCTCAACAGACAATGGAACATCCTAACATAAGTGATTCCATTCCTTACTTTTTGCATTTCTGCCACCTGTGACACTTATGTTTCATGGTTTTGCTGTTGTGATAACTTCCAAGCTGTTTTGTGTGTGTGTTCCCATGCGTGTGTGCGTGTGTCTGGATATCCTGTGCTTTCTAAATTTTGAATTTTGTTCTTGACCTGTTCCTCCTATCTCGAACAAGGTCTTTCAGGAGATGCGTGTGCCTTGTGCCCAAGTGGTTCAGAGATCCAAGATTCTGCCATCACTAGTGCAGCTGTTGGTACGAGGACAGGAAGCACTGACAGCTTGTGGTGAGGTGGTGACACCCAAGTGGCTGGCACCTCTGTTGTTGTTGATTGACTTGCTGGAGAAAGTAGCAATGTGCACACAGAGGCGAGACAAGATGTACAAGGTGAGTGATCTTAAAATTTTTTACACTGGAAGCATATGTTATTTATATATGTGTGTGTGTGTGTGTGTGTGTGTGTGTGTGAGAGGACATTGTCATTTTGTATAGAAAGTGTTATTACGGACTTTACAATGTGGCTGGGAGGAGCCCTTCTGTCGTGTGGTGGGGGCCTGCATTTTGATTTTATATGCAGTCAGTGGGAGAGGAAAGGAATGCATACAGACATTCATTTCTCTGGTTGGTGCAATGTGGGACCAGAGGCAGATGTCCTTCATTCTGATGTAAGGATTTCTTGGTGACTTTTTGAATTGTAGGTTCATACATATGTGTTTCTTGAACACAAAGAGTTCAGGACATTACTGACCAAAACTTCACTCAGTGGACTGACATTAGAACTGTCAATCTACTGGACCTGTAGGCCACAGGTATACAGGGGGTCCCAGAGTTTTACAAAAGAGGCACACCACATCAATGAAGACCCTTCCCCTATTAACCTTTTGGCGCCAGAATTTTTTTTTTAAATTTTTCGCACATCCTGTATATAAAATGTGAATAATACAGGAACCAAATACGTTAGAATTATGAAACAAACTGCATTTTGAAGAGAAAGAAACGGAGAGTATATACCATGTTTAAAATATTC
>Ga0131853_10010459_pt1 | contig 16963 bp, 11 predicted proteins | sample TergutLab28metaG_FD_92764 | JGI IMG/M metagenome (GOLD analysis project Ga0131853, IMG submission 92764) | Labiotermes labralis P1 segment gut microbial communities from Petit-Saut dam, French Guiana - Lab288 P1 (version 2) (version 2) | ecosystem: Host-associated > Arthropoda: Insects >...
ATCTAAAGTAAAAACAGCAATACACACACAGTACAACAAATACACATAAGATGACAACAATACACACAAGACAACTAACAACAATACACACAAGACATCTTAAAATACAACATGTACAAAAGGTAAACAACACAACGGTAAGAAAGTACACCAAAGTAAGAATATTATCTATTAAGTATACTATCGAAAACTATTTCCTTGCTAACAATTCAGGACCCTTAACAACCCTTTAATGACTAGGATTAATCTGGCTTATATTTAATTGCTCAGCTCGCATCGCAGAGTAAATATACTTCGTCTCTGCTATAATGAACACACGCAAAGCACGTACAACAATGAGGCAGGTTCGTTCAACCATTGTTGCAGTGGAAAGGCAATAAGTGTTACCTATTCTGAGTGTGTGTCTGTAGCCTTAGTTATACAGCATGCAATACCCATGCGCCATATTGTCATCTGTGGCCTGTCCGGCTCTACAATATTTTTCCATACAATCTCATAAACGGCACGATTTTCCATTAAAAAAAAATTGAACACAAAATGTGCGTTTTGATTTTCTCTACAGCTTTTGTCTCAAACGTTTCTTATTCTAAGAACAACTGAGCGAGATATGATCAAAAATGTATATTGGGTTCGTACAAAGTCAGATTTTAATGGAACTCGAATTTTATCGACAGGTTTTCGAAAAATACTCAAACACCAAATTTCATGAAATTCCTTCTCATGAAAGCACAGTTGTTCCATGCGGAAGGACAGACGTACAGACATAACGAATTAATATTCGCTTTTCTCAATTTTCTCGTGTGGAGTTGCTGGTCTCCCATCGAGCGCCTCCCCAGGTGGCGGATAGGGTAAGGCTCACCAGATATGGTGGGTACTGGGGAAATAAAATACCCAGAGCGGACCAAAACCAGCACCACTGCCTTGTGGAGAAGGGGGAAATTCAAAGGCTAGGGGAAGAAACCCCGACAGAAAATCAGCCTGCTCAGAGGCTTAGATGGCAGCCCCATCACTGAGATCGGGTACTGTAGGCTAATAACCTGCACACATTAAACTCTGTTATTGAAGAAACTTTCTCAATTTTGGGAACGCGACTAAAAACCATCAGTTAATGCTATGTAGGGAAATAAAAGTGAACTCTTCAGAGAACTACACAAAACACACAAATGCCCAATAGGCAGAACGCAGAATTTATTACCGTAGAGACCGCTGGTGCATGAAGTTACCACTAGGCTTTAATGGGTTGATATGTGACCACAGCGGCGCTCTCCAACCACAGCAGTTCGCCAGGCTACACTCTGTGTAAGTAATGGGGAAGGTTAAAAATATTGAACTGTCCATGTGTGTACTTAAACGTCAGGAAATGAAGACGTATGGGGAAGGTGGATTTATAACTCCTTGCGCTTTTAATCTCGACGGTAGATGTTACCAGAGGTCAAATTTAAGCCCCGATCTCTTTAACCACCGCAAAAAAAAAACCTCCGTTAGTCACTGAACAGAAGACTGGGTGGTCACTGTAGTCTATCTCGAAGACCCGGGTATCGTAGTTATATTACAGGCAAGGCAAAGATTTTTTTTTTAGTTCAGCTCTGTGGCCCAAATATTTTGTTGCCATTAATTTTTGTGGGCCTCTTAGCTAGGGGTAAAGCACTCGGGACGTAAAGCTGACCACTTAGGTATATCTACCGTCAGAGTTGAATTAATGGAGACGTAATTCCTTTTTCTTGGATTCAGAAGACATCGAGAGTATAAGTCTGGGTGGCCATCTCGAACTTTAGCAAAGCAACAGGGCTCCCATGAATTGAAATGGGGCACAAAGGGCTTGTCAATTGAGGCCTAAGTGCATCGGGACATTAAGGTCTCGAGCCCAATCGTAAATCAATAAATCAATCAATCTCCATTAGACTAGAAATCTCTATGACTTGGTTCTTAATTTAACAGAGACAGATTTTATTTTCCAATTTTATAATTTATGCCAAATAAATTGTATTATATTCAAATATTATTTCTGCCGAAATGGACAGGGATGCACATTTTCGTTAATTTGAATAAATTTATTACCAACATTGAATAATTTACGAGACTTTTTGTCAACCAATTTAAAACCAAGTGCCTTTTACTTTTTTGCTTCTCATTGCTCTCTCTCTCTCTCTCTCTCTTCAATTTAAATTCAGAGATATGTTCTTGTGTTCTTACTGAAATTCCACAGAAGTCGGAATGCGTCCCACTGAGACTAAAATTAACTCGGAAATGACTAACTTAGGCACGTGATTTAGGCCCTCGAAAGCCACTATTCAACTGGAAAATGACTCCGCAATGGAATATCTGTGCAAATATTAGCATAGCTTATCTGAATTCCCATTTCGGTATTTTATTACTCGCGCTTACTGCCTACGTAACATGCCACTTGGCAATTAAACAGACCGTAAAGGTTCGGACCAGTTCGTTGCGGCACACACACAGCTCTAGAAACAGACACGTGGGCATGATTTTAGTAGCAGCGAAGGCAAGGACGGCCATTTCACCAGCACAACGGAAAGGGACGAAACAAATAAATGCAGCCCATATCTGAGGTTGTGCTCATAAAAATGTTGACGCTAGCAGCTAATTGCTCGGGTCTGTCTAGTGATTACGGTTGGGAAAGTCTGGAATTGTGCCTCTACTCCCTTATGTCATTCCAGGAGCTTTGCTTAATCAGTTAAGCAAGACAGGCAACATGAGTATAACGTAATATTGAGACGCGTTTGCACAACCATTGTTGCCTTGGAAAAGCAATACATGTTACATATTCTGAGTGTGTGTCTATAGCCTTATTCGCCAATTATGCAATGCGCTTTTATGTTGTCAACTGTAGCCTCTTTGGCTCTACTATATTTTTCCACATCATCTCATAAATAACACTATTGACATAAAAAATTGAATATAAAACGTGCTTTTTGATTTCCTTTACAAAATATCTGTGAAATATTTCCCATTCTCAGAAGAATTCAGTGAGATATCATCATAAATGCACATAGGTATTCATGTAAAATACACGTTATTCTTGTTAGATTTTAATCAAACCCAACTTTCTCAACATATTTTCGAAAAATACTCAAATATCAAATTTCATTTTTGATGTTAGTGTGACCGTGCATCATTAATACAATAATATAAACAGCCAACTAGATGCAACAATAACAAATTTTATTGACAATTGCAATCAGCTCAACATGTTTCGGGCGATAATTTCGTCCTTCCTCAGGAGCACTAGTCTGTGTTTACAGCTTGTGGTATGCAACGACGGTGCTGCCTGCTATCGCCAGCAGGCAGCATCGTTGGTGCATTATACTACAAGCTGTAAACACAGACTAGTGCTCCTGAGGATGGGCGAAATTATCGCCCGAAACATGTTGAGCTGATTGTAATTGTTAATAAATTGTTATTGTTGCATCTAGTTGGTTGTTTATATTATTGTATCAAATTTCATAAAAATTCGTCCTGTGGGAGTCGAGTTGTTCCATGCGGACTGACAGACATACGGACAGACATAACGAGAATAACAGTCGCTCTTCGCAATTATGCGACCGCTCCTAAAATACACACACACACACACACACACACACACACACGCACGCACGCACGCACACACACACACACACACTTATTTACACAAACATCGTAGCAACATTGTGACGTATTAAGTACGTCTAAACAGCAGTGTTGTTTATATAGCAAAGTTTGGAATTACCTTCTAAAGCAGTTTATTGAGGGAAAGCTAGAAAGAAAGAGAAGACGAGGAAGAAGACGTAAGGCGATACTGAGTGACCTGAAGGAAAAGAGAGTAGGTTGGAAATTGAAAGTGGAAGCACTGGATCGCGCTGTGTCGAGAACACGCACTGGAAAGGACTATGGACCTGTCGTAAGACAGAATACAATGAATCGTACCTCTCAAAAGTACTGCTTCTCAGTTACAAAGAAAAAATCTTTAGCTCTGTTAATGGAAGTAACGACTGTTGGTTCTGGCAGTCACACTGAACACCTAAATACACTGTGTAGACAAAACGTAAAATTTTTCATTTTAAAACTCTTGTTACATACAGTCACCACTGTTACTGGTTTTGGAACTGACACTGTCACGTGACCTTCACATGGCACATTCCATGTCACTTCATAAAGTGCGCCTAAAACCGCTCAGTCAGTCAAGAAATACCACACATGTTATGGAAGCTGTCCGTTCGTTGTCAAATTAACAACAGACCGCCTAACTTCCAGCACCCAACCACACCATTCCTCTAAGATCCAATTTAACGTTATATTCCTATCTACTGCTAGAAACCCCAAATTGGCTCTTCTCTTACGGTGTTCCGACCAAAACGTTATAAGCATCTTGCCCCTCTTCCATGCATGCTACATGACAGTTCACCAAATTATTGTTCCGTAAGGATGTAAATGGCCGATCCCAGTGGCCGCGCGGTCTAAGGCGTAGGTCTGCGGCCGCTCGCCTGCTGAGATTGTGGGTTCGAATCCCACCGGCGGCATGGATATCTGTCTGTTGTGAGTGTTGTGTGTTGTCAGGTAGAGGTCTCTGCGATGAGCTGATCATTCGTACAGAGGAGTCCTACCGACTGTGGTGCGTTGTTGTGTACGATCTAGAAACCTCGCGAATGAGGAGGTCCTGGCCCACTGGGGGGCTGTCGCGCCAAAAACAAACAAACAAACAAGTGTGTAAATGTGCTTCATTGAATGAAATTTCCCAATGTATATTAATGGGAAAGAATTTCACCTCCGTGTTTCAGGGTGAGTTCACAAACGTCAGTAAACTCGCAGCCAGATCTCATCTCTCTCAACATGCAAAGAGGTACCTGATAAAATATTAAAATCACAGTGATTTCCCTACTTGCTTTATGCAAATAAGGAAGATACCCGGGAGGGAACAGAAAGTTCCCCGCTCCTCCGTCACTGGGGATGGTTTCCGCAGTTCACAAACTACAATCCTAAGTTAGAACACCTTTACGGAAGTAACGGGGTAAAGAAACGGAAGGCACCAAATATAGGAAGCACAAACAGCGCTCAATATATGCAGAAAAAGAAAGAAAACGCGTATAGTTAGGTCGAATGTACAAGTAAGAACGGAAACGTGACGACGACCAAGTGCTTTCAGCCACAAATCCGATAACTTACAGTTCTGTGATTTTCGATCAAATGTGAACACCGATAACCCAGGTACAGGAGACAGTCGCAGGTGATGCGTTAGAAGCTACAGAGACTGTTTTAGATAATGTCACGTAGCCAGGTTGCTTCCGACGTCTTTTTGATATGTCGCAGTGGTACGGCATCTTTATGATATGTCCCAGTGGTCCGGCATCTTTATGATATATTCCAGTGGTCCGGCATCTATATGATATGTCCCAGTGGTCCGGCATCTTCATGATATGTCCCAGTGGTCCGGCATCTTTATTATATGTCCCAGTGGTCCGGCATCTTCATGATATGTCCCAGTGGTCCGGCATCTTTATGATATGTCCCAGTGGTCCGGCATCTTCATGATATGTCCCAGTGGTCCGGCATCTTTATGATATGTCCCAGTGTTCCGACGTACACACATACAAGGCTTCCTTGTACACGACTCACAACCACACAATACGCACTTCCAGCGTCACTACCGTCATTATTGGCACGCCAGCAGTTCTGCACGACAAACACCTCATTTTTGAGGCAAGAAATCCATCTACAAACATTTAGTTATTCACATTACAGAAAACACTCTGCGTCTTCATTACAAAAATCGAACAGTTAAAGCTATTTAAGGGGGGGGGGGATAGCTGTTTATTTCACGCATCGTAAGAACACATAAACAGGCCTACCCTTTTGGGGCGTGACGTAGAATTTTTTCCGATGTCGAAAAAAATGGCCGTTTGAAAGTATTCTCAATCACAAGACAGGCTCTAATAATAAAATGTACAAGCTTTTAAGACATTCGGTATCACGATTCACACATTAACTCTTTAAAGACGAAGCGCAGACTGCTTTATTTAAAGACCCAGTCCGTACCGCGCTGTAAACATTTTCCACCACGGTTACAAAAACCAATCAGTTAATAAACGTAATCTACTTTATATAAGGAATCAGTCCGTACCGCTCTGTAAACACTTTCCACCACGGTTATAAAAACCAATCAGTTAATGACGTATAAAGCAAAAGTCGCTGTTTGTTATGAGATCCGTACAAAACACTCAAAGCAAAGCGAGCACCATGTAGAATTTTTGAATGCTAAACCTGGCGGTACGTAAAGAATCCGCTAGGCTTTAAGAGGTTAAATCAAACAAAAGCACTAATGTCAAAATTAAATTTTTTTTGCAAACAATTTAAGGTAACTGATAGGTTTCGATCTACCTTGATTATTCTCAGGGAGTTACTGAACATCAATAAAGCGCGCGCACACACACACACACACACACACACACATATATATATAGATGGATTATTAAATACATTAATATTAGTGCATAAATTTGAACATCTATAAAATATATAAACATAATATTTTCTTTATTGACCTTCAGTAAACTCCCTGAAGAGGATCAAGATAAATCGAAACATGTCGCAGTTACGACAATTTATGTGTAAAAAATATAATTTTTACATTAGTGCATTTGTTGGTTTTATTGTGTGAATTGTTTATTGATGCACAAACACATACCATTAAAATTTAATATTACGTTCTTAATGAACCAGTAAGAATTAATGCAGTAATTTCTACAGGTTACTAAATATATCACCAGGTTTCACATTCAAAACCTCTAAATCATGAACACTGAGTGTTCGTCTGAGTTTTATATGGATATCACAAGAAATCGCAATAATTTCCCTACACAGCATAAACTGACTGGTCTTTATAACCGGAACGAAGTGTGTTTACTGCATGGTACGGACTGAAAGTGAGTTAAATCCAGTCTTAAAAGGGTTAATCAGGGTGCGAAGTAAAAATTAAGAAACCACAAGAAGAATAAGATTAATAAGAAGAATAAGAAGAAAGAAAGAAAAGTCGTAATGCATTCCATTGCACATACATTACAAATGCGTCATTCGTTTTGGGTTATCACTCTTAGGTTTCTATTCAGCCTGACATTTTGACACTTCTGTCTTCTTATTTGTAAAGTGTGTTACCATCAGACCCATTGACAACAAGCAGCAGCATACCAGTTCTAACCCCCCCCCTCCATAATTTTAGGAGTTTTTTTGGTCATGTATGAATGTTACAATTTTGAAATAGCTGTAGCTCACAATCTTAAGAGGCTCACGTGACCTCACACGCCGACGCAAGTTTAAGGTCACGCACCCACAAACACTCTCGGTAATTTACAACTGTCTACTAACTTTACTTTAGTTCGTTGAAGATATAGTTAAGTTTCACCTCTGTTATAGCTCACTAAGGCCCTTAGGGTGAGTAGAGGTATAGCTCTACTCTTTCTAGGACTTCGGCACTAGATGGGGGTGGGGGGTCAGCCCCACGCCCCCAGCCGCCTCTACCCCCGGGAAAGAACCGGTACCCATTGTACTGGAGCCTGGGTGGGTCCCAGGGCCGGTCTGGACAGGCGCGGAAAATCATTGAAGATATAAATAAATAAATAACTATACAATCATGTTAGGCGCGTTCGCAAAATTTCGAAAAGCTGTCGTTAGATTTGTAATGTCTGTCTGTCCGTCTATCCGTTGGCATGGTGCGACTCGGCTTCCATTGGAGGAATTGTCATGAAATTTGATGTTTGAGTATTTTTTGGAAATTCTGTCAGGAAAATTCTTCCCCTTAAAATCCGGCAAGAATAAATGGCTCTTTACATAAATACCTAGATGCATTTTTGATCACATCTTTCTCAGTTCTATTTAGAATGAGAAATGTTTCAGAAAGAAAAACCTGTCCAGAAAATCAAAACACACATTTTATGTTCAATAACTATTTTCCCCCCGAAAATCGTGCCGTTTGTGACATAATGTGGAAAAATATTGTAGAACCGGGCAGGCCACAGATGACAATATGGCGCATGAGCAATGCATGCTGTATATCTAAGGCTACAGATACGCATTCAGAACTTGTAATACTTATTGCTTGTCCACTGCAACGGTAGTTGCAGGAACGCGCCTCATTGTTATATTTTACATACATTGCCTGCTTTCTTGTTTGCTTTATTTCTCTTATTTGACTCTATCCCTAACCATTGCAGCAAAAATGACAGGTTCGTTCAGCAAAACGGCCACACTAAGGTTCCCATATACTGTCTCTGTCCTAATTAATGAGCAAGATGCGCTCAATCAGTAAAAGTACTGACGTTGTTACTCAACGCATACGAAACTCTTGAAATAAACGGCCAATTTCGACAACAGAATCAAGGTTTCTAAAATCATGCAATTCTATAAATAAAACAAACACAAGACAAAAATAAAAAAAAAACACAAAAATATATTTCCGTCAGCAGCTCAGCAGAAACGGATTTTCAGTGTAAGGAAATTTTTCTTCCAGTACGACATTTGCCTCGTAAATTGTGGCTGCGCTATGCGATAAATTTCCCTTTACGACTGCGGGGTGTATAAAGTTCATTATACTTCATTAAAGGTATCGGCAGTAATACCAAAAGACGTACTTTTACGGACAGACGGCTACGTGATCTGCTGCACGTCCCAACACTTCTAATTTCCCATTCTTCGCAGTTTGCTGCTGCTCGCATGTGGCAGCAATAAAGCTTTAGGAAGTCCTGCGGTAAAAAAGGCACACAACTGTCGTTAAGGTTCGACTGTCAGGCGTACGGTTTTCTGAAATAGCCGTACTGAAAAGCAGAGGTGGCCTTATCAGCTCGACCTTATGGCATTTCCCAGTAACACGCCCAGTACTTCGAATCTCCCAGCAAACAGGGACTAATGAGCCATGCTCTAACGTTGTTCCATCTCTTTCAGTATTCCGGCGAAATCTTTAGTGTTACTTGCAACGTCGATCAGGTCTTTGTCTGATTCAAAGTGTCAGTTTGTGTTTCATCAGTCTGAGTGTCTCAGATATTACAATGGGGACAAGGGAGTCGTCTTATATTTGGGCTTATATGGACATTCATTATTGTACTTTAAACATACATTTTTATCTAGAAATGCCGGTCCCAATGGCCGCGCGGTCTAAGGCGTTGGTCTGCAGCCGCTCGCCTGTTGATATTGTGGGTTCGAATCCCACCGGGGACATGATGTCTGTCTGTTGTGAGTGTTGTGTGTTGTAGAGGTAGAGGTCTGTGCGACGAGCTGATCACTCATCCAGAGAAGTCCTACCGAGTGTTGTGTGTCGTTGTGTGTGTAATCTAGAAACCTGGTGAATGAGGAGGTCCTGGCCCACTGGGGGGGCCGTTGTTTCAAATAAAAAAGTCTAGAAATATTACAGACATTATTTCTTTGTAGATTTAACATTCAGTTCATTAGAGAGGCGGATGCAGGTTGGGGCAAGTGATGCGACCGTCCTGGGCACCAGAGTACAAGGGGCGGGAGAGTGGGAAGCAAAATGATTATTTTGAATTAGAAAAAATTGATTTTCTGAGGTAAACAAATTTTAAATTATCTAGACAAAAACGAAATTTAATATACAATTGTATTTCTTTACAGTTCGTGATTGCTGTCAGGAGCAGCCATTGAGACTCCTCGCCCCGGGCGACGAAACACTTAGCTGCGGAACTGCTTTATTGCACGTGAATCGACTGTCTTCCTAACAGAAAACACAGCGTGTCCTTAGTAGAAAGACGGCCCGGTTAGTGCCGTTTAGCGAAATGTTTGCTGTTTATTGTGAGGTTCTTAAGCAACACGTGTAGAGGGCGCGTGTGCAGAATATAGGGCTTCTCACTATTACAGAAGATGATAAATACCTGTAATTAGTTAGCACTGGCCTATACGGGGTTAATTGTGTCCCTAGTTTGTGTTACGTATCGGCAGTTTATAAGCAGAACCGTTGGGTCAGACCTTCAAGTGAAATACGGATTGTAGCCGACAGATACAGAGCACATCCATTTTTGTTCGTCCAATATTGACATAATATGTTCAAGACATGGAGGATCTGAGGTCCATTGGCGTCTGAATTTACTACGTTTGTACCGGAAAGCGCACAATGCAATTTATATAAAAGTGAATATTCACCAAATCTGAGACACAGCATTTTGTGAAAGAGTCATGATCGAGTCTTCCTTGACTAGCTGCAAACCAGTTAGCTTCTCAAGAGGGACTCTGCACCATGGAGTAAGTAAGTAAGTAAAGGCGGCCGGTGCGTAAAGCTGACAACCTTACTACTATCCTGTGCCGTTGTCATGAAATCTGGGAACCCTAACTTCCTGGAACGCTCTGGGCCACCCCAGGCCTGTAACGGGACTGCTTTAACTTTACCTCCATTTACGTCCAGGTATTTCAAGCGACGGAGAAATTAACAGCATATTAAACTCAAGGAATGTCTGCTACCAGTCGGTATCGGACCTTTTATCTTCTCTCTTTTCTATCCAAAAATACGTAGATTAAGATAATACAGAATTATAACTTGGTCTGTTGTTCAGTATGGGTGAGAAACGGGGAGCTGGGGAAGGTACTTGGGCGTAAGTGGGAGAAAGGAAAAATAAGCAATAAATGGAATTTCAACAGACGTTTAAAGGTGGGTAGAATGAGCAAGGAAGTCGTGCCGCTTTGAAAAGAACAAATAATTCGGGATAATCCAAATTTATCCGCAGACACAAATCTGCTAAGTCAGATGTGATGAAGTTGGATACGACGCCTGTCGCCATGTCGAATGACGTCTAGCCCTTATCAGCTGTTGCAAGCTCGTCCGTTGCCACTGTTAATTTAGAAAATAGTCTTACGGAGCAGAACAAAACCCTACGGGGCTCTGCGTTGTAAAAACTGGACTTTAACCAATTCTCTGCTCAACGTTTTTATTGTTCAAGGAAACGGAACTTGGAAGGAATTAACTGATGTGGAGTAAGCCGGGGTAACATCTCCTCTCCGCCCCCTTCCCTACTAGCACGAAACGGAGCAGTGGTGATACAGACTGTACAGATGACACGCATATCATCCATCTCCTTGTTGAAACCAATAAATTCACAAACGAAGACCTCAGGAAATGAGTGATATACGGGATCATTACTGCTGCCTTTGAAGTCAGCTTAAGCTTCTTAATAATATAAAACGTTCGGTCTCTCCAGCGCCATATTTCGTACTCCTACAGTCAGTGAAAAGAACATGGCAGACATTCGAACTACAAAATGGCAGCGACACAAGCGCCACTTGCTTCAGGGAGCTGGAAAGACACGCAGTTCTTGCTCAGGTAATATTTTTGCAGGGGATATTAAAAAAACATTAACAGCTGCGGCAGCTCGAATATTTCCTTTAGTTTCCTGTTTGATCCACATAGAAATTAACTATCATATAGAGCAGTGTTTCTCAACCGCAGGGTCGCGGCCCGGTACCTGGCCGTGGCATCAATTATACCGGGCCGCGAGAGGTTCTCCTGGAGTTTGTAATTTTAGTTTTCGTAGCAATTTTCATGAATAAATGTTTTATAGTGGAAATATTCTAAGGAGAAAAATATTCGTGAATGTGTCGAAAAACTCAGACCCAGATCTTGGCCTGAGGAAACTACAATATGCTACAAGATCTCATTGGTCCAGTGATTGATAACTAATTTAAATGTAATTTTATATTTGTCAACATGCCACACCGTATACATAAGTGTACTAACACTCTTCATGATTATGCCATAATTAATTAATAATACTTACGTTAATTTAATGTATGAACCTAAAAAATGGAAAGGTATTTATGAGTAAATCTGTTGGGACCGGGCCCTCGTCTTATGAAAAAAGAATTTAGCGGGCCGCGGTCTCACAAAGGTTGAGAAACACTGATGTAGAGACAATTCATCTGACAACTGTCGCTGGTCACTCACCCTTTTGCTTTCTGAGGTTATAAATCTTTGAGTGCAACGAGCAAAGTGTTTCTTAGATGCGACGCGTGTCTCCGAGCCGAAGCAAAATAATTCAACCACTTTTTATGTATTGTGAGTAGGCTTAATAACCTAATATCAATTGCAATGCACTGAACTTAAACGCGTGGACCACGACTTAGGGCGAAGTGGAGAAGTGGCGAACACTGTTTTTCTGCACTAATGCAAGAAGTTCTGAGTGAAGGACGACGGGGATTTCGGGAAAATATTGTACGGTTATTTAGACATATAAAATATGGTATGTAGACGATACACAGACCTATGCATTTTGTATACAATACAGGGTGTAAATCAGTAATTACAAATACGGTGACAGTGAAGACCTCTGAATTTATATCCGACACAAATAAGGCACATAGGATATGCACTAAGTAAAATTTATTCGCAAAATAAGGGCAAGTACGTACAAAGTCGATGGTGTCCTTGGAATATTTCATTGACATAATCATTCTGGCCGGACTATGGCCCTGGGGTCGAATTAGACTATAACAGAAATAAGTGAGAGGAATATTTCCTGGGGGTAAAGGCGGCCGGTGCGTAAGGCTGACAAACTTACCACCTTCGTGTGCCGATTATCTTGAAATTTGGGAGCCTCAACCTCCTGGAACACTCAGGGTCTGTTCAGGCCGGTAATTGGATTGCTTTACCTTTACCTTTTACCTCTACAGTAATATACACCTTCGATTACAAGTCAGTGCAGTAGAAAAGTGGGCTTTATGAGATCCGCTCGGAAATCCATAGCAAGAGTTATCCTGGTCGGCATTCACACGGTTCACGGCATACTGTTCTCTGCCACGAGCACGGAGGACACACGTATTCATTTCCCACCAGGATCACGAAAACTCCTTCGTTTGTCTGTGTTTTCCTTTGTGTAACGTACACCTATATCCCTAAAGCGCAATATACACTCTCAGTTAAAATGAGCGATGTTACTGTGTGACGTCATACCTGAAGGAAAAACTGAGTAAACTGCGCAGATTTGACAGGCAATAGCGCAGGCCTCAGAACTGTCCTTTCCAGTCGTCTTTCACACAGAGAACTGCGCAGCTCACTCAGGGAATCCCACAGTTTCCTCCATTTATCTGCCGACACCACGATGGCATCATCTCAAGTCACTCAACCTTCAAAAATGAATAAACAAGAGGCGACACTTGTGTTCGTTGGAGCATGCAGATCGTGAACTGAACTCCACATTTTACGCTTTCTTTTCTCCTTTTCGGATAACATTATGACCAATGTTGCTAGCAAACAGCAAACGACAGCCTTGTTTTTATCCACCACAGTCACATGCACAAGAAGACACAAAGAACTGACAAAAAAACTGACAAACCTGATGGGAAACCTGTGCTGTGCCAGAGAACATTCAGTTCAATTTTTTGTGCAGTTTTTTTTTACACAGTAAACTCTACCGTTTATCTTAGGGTGTATGAGGCCCTTTAGGGCGTAAGGGGCCCTTAAGAGGGACTGGGAAGTACTTACGGGCAGAGCTTGTCTTCGGATTAAGACGACTGAAAGTCAGAAGAAGCTGGCGGCATTGTTTAATTCATACAGAGGGAGGAAGCCAAGTCATTATTTTACTCACGTTTCAAAGAATCATGAATTCAAGAGCTGAACTCCATTACGTATTGGATATTGCGGTGTGGAGACCAAATATAATGACGTCACTGAAAGCAATCACCGAAACCGCGACAACGGAAGGAATGAAGGAAGTCTATATCAAAGGGAAGAAATACCGCAGAAGTGACAAAAAAACTTAATTACCGAGTCAAAAGAATTATATTTTGCTAAAGGGAAAGGGAGAGAAAATAAATTTCAAGATTTTCTGAAAAAATTACGATGATTTGTGTACAGGGTTATTCGAAATGATTGTCGGGGTTTCAACAGCTTGTCATACACAATACACTTGAGGTAGGAGTATGTAGTTGCACCGATGGATCTAGAAATTCTTAAAGTTTTCTTTTATGATGAGCAGTGTGCAGTAGTTATGCATTTCTCCGCTTGGAGCGCAGTTTACTAAGATGGCGGCGAACGGCAGTGAGAAGGCGTTTTGTGTGCTTACATTTCATTATCGTGTTGATGTTTGTAGAATCACAAAGGGTTCACATACAGAGCACCTGTACGGTATGTAACAAAAACTTGGAGTATTGTTCTATTAAATAAAAAAAAACATGTATTCCCATCTCAAGCGTACTGTGTATGACAAGTTGTCAAAACCCGGACAATCATTTTGAATAACCCTGTATATGTGAGGAAAATTCCAGCTATCAAGTTAAGAGTAATAATTTGTTCTGAACAACGGAGCGTTACAGCACCAAAGCTATTGCAAAGGAATCCTGACTGGGACACTGACTGTCCTGAGGACGTTCGAGGTTTTCTCAGTCCCGCACATTAGGTCAAGCTATTAAAACACGTTATTATCCAACAGATGCACAATATATAATTCGTATATACAATTAGAATTATTATAAAATATCAAAAAATATTTAAAATTGCTCCAACGTGTTTCGGATCACAAGGGATCCATCAGGGAGCTTTATACAGTGCTTGGCTACAATTACAGTAAAGGTCCTATCGCATCCGTCCATGTCAACGGACACGATACTACCATTACTGTAATTGTAGCTAAGCACTGTATAAAGCCTCCTTGTGATCCGAAACACGTTGGAGCAATTTTAAATATTTTTGGATGTTTTATAATAATTCTAATTATATATGCGAATTATATATTTGTGCATCTGTTGGATAATAAAGTGTTTTAATGTCACTGATGCACGGTACAAACATGAAGATTTAGGTCAAGCTAATGCTCTCAAAATCTTCCCAAATATTTGTAATTATTCACTGACCAACTGATCCACTGTCGGCTTTGTGAAATAAACCACAAAAATCAGAAAACGCCGCTTAAACCCGAACACAAGGCGGCTCCGAATATAAGTACAGTCCGTCTGTACCAGTGGGGTATTCGTAGGAAAACCTCCGAGAATATATAAACTCTAATGAAAAGTTTGAAACTTTCCAGAACGCCAGATAACAAAAAAAAAAACAACAGGCATTCCTTGACTTAGCAGTTTCAAGTTAAGCAATTTCAAAACTACTAAATTTTTAAAAAGAAAAAAAAAGTTTGAAAACTTCGATAAACTTTTACTGGAGTTAATTAGGCTCAATAAGAAGAAAGTGGCGGAAGAATACTGCTGGGCGACAGCGCTTACATTGAGTGAGGATGCTTTTCTTTTTGGGTGAGTTATCATGCTGTTTTATGTGTTAGTTTCACAGGCCTTTTATCTTAGGTAATATAGCAGCTGATCATACAGCTGATCATACCCCACACTTCAAACACATTCACCGAAATCTGAAAGTTCTGAAGAATAAAAACCAACTAGATGCAACTTATAATTTTATTGTACTTCTTATAGACTCAACATGTTTCGGGCATTACTATGTCCATCATCAGGAGCTCGCGACTATAATGTTGATTACCACATTGGTCGTTTCGTTCTTGGTTTGCTGTAGGTTGAAGGTTAGGTGCGGGTAGGCTGGAGTAGTGTCCGGGCTGCAGGCTGCAGCCTGCAGCCCGCTCTTCTGTGCCACAATTTACGTGTGTGTGGGGGGGGGGGATCGCGCCTTATATTCGGGACTATAAAGTGAATGAGTGGGTCGGGTAGCTCAGTCGGTATAGCGACTGAGCTACGGGCTGGACGGTCCGGGATCGAATCCCGGGGGGACGAGATTTTCCGTCTATCCAGACCGGCCCTGGAGCCCACCCAGCCTACTGTACAATGGGTACCATGTCTTTACTGGGGGTAAAGTGCGTCCGGGGCGTGCTGCTGACCACTCACCCCCTTTCTAGTGCCGCGGTCATGGAAGAGTACAGCTATACCTCTACTCACCCTCTGGGCCACACCGGACCTGTAGCGGGATCACTTTACCTTTATAAAGTGAATAAGAGAGATAGGAAAGTAACCTCCAGAAATTTAAATAATTCATTTCTCCGAGTAACAGTCTAATGTTAATTTACATTAAGTCTTCCATCTTGTACTGCACAATTCAGTCACCATAAGGCCACACCTTGTATCGTCACATTCTCCTTGTGCGGTACGAATCATGCTGATTCTCTTTCTCATTTAAACAACGAATATCAACAAAGTCTGATGCAACTTCATCAGCAGAACGTGTCAGCCTTTGCACACAAAGAGAAGTGACGATGTAGCCTGGTACGGTGTGTATAATCATGAACCATCCAAACACAATCAACTGCATGTGTCAAGACAACTGTGCGTCACCGTACGTTCCATATTAAACCGCAAAATTAGTATTAAGTACTGTTTTCAACAAAGTTACTAAAAATCTTTACACATAATCAAACGTTGTACTATTTATGTTTTGGGACCTCATATTCTTATACGGCATGTGACTTCAGATTCTACACCATCACCCTTCTTGTCTTTGTTGTCCAGACGCGCTCAGTCTGGTAGGTAATCATCTTTCGAGAAACGGGTGTGGTTCACCGAATCACATATAGTTTTAATTATTGTCTTCTTTACTTGTTTTATTTATTAAATTTATTCTTGTTGTAAAATAACGAAGCGCTATATCCAGTAAAACAACCAGATCATTTCTAGGAAACTGACACAGTCACTTCTCTGTACTCCTACCTACACCACACCCGTACGTGACTGACTTACTGGACTGTTAGCGGCCGTTATCAGCTCCGGACGTTTTCTCATTTAAATCTCTCCCCTCCTACCTATCACCAACGGTCCTGAATATACGTTGACAGATTAACTTACAACGCATAAACAATAGGTGTGGGATCAGTCAATAACACAACAATATCTAAAACAGATGTTTAATAAAGGATGAAGTAAACTACATGTTTCGGCCTAATGTGGCCATCATCAGGTTTTCATCCGAAAGTATGGTGGTAGTGTTTTATATGATTGGTATGGTTATGTCACGATGGTGAGATCTCAACATCTG
>Ga0131853_10010460_pt1 | contig 16962 bp, 12 predicted proteins | sample TergutLab28metaG_FD_92764 | JGI IMG/M metagenome (GOLD analysis project Ga0131853, IMG submission 92764) | Labiotermes labralis P1 segment gut microbial communities from Petit-Saut dam, French Guiana - Lab288 P1 (version 2) (version 2) | ecosystem: Host-associated > Arthropoda: Insects >...
TCCTAATAGGGAACCTGTCAGACACATTCTTGCCTACCCGGACTCTGCTATATGTTTCAGCCAGACTCATCTTTACTAACCTTACAAGTTTCCTAGGGATATCAAACTCAATGAGAATCTTATTTAAGACCTCCCTCCTAACTGAATCATAAGCCTTCTTGAAGTCTATATAGAGCTGATGAACTTCTTCATTGTATTCCCATTTTTTCTCAAGTATTTGGGAAATGCAGAATATATGATCAATAGTCGACCTGTTTCGTCGAAAGCCACATTGATGATCCTCGAATAATTTCCTTCGCATGTGGAATTAACCTTGACAGCAGGATGTTTGATAAAATTTTGTAAGTGGTTGGCAAATGTGATATGCCCCTATAATTATTACAGTCTTTTTTATCCCCCTTCTTATGAATAGGTATTATGATCGACTCTCTCCACTCCTCAGGCAATTCCTCCTTCTTCCAAATAGAAGTAATATGTTCATGAATCTCCAAGCAAATTGTTCTACCCCCTGCTTTAATCAGTTCTGCCGGTATTTGATCAATACCTGGCGATTTGTGACTTTTTAGGTTGTCGATTGCCAGCTAGATCTCAGAGGCATTTGACTCAGGTACTAGTGGTTCTGCTGTGTGTATTTCTGCCTGCCCAACATCCTTAACTCCATGCACGTTGAATAACTGGGAGAAATAGTTCCTCCACCTAGCCACAATACTGTGGGAGTCTGCCACCAAGTCACCTTTCTCATACTTCACTATATTACATCTAGGCTGGTACCCCTTCTTAAAGTCATTGATGCCCCTATACAAGTCCCTAATGTTTTGAATCTTATTGTTAGTTTAAAGTTCCCCAATTTTAGCTCTCAGATATGCCTTCTTTTTGTTCCTGCAATGCCTGCTAACTTCACGCCTTACCTTGTTCAAATTATCTACATTGCTTTGGCTTGGATCCTGTAATCACTGAATTTTTGCCCGCTTCCTCTGATCCAAAAAACCTAAACATTCATCATCAAACCAGGGTTTATTCTGCTTAAATTCATCCAAACCCAGACTCTCTTTCGCTGAAGGTTTGGATATTCTCTTTAATGTTTTCCCAAGCCCTATTTATGTCCTCGTCATCGTCCGAGTTCTCCAAAGCCGCAAACCTGTTTATAATCTCAATCTGATACTGTTGCCTATCCTCTGGCTCATTAAACTTCCTCAACTTAAATCTTTGCCTTTCAAACCTCTGTGCGGCCTGATTACCCACTGCTAATCTTTCCTTAACCTTTGCAATCACCAGATGGTGATCTGTATCACAATCAGCTCCCCTAAAACTTCGCACATCCAGTACACTCGAATGCCACCTCCTGTCTATCAATACGTGGTCAATCTGGTTGTGAGTCTTACCATCAGGGGAGGTCCAGGTGTATTTACGAATGTTCCGGTGAGGGAACATCGTGCTCTTAACCACCAGATTTTTTGATGTGGCGTAGTTAACTAGTCTAACCCCATTATCATTACTATCCTGATGAAGACTCTCCTGTCCAATTGTTGGCTTGAAAATATTCTCTCTCCACACTTTTGCATTAAAGTCTCCCCTTTTATTATTATTATGTTGCTGTTGTTGTCTCTTGCCACAGGCCCTTTCTTCCTGGTACTTCTATTGAACCAGCGGTGATCCCCACCGCTCAGCCTTCAAGCTTCACACTGCAGTACTTTCCGTATTATGTGTGATGTTCCAAGTATAGCTGTCTTTTGTAGTGAATCTATCGAATGTTTTCCTGGCATAGCGTCCAAATTCGTCTTTAAGACGTTTGTTACCATGCCGGTGGTTCCAATTTGTACTGCTTTGATCACACTTTTTTTTAATTTTCAGGTGAGGCAACTCCGTTGTGTTTATTAAAGTATGATCACACATTTCATGTTACAAATTCGTTGTATTTCTATGCATAAACTTTTGTATTAGTCTTTATTCTGCTTCCTTTTACGTGACATTTCTGTCAGCTGGTACTGCCACATCCATCAATATGCGCGAAGTTATATGTGGCATATTTGCAACAACTTCTCTATCAGCGGGTAACTATCGATTCCAAATTATTATTATTTTTTATTATTATCATTATCATCATCGTCTTTTTACATTTACATACTGAAACAAACCACATTTGTAGGGTATATAATGTCGCACCTGTTCTGTATTTACAATCTGTGCTACATTTAATGTTATTTCCCATGCTAAATGTTCCGTACTTTCCGAAGTATGTGTGCGGAGCCAACCATGGCTGTTTTTTGCAGTTCCTCGACTCCGTTCTTTCGCGGAATGTTGTTCAGGCCTTTTTCTGAATGTTTTTGAGATGGTTCCAGTTGCCCCTATTATTACTGGTATCACTTTTTTTTCCACATGCGCTCAATTTCTATTAACATGACTTTATATTTTAGAGTCTTCTTAGCTTCTTTCTTAATAACATTTTTGCCATTAACATATATGTTCCTTTTCCATTATCACGGATTATGATGTCCGGGTTATTGTTAGGGATGGTTCCGTCGGTTTGCATTATTTAATTCCGTAATATGTTTACCTTACCTTCAGGATTTGTTTCGACTGATTTTGGTACATGGTCATATCAGTGTTCATTCTCTAATTTTACCCCTATTTCCTTGCGTATATTAGAGACTAGTTGAGCACACACTCTGTCATGTCTATATTGTTCTTTTGCCAAAATTGGGCGTGCTGATATATGTTCTACTGTCTAATCAAATTTTTACAGAGTCTGCAATTGCTATGTGTTTCTGTTTGTAACATTTTTATCGCATTATATCTGGTTTGCAAGGCCAAATCTTGTGCTGCTATTCTTTCACATTCAGTTTCTCCTTTCATATCTCCCCTCGAAAGCCACAAGAACGTGTCTTCTTCGCAAATAAGCTGTGTATCCATACTTTGCTTTCACAGTTTTTCTTTAAGGACCCTACTAAACTTGCTTTCATGTGTTGAGTGCCTTCCTTTCATGTGTCACTGTTCTCATCTGATTGATTGGCTTAAATCTTCTACAACCTTTGCTGCAGTTTTAATTGTAGAATTGATATTTGGTTGGTTTCTTTCGTGACTCTTAACATTTACAACATGGAGTTCTGCATATTTTGTGTTCAGATATTCTGCAATATTATCTTACTTTATACTCGTATGTCATTTCGATTTTTAACAGGCTTCTTCCCTCTTTTTCCCCCCTTATGTAGAGTCTATATCAGCTTTTGTATGATGCATTTTATACATTGCTAGTATCTCTCTAGTTTTCCAGTCATTATTCTGATTTCTTTTTTTCTCCAATTAACGATACCAAAACTGTATTTTCACACTGAAACAGTTAAGCTCCAATTGCTGTAATTTTATCCTTGACAATCAATTCGGATTTCAGTATCATTCTTAATCTCCTGGTTTATTCCTTCTTCAATCTTTCATTTGTTGATTTGGCTTGTCCTCACTTTCTGCAGTCCCTAGATACGAAACGTGCTTCTTTGAGACTGTCCGGACCACTCAAGCATATTTAGTGCAGAAATTAAAGGTATGTGCAAATGTATCAACACCCTCCCCCCCCCCACACGCTTCCTCTGGGTGTGATGCTTAACTAAGTACAGGGACATCGTAACGCACTTGCACAACCGTTAAAAGATAACATGAGGTACACATTTTAACCTACATGAAATATCATATCATCAAACGAGAATATTTTGATAAACCAAATCCCTACTTTGGAGAAGTTGGTAAAAGTCATATCGGTTATCTAGTCTTGTACACATGTAAACACTTCACTGAATAAGGACTACACAAAAAGAAGTAAATAAAACTATTCTAATATCTGAAGAGGAACAATAATTACTGCTATTACTTACTTACTCCATGCAGCAGAGTCCTTCTTGAGAAGCTGACCGGTTCTCAGCTAGTCAAGAAATTCCCCTCATTTTATGGAACCCGAAGGTTCATTACCGCGTTTACAAGTTCCCGCCACCTGTCCTTATCCTGAGCCACTACGATACAGTCATTGCCCTCACAACCCACTACTTCCTGAAGATCCATCTTAATATTATCTTCCCATCTACGCCCGGGTCTTCCAAGTGGTCTCTTTCCCTCAGGATTCCCCACCAAAACCCTGTATACACCTCTCTTCTCCTCCATACGTGCTACAGGTCCCGCCCATCTCATTCTTCTCGATTTGATCACCCGAACAATATTTTTTGAGGAGTACAGATCTTTAAGATCTTCATTATGTAGTTTTCTCTACTCCCCTGTCACATCGTCCCACTTAGGCTCAAATATTCTCATCAGCACCCTATTCTCAAACATCCTCAGTCTACGTTCCTCCCCCAAGATTAGCGATCAAGATTCAAATCCATAAAAAACAACAGGGTCCTTGTCACCAGAGCATGGCACTTCCTCAGGTTGCGGATCGAGGAACGGCATCCAATACGGAGGGTAGCTGCGAATATATTGAATAAGCAGTCGCAGACAGCCGACAAGGGTTGGTCCTCCAGCTGAGTGTTTAGGCGAGGTGCTAACAACTCCTCACTATCGCAGTTGCAAAACATAAAATGGTTCCTCGGACCTGGACTGATCCTTTGCTATGCGTTATTGCTATTATTATTAATAAACAACTAATGAATGTAATTAAACTAATATTTGTTTTTATATACATGCATGCTCTGCTTAACTATGATGCCCGTAGTTCAGACTCTGACTTAAAGTATTTAATTAAGTAATGCATTGGAAACGGTGTGAGAATAAACGGCCTTGGCCTCTTTTAGAGCACCACTTTGTCGTTAGCTTCATGTGCCTGAAGAAAACACGAAAAACCTGTCAGTGTAAGCCGTCTCCAAGTCGAGATTTGTACCCAGGACCTTCTGAACACGAGGAAGGTGTGCACTCTACTCGAACACTACTTGCGGGGTGGTAATGCTGTTGTTCTTATAGACATAGAGAAAATGAGTCGCAGAAGGCTAAGGACTTCCACCTTAAAAGAAAGCCCAGTTGCTTTTCCGTGTTCAGACTAAATTCCTAAGTTTTTGTATTAAGGTTCCGAAAGCAAACGTGAAACGCAAATTCCGAACAGTGTTGACTCTAACAGATCGAAAGCCAATGTGAAACACCAAGTCCCCTAATTGACGAGTAACATGAAGCTTGAAACTCGATCCACTGTTTTTTTACAAGTTGAATAGCATAACAAGTGGATTTTGTATAGGATCAGTTACGAGTAATAAACACCAGCTAGGGCTGAAGAATAAAAAACCAACTAGATGCCACTTATTATTTTATTGTACTTCTTAGAGGCTCAACATGTTTCGGGCACAACTCTGCCCATCATCAGGAGCTCGCGACTGTGATGTTGATTACCACATTGGTCGTTTCGTTTTTGGTTTGCTGTAGGTTGGAGTTTAGGTGCGGTTAGGCTGGAGTAGTGTCCGGGCTGCAGGCTGTATGATTATAGTCGCGAGCTCCTGATGATGAGCATAATAGTGTCCGAAACATGTTGAGCCTCTAAGAAGTACAATAAAATAATAAGTGGCATCTAGTTGGTTTTTATTCTTCATTTATCACAATGATGCACGGTCCAACAAACATCAAACCAGCTAGACCGTCTTCGGATACATGCACGTGTCGCAACAGGGCTCATTTTTTAAAAAACTTCGACTCATATTTAGACATTCTACACTACTGCCATAAAATCAGTAGACTATCTACAACGTCAAACACAATAATGTTATTTGTGTGTAATAAATAAAAATCACTAAGCCCCATCAGGTCATCAAACTAAACAGAACACCTTTGTCAACAACATTTTGATTACATAAATTTAACCAAAAACTTGTTTATATAATTGGTAATGAAATGTAAACCCTTACGTAGTTAGTTCCATCGTACTGAAACAACGTAAGCGGCGCATCATCGAAGTCACTTCGTTCAGGCTTTCTAAATCGCTTTATTCTCGATCCGTTCTGTTCAAACGCATTAATAATTTGGCTCTGTCTTCCCAAATCCTTCGGACCGTAGAGTTTGTAAGACCAAATATCCGACACACGTCAGAATTCCTTTTCTACATCTTCTGTTTCTTGCATAAATTTAACTTTTTCTTCGACGCTCAAAACCTTCCTGCTATTCGCTAATGTAGCTCTGGTATCACTTTACTAGTCTCCTGCTATGTGCAGGAGTAGGGAAGTAGAGGGGAATTTTACACACAAAGAAATTACCGTTACTGTTGTCATTGTCGAGGCCTGGAATTTATGTAGTTATATGGAAAGGGACGAGGAGATGGCCACATTATCAGAATGGTTTAATTTTTGGAAAATTGTATTGGAACTGAAGACTGGCAATGTCGTAATATCTGGGGCAGGTGCTCGTACGGATGTCGTACTAAGCAAGGCAATAAAGCACGTGACATTGGGGAATTAGTCGGTACCACAGAATGTAAAATGTTACAGCCGAGATGTCGCACAACCCGAGGGCGTTATAACCGAGTTCAACTGTATTTTTAACTAAACATGACTTTTGTGCCTACTCCCTGAAGCTGGTTACGTATGTTAGCCGAAACATGGAGTAATTAGTATACAGTATATACACTGCGAAATAAGTGGGACTATATCTTATATGTATATTAGTCATTGCACGAAATATGTATAATATTAAGCACGTTAAATATTATTGACACTGACAACTTTGTTAATAGGATCTTCGTGGAATAAAATAGTCTACTCACCCAAAAATCAAGATTGCAAATACATTTGCATCAATAAATAAGGTAAAGAGCACACAACGTCACGTACCACGCCACAGCAACTAAATTTGTTCCAGCAGGAAATACAAACACATCACTGTGAGCAGACAAACAGGAAATTCTATCAGCAAGGTCCGTACCTGTTATCCTTCAGTCTTTTGTTTCCTCCTTCCTCGCCCAGACTAAATTCCTTCATAATTCGCTGCATCTCGCTGAACTTCCTATTCCCCTAGGATAAAAATGACTTAAACATTTTGTGGTCGCCAGTAAATTATTCACCCAATTTGACTGAGAAGTACGTCAATCTCATAGCAAGGCACATTACATATCACGAAACAAACAATACCTAAGCGTGATATCAGGGGTCTTCGCTCATTCCGAATAGCGAAGACCACAAGAGTAACTGAATTATTATTATTAAGGCATTTAAAAAAGATTATACTTGTGTAACTGAGGCACAGAAAATAGTGGGTGGATTGTGAGAAGTGCGCAATGAAGAGCTAACTACCTATCTACCTAACTATATGAAGAAGGGCCCTTCTTGAGAAGCTAAAAAGTCCTCAGCTAATCAAGAAATTCCTTGCATTTTATGGAACCAGGAAGTTCATTACTGCATTCACAAGAGCCCGACACCTGTCCCTGTCCTGAGCGAGATCAATCCAGTCGAAGCCCACAACCCAGAACTTCAATCTCCCATCAATGTCTATGTTTTCCAAGTGGTCTCGTTCCCTCGGGGTTCCCCATCCTCTCCCCCATACACGCTACATTCCTGCCCACATCACTCTTTTCGATTTTATCACCCAAATAATATTTGGGGAGAAGTACGGATCATAATGTTCCTTGTTATGTAATAAACAGCTCCAGACGTTACATTTTTTACCAGTTATTAGCGTGTTCAAACGAATGAGAATGAGACAAGGAGGGGGCATGTACAGATCATGTAAGGCAAGAAAAAATAGGCAAAATTAAGTTGGAAACCTAAAGGCAATTGACCACTTGGGAAAACTAGACGTACATGAAAGGGTATTAAACAGATGTTATACATGAAAAACTTTTGACCTGCTGAGAGATTTTTCGCTTCTCACGAACTCTGCTTGAAGTGGTTAATTAATTTGTAACCGGTACAGGCTGATATCGTCTCTTTATAAATAATATACCAGGCATCAGAAACCCTGACCATCAGACACTGCATGAGACAAAATAACGCGTATAAATAAAAATTAAATTCAGTAAGACATGGACTACACATAAATACATTTCCCTATTTGATGCTGATGACCATTGCCACGTGTTGCAGCACTCATCCTCAGAAGTTTAAACTTTGTATCGGGTTCAGTGAGAACACAATCGAATAATTCACGCGGTAGCTTCAATACATTTCCGTTCACGATAATATAATTGCCGCACACTAATACAAACTGAAAACTGCCATTTTGAAATTAACATCGTTGCGTCCGAACTTCGCACACACCACCAGAGATATCTGTCGTGTTAAAATTTCGTTCTCTTGTCAGTGATAACACTACCACACAGGACTATGACCGGAGATCGTTTCCATTGACGCAACATGTTATTAAGTTGCACAAGTAAAGTTGTCACGGTGCACGACATGCAGATTGATGGGGATGTCCAGACATGGGCCTAATAATGAAAAGCATTCCTAACCTCGACACTCCAGAAGACGAGCTCAGCTTCACGCCCCGGCCGCTTTAATCCCAAGGAAAGACGTCTCAATACCCATTAATGGGAAAGAGAGTCTCAAATCCAAAAGTCCTCCAAGATTGTCTCTACAATGACTGTGATGGTTATCTCCAGGGCCCTCAACTCTAGTCCATCAACTTCTTCAGCTCTGGAGACTCTCAATCCACAGTATCCTGGTTCTCCAGCATTTCTAGCAGAAACAGAAGAGACTCCAGCAAAACAGAAAGAGACCGTGACACTCTCAAACCAGCAGATGAAGGAGATATGCAAACTGAATACTCCTCTAATTGCACAGCCCAAATATAGGAGCAATAACCAAAAAAGTACCATTAAGAACCTGGGTCAGTATAGTTACAGTGACAGTCCGGTACCTGTCCTGTCCCATAGGTACCAGATTAAATGAGCTATACTGTTTTACTGACAACAAACAAAAGAGTAAGAAGGTAACCTAGTTTGAACTACTTGTACGAAATAACAAGACAAACAATAACACCACACAGCAAATAACTGGGCTTAAATATACACAAGAACAAAACTCTTTCTTGGAAGACTATAAACAGTGTGAAACCTGCTCAAATACTGTCAAGTATCCTAGCATTATTACCTCCATTAACAGTAGGCCAACAACTTTGTTCTCTGCTACATTACCAATTTTATGGGCAGGATATGTGATAATGACAAATTCATGTACTCTTACCATAGATAATTATACTGGAAAAGCAAGCATGCTCATAGCTTGGTGGGTTAATTGCTGGTCCAAAAAAGAAATCCCCATCCTTACCGAAAAAACATATTACATGAAAGTAAGACATAAAGACTGATTTCTTGGTGTGTAAGATCTACATTTGTTTCTGTATTCAAATTCCCAAACTACTGGTGATAGTGTTGTTTAAAGGTCAAGTTACTTACTTACCTTACTATTTACTTACAAAGACAGTAAAACTCAGACTCTAGTGGGCCTGCTACATCAGCGCCAATGATGACAAGTGCATTGGCAGAATGATAACTTGCAAGAGAAAATACGAACACTCTAACAAAAACATACGGAATACCTCTTAATCCACCACAATTCAGCATGGATTGTCTTAACAGTGAACTCTGGCCCCTTAATCAGAAAACAGCCATATGAGATGTGGCATGGCCACATGACTTCCAGTAAGGGCAAAGAACTGATCTGTACAGATTTATGTGGGTAGTGGCTGTCATGTGTATGGACTATGTTCACTTTCCCATTACAGTACATTATTCTACATGATTTCCTACAGTGCGCCCGAGTGTATTTGTGCGTGAGTGTGTGTATATATATATATATATATGTAATGCACATACACAAAGAATACTTTCTGGTGCATTGCACACACTGTTCCTTAAAAGTCTTTCCCCGAAGTCATTGCAAGTCTTTTATATTTGAAAAATTATGTTGGAAATACTGTGAAAATCCACTTCTGAAACAATGTCTTCAACATATTTTAGTAATAACACATGGTTTAGAGTATCTAGTAAATGGCAGTACATGAGCATCAGTCTGATAGTGTGAGATGCATCCAGTATCTAATTCATTCACTCTCAGCCTCAAGACTCCTCATGACGTGCCCTGCTATAAACTTTGTTATTGGTACTACCCAACTGATGAACACATATCAATCTGCAAAATTTACAGAACATTTATTCTAAACACAATGAAGGAAATTTTACATTATCTCTCATATTTTCATTTGGGAAATAATTAATATATTCACATGGTCTTCATACAGTTATTGTTCAGACGTTGCTGTAAAATTACAGAGCTGCTTTATGTTTTTAGTTCCAGAAGTGATTAAGAATCTCTACTAGAGAAATGTTAGAACAATTTTTGAAAGCAAAAGGCATCCTATAACAGACACCATACACTGAATATAATTTCTAAATAATCAAAGAGGTATATTACCTGTAATAAATCTGAAAGAGTGAATAGGTCAAACTCTTTATGAATGTTTATATACAAAAAAAATTAACATAATCATTCATCCTACTGCTAAAAACAGAGTGGACAAATTAAATGATAGTTACATTACAGAACATCTACATCACCATTTGGTTCTTCAGGAGACTGGGGGTCAGTGGTTACAATATTTCCATGAAGAGATCGGAACAGGTGACAGTTATACTATACAAACACTACCACATGCAGTAAGGGACTGTCTGGATTGTTCTTAGTATAAAAATATCCAAATATCAGAAATAATTAAAGCTATGCAAATAATTTCAACATATATGGATTTAGTCCATCACATAGTAAATGTAGGTATTCAAACATCTTTTTAAAAAAATTTTTACAGACCGAAAAAATATCTACAGCTAATGATTCTTTAGAAAAGCAATTTCATATAACTGAAATAAATACAAAGTATACACACAACATTATTTCCCATAAAACTGCCACAATTGCCTTACTCCACATGGTGCGCTTTATGCAATCTAGACTGTTCCTGACATCATCCCACTTCCATGCCATGAAAAAAATATAACGTCACAAATGGTCCGCATTAAAGTTGGTAGTCTTGACAGACACCTGTGTGTGCATGCAATAATCATAAATGTAAAGCATTAATGTCAGAACCAAATGCAATTACTGCACATTTATAGAAAATCATCCAATTTACAAATGAACTTCTTTAACCTTCTAACTGCTGCTTCTAGAATGAAACTATTTTAAACAAATTTCTTAATGGCTTTCACCAGTCTCTCCCACACGTACAATGAAAGACGTTGGTCATTGGATCACAACACATGGTCATGCACAGTTGTGCACAGTTCTTGTTCTCATTGGGTGAACATTTGAGTAGTAGTGGTGGTGGTGGTGGTGGTGGTGGTGGTGGTGGTGGTGGTGGTGGTGATACAGTTATCATCTCAGTTCTTCAATATGGCAACAATGTGCTGTCTAGGCAAAAAACTAACCATGAATTTAGAAACACACATCACTGTCCCCTAGTAATTCTATCGTGTGACAGTTATTTAATACATGTTATTTACCATTATTATTAATATTAATTATTATTATTGACTTGGCACAAGTGAAACTTATTTATTTAGAAAAAGCTAGCTATTTGTGTGGTTGAAAGGTTGCAATGAGTGATTCCCCTACACCAGACCGCCACAGTCCAAAATGTGGGGAACATAGTAGAGTTCTTTCTCTCATAATAAACAGCATTTTTGATACTACTAACAAGACTAGAAAAAATAACAATAAAAGGCCAGCTAAAGTATTAATAAAGCAAAACAAAAAAACTCAGAACAAAAATATTGCACTGAGAGTCAACACTGGGAAAATAGTCCCTGTTTAGTAAAAATGGCATGATATGGGAAATAAAAAAACCCTGTAATTGTGTGATGTTTGAAGAGTCACCAATGTGAAAATAAAGTTAAAAACACAGACATCCATTTTGAGAGGTTATGCCGTTTCACACTGTTCTTGTCTATAATAAAATAACTTGACTACCAAATGCTTTTCTGATACAAACAAATGGCAGAGTCATATGGCAGTACACAAAATGGACTTCAATAACTGTTAACATTTCCTTGAATTACAAGCCTGGAGCAGCTCCTACCTACTATTAAAGATAAAACATTTTATATGTTGTCTAATTAATATGATTATATGTATGTGTTGACTCAGCACATGTTGCAACAGTATGGATTAACAGAATCTATCAACTCCTCTCTGTGAAACAACTGGAGATACTGTATTGGGGATGTACTCTATGGTACTGCACATCTTATGCATATGGGTAGCGTGGTACTTCAATGTGAAACCAATTTATGTTCTCACACAAATAAAAACAAGTAGTAGTTAAAATAATGTACACATACACACTCACACACTTGCACACTCACTCACTCACTCCATCCCTCCCTCCCTCACCCACGACGACACAGCTACATCCCACCAACCTTCACACTGCAATGCCATGGCAGTATGCATAATCACATCCTACAGTCGTAGATTTGACAAATTCCATTATGTTTACAATACATTTACTATGCTCCCCAAGTTTACAGACCAAATCATTATGTTATCACTATGTTCAAAACACATTATTTTTCCTGTTATATTAATGTTCAATTCTCAAAAGAGTGCTAGATGTTTGGGGGCTACAGCCTACCCGTTCACTGACTAGCTAGCGAAGATGACCATAACAATTTGCTCCCACAGCTGCACACAAACCCCAGCTCTAGGCAACCATCCAAAGAATGGAATCTCGTAACACTATAGGCTCCGTACCATCACAACAATATTTCAATGAAACACACAGATGCAACGCACATTATTCCTGACTTTAAAAACTGCAGTAGGCCATCTCATACTTTATATAACCTACGTCATATTTTCTGAAATTAATTTCCTTGTGACCTTCTCCTGGTTACTCTGCCACCAAGTAGGAGGCCAAGTGACTCCAATGCATTGTGGCCTGGTTAGTAGAACACAAACTGTCCTAACCTGCAGTCAGGATGTGAGTGCTACTGGTTGTGCCATGTACCAAAAGCAAGTTGGCACCACGGTTAATATGCCGTCCATAACCAGGCCTGGTCTCACATGTTGTAGGCAACATAGATGGGATCAAGTTGGTCTGCCAGGAAGCCATCACGAAGATGCATGCGCTGCTTCTCACCACGTGAGTTGATTGGCACTACACCTGGATCCACAACAACAACTACACCCACAATCAGATGATGTTCCTCCAGAACTGTGTTGGTGACAAGAGGAACAAGATCCAGTGCTTCATTCTCGTTGCCATCTAATTCTACAACCACCACAAGCAGGTTTGTCCAGGTGAACACAGCACTGGAAATTGACACAAAGCATAACCTTATGAACCTCTGCAACTTTTATACTTTAAACAAGGGGTGCACAAATCCTAGGCAACATGTTGCCTGGGTGACTATATTTTGTATGGTGGTGCCTAATAGAAGTGCGGCCCTCAGTAAAAACTTGCTTCATGTTACCTTTCTGGTGCCTAAAATTTTGAAACAGTTAGGTATTTTTGGAAAATTTATGTACGCCCGTTTTAAACATGTTTTACAGAATGAATATTCAACAAATACAAGGAAAAATAATTTATGAACGTGTGTAGTATTACAGTTTGGTGTGATAAGCTTTGCATCAATAAACTGGCATGTGCAATGAACGAAAATATGTCCAGTTAGATATGCAAAATGACATATTCGGAAAATGCGTTCTCTCACAGTGTATACTCTTCTGGTCTTGCCTTTACTTTGACATTGTGTGCTGTACATCACTCACCATTCAGCAATCTTCTTATGGCAACGCATGACACTGTTCTCAATGTCAATAGGATGATAACGCATGCCTCGTAGCATTACAGTCTCGTCTAGGGCACCCACCACAAACACAGCATCATGCAACTCTGAAACACGTAGAGAAACTGTTGCAGATTACTGCCAACTTTTTCGAAAAACAAGTTCCAACTCATTTGCAGTACGTTACAGCCTCCAAGTTCAACCTTCACAGTATTGCTACTCTCACATTTCTGCAACTTTTAAATATGACAGAATTAAATTTAAAAGAATCAATTCTCTTTATGCGTACTTTATGTGTACTAACAAGTTTATGCAGTGTACAAGTTAAATGTAGTATACCATGTTAACATAGCTTAACACAGCTATATAACAGGAACATTTAATGGGTTAGAAATATTATCTATGTAGGCATCTGAAGAATGGAAATGCAAGAAAGCAAAACGGATGCAGTATACTCTCAAGCGTTTCTGTCTGTCTGTGAAAAGTGGAACACAGTCAAAACAATGTTAGGTACATGAGTTACATATTAGTTCATTAATGTTTTAATGAGGGGTGACACAGGTTAAACCTACTGTTGCAACATTCAGTTACAGTCCAATGACTGCCAATTCCCATATATTGCAAAACTTACCTTCAACTCACATCAAAGAATGAGTTTCTCTTTTTTTCCGTAATATTCAGTTTTACTCCTTGCATCACAGAAATGCACCCTTTCTGACTGTACAGCATAGTCATTTAATTAGAAGAATTTTAAGTTGCATGTTTCAGGAATTTTTGTTGGATTTTACAGTGTGTTATTGTTTCAACAATAAAATCTTCAAAGTACATAAAATGTGACAATATCTTCTATGTGTTGGAACTGTTTGTAATGATATAGTGCTCAGCACCAGAAAATTTCTATGTATATTTGAGATTCACGGCTCATACGATTCACAGAATAAACAGTAACTGAGCTAACTGATTTTTAAAATGGACAAGCATTGTGTTCTCTGTTAGGTAGGAAGTGAATTTCTATATAACGTTCATCATGTATTAATGCGTCAAAGGGCTAAACTTTCATGATATTTGCTCATGCTAATGCAGCAGTTTTTAGACATAGAATATAACCTTATAAGCAACCATCAGTAAATTTAGCTATGGAAGATTCATTTCATTTACATAAAGATCCATATGTAATAATACAGAGCTTGTTATATGTTTAAGAATTTTTCCAGTAGACTGGTGGAAAGGTACTTCCTAAGGGTAAGGCTCATTCTTTCAATCTGTTTCTGTATTTTTGAACCCAAGTAATTATTTCATAACATTTTGACTATAAAGACCATAAATTCATATCATCAGCACACCCTGGATACAGTTACTTTAGGTCTAAAGAAAAATTAATAAAACACAAATCATAATACGCCATGTATAAGATACACATCTGAAGCCACTTTCTTCATTTACCTCACCTGTGTTTTCCACCTCGGGGCTCTAGTTACAGAATTCATCAGTGTGCATTAAGTCAACGCACATTTTATCTACAGTAACAAAATCTTGAAAACTACACCTGATATTCAAACCTTCCTGCATCATCTCTTATATGCACTTCAGTCAGTAAAAAATGAATTACAAAAATGTGGAACTGGAAATGAGCAGCTGACAGGTCACGTGCAAGTAACAAAGTGGTCTGCAGTCAATTTTTTACTATCATACTGTTTGACTTTCAAAAAATGAATGATTGAAAATCCTTAAAATGTATTAAATATAAACTTTTTTTATAAATATCTGATAAAAACGGACTTTTCAAAGCAGGCAAAGTTTCTTAATGTGAGAATTTATAAACAAGAGAAAATTTAAAATTATGTTTATGGGAACTTCTTATTTTGGAAACACCATATTCTGCAATTGCGTCAATGTAGAAAACTGGTGGAAAGGCTAAATCACCTCACATTAACATTCAATACACAAAGATAAATATTTTCCACTCACTGTAACTGACTGAATGGATGCAGGTATGACTCTGCATGACTTATTCATTCAGCATCTAATGTTGCACTGCTTTTGGAAGAATTAAAGTTCTCTGACTATAATTCTAGAAGCTGCAAAATTACTTTATTCTGTTCAACACAACAAAAAATTGAGAGTCAGCACATACAAATCTGACATTCAGGTGACCATGCATCATGATAAATTCTTATAATAAAACCAATTACATGCACTAATTTCTCAAAATTATTTTTGGAATAGAACTGTACATGTTTTGGAACAGTTCCTCTGTCCATCATCAGGAGTTTTTCACTGTACACACAGCAATGTTATATGTCATACAGAATTGGTTTTGTTCTGCTGCTGGTGGGCAGCAGAACAAAACCAATTCCAACCTGATCCTGTTCACAAGCTAACCTGTATGACATATACCATTGCTGTGTGTACAGTGAAAAACTGATGATGGAAAGAGGAACTGACATGCAGAGTTTTATTCCAAAAATAAATTTGAGAAATTAGTGCATGTAGTTGGTTTTATTACAAGAACATATAAATCTGTTGTGCTGCATTGCATGGAAGTACAGATAGGATTATTATTTTATCAGAACTATATCATTCTCTCATTTCCTGCCAAAAGTGCAATGCATGTGTCACCAGGCCACCCAGCAGCTGACACAAACAATACTGATGAGAAAAAATGATGACCCTCTAGTAGACAATACACATGCAGGTATTCTAAAATTCTAAAATGAGCCATCCCCGTTGTGTGTATATAAACAATAGGTGTGGGATCAGTAAATAACACAACAATATCTAAAAAAAGATGTTGAATAAAGGATGAAGTAAACTATATGTTTCGGCCTAATGTGGCCATCATCAGGTTTTCATCCGAAAGTATGGTGGTAATGCTTTACAGGATTGGTATGGGTATGTCGCAATGGTGAGATCTCAGTATCTGTGATGCTTGTTATATGCTATTTTTAAGGGGAATGGGGGGGGGGGGGATACAAACGATAGAGAGCACACACATAAGTACATACCTTCAATTACCACTTATTACACTTCGCCACACAAGTCACCTACCCACACACACTGACCCACATCAGCTCTTATTCTTTGGTTTTTCTCCTCTCCACAGAACCCATAACGAAAGCCCACCAGCAGTAGACATCGGATATGGACAAACAATAGCTGGAGACCCACATAGGACAGCAGCGAGCAGACATACTTCAGCTGCACACCCCAGGATAGCGCACATCACA
>Ga0131853_10010461_pt1 | contig 16962 bp, 8 predicted proteins | sample TergutLab28metaG_FD_92764 | JGI IMG/M metagenome (GOLD analysis project Ga0131853, IMG submission 92764) | Labiotermes labralis P1 segment gut microbial communities from Petit-Saut dam, French Guiana - Lab288 P1 (version 2) (version 2) | ecosystem: Host-associated > Arthropoda: Insects >...
TAGGATGCGGGAATTGGCGGGCTTTTGTCAAAATTGTAATGAACCTTCGAATTTCATTAAAATGGGACCTATTAGCTTAGCAACGTCAGTATGACTGACAGTCCTATTAACAGTCAATACGTAGAGCCGAAACATGTCGTTGTCGTGGGCATATCAGTTTTCGTCCACAGATAAACCACTACCCTTCGCGAGGACAAAAGCCATATTCGTTTTCGTCCACGACCAGCAGGTATTAGGTCCTTTTTGGTACACGGCTCCTAACTTGAGAATGAGCATAATGCAGGTACGAAAGGCATCAGGTTTGGGTGGCAGAAGTTTGTTTGAAATGGAGCTGACAGAATTAAAGAGAAATGCGTTACAAAAATGTAATAAAATAATATATCAATTTTTATCAAGCAGTGCAATCTTACTTTAATACAATTCTTAAATAAGTATAATTACAACAAGCGACAGACTATAGGTTGTGGCAGAGTTCATTCATCAGCTTGCTTTGCGTAGTACTCTGGTCCCCGGGGAGGAAATAAACTAATTGTGCCATTGTGTTTTGATAGGAATGTCACTTAGTAAACATGGATCAGTGGTCAGCTGTACACCGTACGTTCGCCGCAGAGACGTTTCGGAGAAATAACGATTCTGTGATAACAGCGCAAAGAATATTCAGATATAATTTTAGCAAAGGGAGCCACAAGGGTTTCTGACCGCAACATTATCAAGAACTGGGCACAGAAGTTTCGAACCACGGCTTCTTAAACAAATAAAATTTAAAAAAAACCCCGGAGGCAGATTCAGAAGGGTGCGGATACCAGAAAACACTGGAAGAGTACGAGCTGCTATTGGTCGCAGTCCCAGTTCAGTTGCCCTCAACACATCGAGCAGTCCACTCCGTCCGATACTTCAATATGATTTATATTTTTATCCGTACAAATCACACATTGTGCAAGAACTGTCAGACCGTGACTTTGCTTCAAGAAGTGTATTTTGTGAGCAAATGTTTTTCTACATTCCAGAACGAAAATCGCGGTGTTATTCGTCACTTGAAAATGTCAGATGAGGCTCACTTTGAACTCTCTGCCTGTGTGAATACACAAAGGGTGCGATATTGGAACGAAGCTAATCGGCATGATGTGCGTGTGAAACAAATTCGGTCAGAGAGTAACATTGAGGTCTGGGATATCAGTGTTCGGCATCACTGATCTTTATTTTTTCAAGGATGAAAATGGCAGAGCGGTTACTGTGACATCTGACCGGTATGTGTATATGGTGAATAAGTTCTTGTTTCCAGAGTTAAGCTGTCGTGATATTGACCTTGCCACCATCGGGCAGCAACCAGTTGGACCAACAGCACATACCGCTCGGCAGTCAACCAACACCTTAAGGGCTCCATACACTCGAAGTTAAACTGTGGAGTTTAACTGTGGGAAAAAAAAAAAAAACTTCAAGAAAAACTGAACTAATGTTCTCTGGCACAGCACAGGTCCCTCATCAGGTTTCTCATTTTTTTTTGTCAGTTCTGTGTGTCTTCTTGTGCGTGCGACTGTGGGGGATAAAAGCAAGGCTGTCGTTTGCTGTTTGCTAGCCACATCGGCCATAATGTTATCAGAAAAGAAGAAAAGGGGGCGTAAAATTTTGAGTAATAAGTGGTATTTGAAAAGGAATATATCATGCGATGCTCATCTGCTGAAAGAGTTGTTAGAAACGAATGTGCCTTGATATGATGCCATCATGGTGTCGGCAGGTAAACTGAGGAAACTGTGGGATTCCCTTATTGAACTGCGCAGTTTTCTGTGTGAAAGACGACTGGAAAGGACAATTCTGAGACCTGCGCTATTGCCTGCACAAACTGCGCAGTTTACTCAGTGTTTCCGTCAGGAATGACGTCACACAGTAAAATCGCTCAGTCTAACTGAGAGTGTATAGGGCGCTTTACAATATATGTATGATAATCGCATAATCTTCCGCTATGGTGACATTTCTCGGTAAGTCCGTTCGCCCGATCTGTTGGTTTGTGATTTCTGTAAGGCCGCTTGAAAAGCAAAGACTTTCAAACACGTTCCGGCAGACTTGCATAACATCAAACAAAGAATTTATGATGCAATCACTGCTATCCCACACGCCATGTTAGATCTCCTCTGCGTAATGGGAAGTTTTTTGAACCGAGTGCATCAGTGCAACAAACTTGATGGACATCCGACGGGTGTTATTTTTGAGGAGCACATTCATAAATAATGGAAAATGTGTGGCTTTCAGTTCACATCACTTTGAATAAAATTTAGTGAATTATGGTCGAATAATGTCTCTTTAAAAATGGTACAATACACCTGTCCTTATTTAATTAAATTCTTAAGTTACGGATAATTATATCAATCAGGCGATTATGTATTCGTTCTGTCACAATCTGTTCACACTTATAACACACACATAACATTTTTTTTTGTATCTGCAACTAACTTCGGGAAAAAAATCTAACGTAGAAATTTCTTCTCTTTTATATTTTCTAATTAAATCGTCTATCAATCCCTTAGTTGGTGACTGTAGCGGGCAAATTAACACTTAAATTTTTTCGTAAATAATATGTTGACAATCTGATAATTACTAATCAACTGATTAGGGATGAGAATTCTAGAAGTATTTCCACAAGTGTGAGTGCAAATAACACGTGTTCATTGTCAGCTGCAGATTAATGCTAACAAAATATCCAGTTTGTTAAAAATTACGAGATAGCAGTGATATCGATCGGGATGAAGAAGTGGAGACGTCAGAACATCTTCTACCCAGTACGTGAACAAGTGAATGGCAAGCTGATCCTCTTACGTACCTGCACATCGTTCTTAGAATAAGAAGAACAACAGCTAGAAACTATGAGCGAAGAAGGTTAACACAGGGATCTGTTAGAAATATGATACTCGAACTTGACTGGCTAAACATGTTGGTAGACGGGGTTGGAAACAAAGGTTACAGCATTCAAGCTGACCAAGTATGATCTGTACACCGTGATGTTGCTTTCATTAACTGCGATTTATTTTTCATGGCGTAACAGAGCCTAGAGGGCCAGGGCATCACGATCCCACTCATACACACCACACTGGGAAGGATTCACTTGATGAAGAAAACTCTACAATCTCTACAACACTCACAAAATACAGACATCCAAGCCCCCCTCGGGATACGAACCCGCTATCCCAGGCGAGTGGTCGCAGATGCACCGCATAGACGGCGCGACCAGTGGGGTCAGCGTCATTGACCGGGATGTAAACATGAATAATAGTCGTGGATGCAAAAGGACAGACTTGAGACCTACCTGTTTTCCCATGGACGAAAAAGGATACAATTTTGAAGCCTACGAGCGACCGTAAACAAAAGCCGACATCCGCGATACACGGTGCAATGTTTTTCTTTTTTTGTACAGACGTTACCGTCCGGGCCCAGATTTGAAGCCGGTGTCGTATACTAACCGTCTTACGAATATACAGGTAGGATGGTATTTCAATTATAAGGTATATATTTGTATTATTCAGTAACAGTAAAGCAGCAAGTTCCAAAATATAGAATACTTGTTGCTCAATAGAGAAATGTCGACACTATAGGAAGTAACAGTGTCTTCAATGTCAAGTATTAATTATATCATAAAGCAACCAGGACACCAAATGTCACCCAAAAGTCCAGCTTGGCTGAAGCAATTGTTGTACCAAGTGGACTCATAATTGTACCCTGATGGCTTAAAAGCACGTGGTTGTTTCATGATTTTAATGCTTAGAAGCTTCCAGTTCAATGCACCATCACGTGAAAGCCAACGCCCTAATTTGCCTTATAGAATGGCTTTACGAGACATACTTGGGGGGATTCAGTCTACATCAGTAATCACTGGAAACTCTGTCACTTTGCTACTGAAATCTTCGCTTATAACATCGACAATTCACTAACAACAAATTCATATTTTACAAGTATCTATCCAGAACCAGCTGTAATAATACATCATCTGCTAATAAATAAAGTAGCTATTTACACGGCACCGTGTGTTGTTGTGGACTTGAATTTCAATTCAAAAGCGTTCCAAGGCACTCAAGACTTCCCTCTCGGTCAACGCGTTCCACAATCTATGTTTCCAGCCCACCATCGCATTTGGGATACTACACCGGGACTTCCAGAATACGGAGGAGGGGTGCCACACTTTTAGTTTTGAAGTTTGGTACCACATCCTGGTTTCTTTCTTCCTATACACACACGCGGGTGTAGGGTCTGTTTATACGTCTTAGATTTGGATTCTTATTGCACTGTTTGCTTTCCTTGTTTCCGTCTACAACTGGAATAATTATTCCATTACACACCTTGCCCGTGAATAATATTGATACACATACTGCACCGCCATTTCTTGAAGTTGAAATTTCGTACAGTATTTTGAACTTTAGGTTTAGTTACGTAGTTGTGAATTTGTTCAGTGATGACAACAGCTGGTATCACAGACAGTCCACTCACAATGGATTTGGACCGCAGTTGGACCGCAAATTCCGTTATTCACGACTGCGGAAAAAAAAATACAATTCAATATAGCCTACCTGCCTAAACCCTACTGTTTACACCAATCTCTAACAAGACAGGCAATGTACGTACAACGAAATAACGAGGAGCGTCCGGGCAACCACCGTTGCAATGGAAAAGCAATAAGTATTACACATTCTGAGTATGCATTTGTAGCCTTAGGTACCCAGGATGCAATGCGCTTGCGCTGCACAGTATTCTTCCACATTACCCCATAAACGGAACGATTCTCGACAAAAAGGTTATTGGGCATAAAATGTGTGTTTCGATTCCCTCTACAACTTTTCTCTGAAAAATTTTATTGTAAAGACTGAGCGACGTAAGATTAAAATGTATATTGGTCTTCATGTAAAATACCCGTTATTATTGTCCGATTTTAATTAAACTTGAATTTATACAGAGATTTTCGAAAAAAAAAATACTCAAGTATCAAATTTCATTAAAATCCATCCAGCGAAGTCGAGTTGTTGCATACGGACAGACGGAAGGACAAACATGATGAAGCTAATAGTCTTTTTCGCCATTTTGTGAACGCGTCTAAAAATGCATCGTTTTTAGCTCACCTTAAAGTACGGCCTCCAAAACGAAGATTTATGAAGCAAACATGCCCTTCTGTACAGGCAGTACATTTCCTCCACTATACCCTCTAAACTCCAGAGAAACACCGCAAATGGCAACAAAGGCCACATCGCCAACAGTAACGCCTTGAGGCAGATTTTTCTAAACATGCCTCTTTTCACCCGCCAGTCTTACCCAAATTTACTCTATGTTTGGACGGAAGTTCGTAAAACTCCTGGTTCGTACTGTCAGGAAAAGTTGACAACCACGTTCATTTGATCTTCCTCCGCGGACTACTGTTTAACCTTTTGGCGCCGGAATTATTTTCCAAATTTTAGCACACCCTGTATATAAAATGTGAATAATACAGGAACCAAATACATTAGAATTATGAAACAAACTGCATTTTGAAGAAAAAAAAACGGAGAGTATACACCATGTTTAAAATATTCGGTACCTATATTTGTTTAATAAATATATTAAATGCAACTTTGGAGGTTAGCGGTGCGGTACGTCAACTATAATTGACATTAGGCGTTAAAAGGTTAATATCTATTTACACACACTTGTCGCGGAAATCGATCCATACTTTAAGACTCGACCCGGTACGTTCACCGTTGCTTAGCTTGTTACGCAGGTTTTTTAACGCGCTACGGACGTATTGATGTTCTCAGAGTCGTTTCATGGCTGAAGGCCGGTGATAGCGCCACGCACTCCTTTTGACACGCTCTTATAAATTATGAATGGGTCTTCTGATGGGATAAAAAGTTCGCGTGTTCGGATACGTGAAGGGACGTCAGCCCGGGCTCAAAAAGGACGTTACAGCTGCTAGGGACAATACTAGAAACAAGAGTCGACCGACATATTTCGCTTGCGAATTGCAGCAGCACTGCTAATAAGTGCCAGGCAGTTCTGGCAAAGGCTTGGTGAATTCTGATTTTCGTAGACTCTCGAAGTATAACATTTTTCCTTACGATATTTGCATTTCACTTCATTCTCGCTGCATATGTGTTTAGACACACACATCTATTCTTAGTTTAGAAAATATTTCATAAAAATAACTTATAAAATGAGAGTGGTGCTTTTTCCTTTCCGTTCTAATGTACATTCGTAAAATATCTAGTGTCATTTCAGTACAGTGACAATATAATAGTTATGCAAAGGTTAGAAAACAAAGTCGTACATATCTTTACAAAACCAAACTCAAGGTAAACGAACCATCGTTTTCAGTACGCAAGTTACACGTATCGGCGTTCAAGACCAGCCCAGGTTGAGAAATTTCTTCTTGATACCAATCCAGACTGGCCCTAGGGCCCCCTTAGCCTCGTCTAAAGGGGTACCGGGGTTCTTTCCCGGGTTAAAGCGGGTGGGGGTGACGTTTACCACCTACCCCCTTCTTGCGCCGAGGTTAGGCATGAGCAGAGCAACAACTCTACTCTACACACCTCTGTGCCTCAACTGGAATCTTATAGGGAGACCTTTACCTTAACGTCATACTTTCTATGTTAACGAGACGTGTCAACACACAGCAACAGACTCGTTCGTTTATTTTGGCTATTATTAACATGCGACTCGCGAGCCGACGTTTCCCGACGCCTGATCCAGTGGGTAACAGGCTGTGCCTCTTCTTCCTGCGGATCATTAATCAGCTTAGCCCCTGGCGAGAACTTAATCCTCATCAATGCACAGGCACGCTCTCTAGAACTTGGCTCGTCACTACTTCGTATACACAAGTTAAAACGGTCATTTTCAAAACTTCGCCGTGACTTGTGGTTGCTTCAGGTGTTTAATATACCCTATGCAACAAATGTACAGTACACGTTCAATGTTCTTCAACCAATGTTATGTGATCCCAGCGTGTAGGTATCCCTAGAGCTTTCAAACGGAAAGGAACAGAGCCGAGCTGACAGACCAGCTTTGTTCTATATGTGCTGTCAGTCCGACAGTTTCCACGTACCTTCAGCAGCAATTAACCTGGTGGCATACGAGTCGGAGTTGAGTGTCTTGTCACGTCAGCCATTACAGTGGTACTTTAAAGAGAGGTAGCATAACCGGTAAGTCAACTAAAAGAGGGAAAAGGCGCAAAATGTCGCGAATGCTTACAGACATATGAACAAATCAGTGTAGGAGTAAAAACGACAAATTCCTGACACATCCAACGAAAACAGCTGCTTAAAGCATGGGTGGGGTGGGAGGGACAATGAAGGCTTCCTGGGTAGCTGATATTCAAAGAAAGCGAAGAAGACAAGTTGATCTGTGTCTTTGAATATGCAGATACACTAGACCGACAGTAATGAGAACGAGAATGTATGAAGGGAGAATATGAATAGCAAGACAAAGGAATGAGCAGCTGCATGACAGTGAACCTGATGAAAGTGAGAGCGGAATATCATAGGTAGAAGTACTAGAAAACGTTTAGGGTTATGTGCAGGTGATTATTAATAACGAACTGTCAAATTTATTGCAAACGTTTTTTTTAATATTATCATCACGTCGTACGGAAAGCATACATACAGTGCAGTTTTGCTTGTTAGCAATCTCCTTCCTGAAGGAGAAAACGAAACACTACAATATCGTCGTGCGGGCGACTGGTGGCCTCTCAACTGAACATTACACCGGAAAAAGTGTCGATAAAGGCGTAGGAAAGCTGAGCAATAAGTATAATGGTGGACTGTTATCACGTGAGATGTAACGCTGGGTGTGGGGTTCTTCGCAGGTGGATTAGATGGGAAATTTCTGACGTATGTTTTCAAAACGGCAAATTTCATCACAAACCCGCATGTATTCCGAAGCATATGTTATCATCCACACACACACACACATGCAGTGCATAAGAAAGGGTCCGAATAATTACAAGACATTTTCTAACTAAACGTCTCGCAAATTCATTTTGAGTCTTAATAATTATTAAATTTTAACTTATACTGTCGTGGTTTTACTTGTTGTGCTGAAAACCCTACTTTTCTTTTATTGCATATGCCACTGTTTCTTTGGTTGTTTGCTTTGTTTGAAATTCTGCCAGAAATTTAAGAGGCCAGGTACGTTATGAACTTAACACTGAAGTAGAAACAATGATCCCAAACGACTTAGTGTAGAAGATAAGTTCTTGAGCACAGTGGGAATCTGGGACAGCACTGTTCAGCACACGACTGGAAAAACAGAAAAATGAGTACAGGAAAAAACCAATTACGTTTATGACAATCGCTTGGTACTGAACTGCACACAAAATAGTGCTGGGCTTAATGAAAATACTTTTCACTGTCAGTTACACGGGTTTTGGGACCTGGAGGATTTGGAACGGTAACATGGCTTAGGCTGAGGGCTGGACAGCCGAGGAGCTGTTGGTTGATTTCAGCATAGAAAGGGATTCTTCTTGTCTACAAAGTGTTTCAAAAGGCTCCACCTACCCTCCTACTCGATATATGGAGGGGGATATTTCTCCGGGTGTAAAGCGGCCGGGAAATGAAGCTAAAACATGAAGGAACTCTATTACTGTTCCCGCACATTCTTTCCTGGCGTGCTCAGGGACAATCTTAGCTTCACTCTGGAGACTGTATTCATGACAAGCATCTCATGTTACTGTCTTGTAGTTTCTTCGAATGCAATGCAGGACTACATGTGCTTTTGTGTAAATGTATACATGTAATTCAAAGTCTCCTGTTCACTGAATAGTGGGTGTTTCTTTTTCTGGCGTGAAGTGACCAGGGAATGGAGCTCTTCACTCAGCTCAATTTGGTATCAGAATCAAGAATGAGAGCAGATATACCTCTACTGCTCCTGTATGCCTTCATATCGAGCAGTCGTGACTATATTACTTCGTTTTTTAACCCCTGTAATCACGCAGGCCGACGTACGTACGGTACACGTGTGGATACATGTATGCCTAAGATATGCGCCCGGATATTCAGGACAGACAATGTGCGTACAGCGTAGCAATGGAGCGAACTCGCGTAATGTTTATATCTCCTCGGCTTACTTAACATCCTAAAACTATTTCAATCAAAGACAGAGTTTTCATGGCGATTTAATGTCGCCAGGAACAACAAAATATACTCAAGTTTTCTTTAAAGTGACCGATATTTTGACCGATTTTAACCAAATCTGAGGTTTTTTCGATGGCTGTTCATAGAAGTCCTCACTATGAGATTTCACGGAAAGTTGCTTAATAGGAACGGCGCTAATACATTCAGACAGGCGAATGGATAGACAGATGGACGGAAAAGAAGGTAATATGCAACGTTCGCCAAAATACGAAGGCGCCTAAAAAGCATCAAGGGTTGTTTTCTGCAAATGGGGTTTAATATACGAATTGTAGACTAAAAATAAGCCCATACAACACCAACAAAGGGGTCGGCCATATGGACACACATTTAAAAATATTTTCGTTAATACTCAACAAATCTAGATGATTATTTCAGACAATTTTTGAAATAAAAAGTTTGATATTCTTGGATATAAGGCCTCTACTGAAGATGGCGTCAGAAGATTCCTCCGAAACGTTGGTACCTATCTACCAAACCACGAGGCGTTACAGTGAGACGAAGGCAGCGTTTATAGACACCACAATACGAATCTCCAATATGCCGTTACTAGCATCAGCCCTGTTACAGGGTTACAATACCTCCCTAACAGGGAGCCTACTCTTCGATAAAACAGTCAGTCTTGCTGGCTACGAAATCCTCACAGTCACAATAGAGTCTGCAATAGACAGCTATATTAGGTACGAATGGGGAGTTTTTGCTGTGAATCCAATTAGAGGGAAAATTAAAGTTAAAAAGTGGTGTCCATGTCAACGATATCAAGGCATGAAGAAGGAGTAGCACACATCTACTCAGTCTTACCCTAGGTACTAGATGCAGGTCAGTGGTCAACTTCACACACCGACCGTTTACCTCCAGGGAAGAACTCCAGTGCCCACTGAATAGAAGGTTAGGTGGGCCTCAGAGCCGGTCTGAAGGTTTTGGAGAAGAGAAAATCTCTTGCCCCTGCCGGGAATCGAATTCCGGCTTATCCAACACATTTACTAGTTGCTAAACCGAAGACGCTAACTAGACTTCCCAATTAGGGAAAAAATGTCGCCAAATACTGCCGTGAATCGATCGTGCCAATTACAGCAGTGCGGAAATAATTGCAGAAACGAGGAAGGCCCTTTAAAAACACGGAATTCGAGATGCGTTTTAGACGCGTTCTCATAACCGCAAAAAACGACTAATGCCTTTATTATTTACGTCCGTCCGCACTAATCAGTACGGCTCCCACTGGTCGGATTTCCGTAAAATCTGATATTGCGAACTTCTACGAAAATCCAAATTTGTTTAAAATCAGGCAACAATGTCGGGCATTTTACATGAACAAACAAATACACATTATTGTTGCTGGCGAGATTAAATCGCCATAAACGCGTTCTCTTCGAGTGAAGTGTTATCAGGATGTTAGTTTAGTTGAAAAGGAATAAACACTACGCGAACGATTCATAATGTTATGTTTTACTAAAATGCCTACATTGTTGCTAGCTGCACCTGAATAGGTTTCTGTAGGAAAAAAAAAAGTACAAGGCCTATCTGAACTTGAATTGCGGGCAAAATCAGCTGATTGTTATGCATTCGCAACGTAACGTTACACACACATTGCTTATTTGATATTTATTGGTGACATTGATAATGCCATTCAAACTTCATCATGGTGAGCTTGCTAGCTGATGCACCTTCAAATGTACGAGGACTGGTAGAGACTTCTTCTTGAATGCAAAGAAACCACGCCCTTCTCCGGAATTGGGCTGGAAAATGTGTGAAATGCGAGAAACTATGGTGGAAGAAACATGCATGACTAATGCGTCAGTATGACGAATCTATAAGAGAGCTGTGTACACCAGCTGCGGCAAGCTGATGCCGTTTAAGATACATCATGCTGCTCAACGTTTTGCACTGGAGATGAAATAAGTTACTGAAACTGATAGTATTTAGCAGCGAGCCACATACGACTGAGTGGTCTGTACCACTGTTTGTCGAAATTTCTATTCCGGAAGAAGTCGGGTCAGAATATGGCGACGTTGTCTACTACAGCATGTCTGGGATGAGGAGGTAATGAGTTCTTCGTTTGAGAAACGAAGCTTATCAAATTTCACGGAAAATGTAAGCCTAATTAATGAGTGGCATTTTACATATGTGAAGACCTTTGAAGCAAAAGTGAACCTGCATAACATATGAGCGAAAAAAGACTTACACATTTCAAGTCTTCTTTAAGGTGGATATTCCGTTGTAATTATACAAATTATAACCGTCAACCTGTCACAACGGCATGGGGCTTCCTCAAGTTGCGGATGGTGGAACGTCCTTCAATATGGAGGGTAGCTGCGAATATATTGAATAAGAAGTCGCGGACAGCCGACAAGGGGTAGCACTCCAGCTTGGGGGTTGGGCGAGGTGCTAACAACTCCTCACCGTAAAAATCTCTTATTACGACATACTCACACGCACACGCACACACACACACACACACACACACACAAGAAAAAAGCTTTAGTAGGTGCTAGTAAGGAGATTGGACTAGAAGTAAATGCTGATAAAACTAAGTACATGGTCATGTCTCGAGATCAGAATGCAGGATGAAGTAAAAGCACAAAGATTGATAATAGTTCCTTGGAAAATGGTGGAAGAGTTCAAATATTTGGTAACAGCCTAAACATATCAAAATTCTATTCAGGAAGAAATTAAGAGCAGACTGAAGTCAGGGAATGCTTGCTATCATTCGGTGCAGAATCTTTTGACTTCCAGCTTGCTATCCAAAAATTTAAAGATTAAGATATGCAGTACTATAATTTTTGTTGTTGTTTTGTATGGGTGATAAACTTGGTCGCTCACATTGAGGGAGGAACGTAGGCTGAGTGTGTTTGAGAACAGGGTGTTGAGGAAAATATTTGCGCCTAAGAGGGGAGAGGTAAGAAGGGAGTGGAAAAAACTACATAATGAGGAGCTTAATGATCTGTAATTCTCACCCAGTATTTTTCGGGTGATAAAAACGAGAAGAATGAGATGGGCGGGGCACGTAGCGCGTATTGGGGAGAGGAGGGGCGTATAGAGGGTTTTGGTGGGGAAAACTAAGGGAAAGAGACCACTTGTGAGACCCAGGCGAAAATGGGCAGATAATATTAAGATGGGTCTTCAGGAAGTGGGATGTTTGGGTATGGAATGGATCGAGCTGGCTCAGGATAGGGACAGGTGGCGGGCACTTGTGAATGCGGTAATGAACCTTTGGGCTTCATAAAATGCGGAGAATTTCTTGACTAGCTGAAAAGTGGTTTGCTTCTCAAGGACTCTGCTCCATGGAGTAAATAAGTAAGTATGTAAGTAAATGAGTAACCGTCAACAAAACTAAGTTTTGGTGTTTATTAAAGCAACATGTTTCGACCCAAGTGGCAGTGTACATTGCATTCTGTGAACACTGAGATCTCAATTTACAAATTCCTTACATTATTACATTATGTATTCAAACCACTGTTAAATCTGATTAAAATAAGTGTTAATGTGGTAGTGTAACCACGCGATTTGGTTAATAAACACCAAAACTTAGTCAAGTTGACAGTTATAATTTATACACTTATTTCCCACCTCGCACGACCTTTCTGGAATCCTCAACGCCATACAGTTTTAGACAGACGCTAAAGGCCAAATTCGTTAGCATCATTCATAAGGTTCAAAATAATTTTTTTTTCCCCCAAGGTTTTAGATGTTTCCACCAGATGACCAATAAAATCTGAATACTAAAAAGTCGTTTTGCCTTTGACATTGATCAAGTACCAATGCAGATGCAAATGGAGAAAATTAGTTTACGTAATAACGAAAATAAAAATCCTTTCACTGAGGGAAATACAAAGAGCTGTCTGCGAGCTTATCTCAAGACTTTTAACGCTTTCAAAACTTTCCCGAGGAAAAAGCACCAGCAATTTTTAGCACTTGCATTTAAGAACAAGCTTTTCTGGTCATGAACTTCCTAAAAGGCAAACTTTTTTCCAAGCTTAACGACCATCACTAACACACGATGTTACGAAATTATTCTTCAAGTTTCAAAGCAGACATTTACACAGTAGCTAGGGGACATCCAGTCTCAGAAATACTACTAATGAATGTTATGAAACAGCGTAATGGCTTTGCAGACAAAACTATTCATCGAACTGAAGTAAACATACCGCTGTAGCAGTACGTATGAAATAAATAAATGGTGGAAAATTACGTCTGCAAAACAAGTGTGCGACTGCGTGTCAGCTCTTTCTGAAAATGGTCTTATTTATTCCGCCGTGAAAGCATCCCAAGCAAGCGGACCGCGTCAAGAAGCTGCAGGAGAAAAAAAGGTTCTCGTCCGTTTTCTGTATAGTATATTGCCTGCATCTTCCTCGTAAGAGGTGTACTGTATGCAAATGTATCTCTCATAAACGCGGCATAGACCGGTATAGACCGGGTACACATAAATAAACGTTTCTCTATTCTACTCCCTATTTTAGTTAACCCATGTTTCATTTCCGTGTTCACAAAAGCCCCCCCCCCACCCCTGGTCTGTACCGAGTCATATGAAACAAATGCACACATTCCCAACATGTTCCTTTTACGGTGTATTTGAATATCAGCCACCCATCTACGGCTAGGTCTTCTAAGTAGTCTCCTTCGGTTATTCTAACCAAAATATGGTAGGCATTTTTCTGCTGTCATATGTGTGCCACATGACCCGCCCAACTCAACTTCTACGATTTATTTACATGTATACAGGAAAATGTAACTACCCCAACAATTTCATCCCGGTTATTCTTCCTGCTAATACCGCCTGTGAAGATGTTCCGAAACGTCGGCACATAAAATTCAGACGCCGGGAAATCGCCCAAAAGAAAGAATACAACATTCAGAACAGGGCGAAAGTTTGAAATCAAGAAGTGTTGTAATACTGATTTTTTTGTATTAATTCAAATTTCCCTGTCTAAATTGATTCGGTTACTGTGCCTATTACACTAATGCACTACTATACTACCGCTACCAAGCATGATGGTTGAGTAGGTAAAACTAATGCTTAATATTTGGGAAATCCCAGATTCCAATCTCGACCCGCAGACCGGCTACTTTGACTGACATTTTCAAGCGGTTTGCCTCAGTCCGTCCAGGTCATGTCAGCATAGAATTATGCCACGACCTCTACCGCCTACATATTTCATTATTTATTACATTATTTACTATCAACCTATCAGTTCAAGTTACAGGGTTTAGAGTTTCAGCTACTGCCAGCTATGTGAAATAAGACGGATACTACTATTCGTCCTGCTACTATTAGATATGATTTATGATATTTATTGTTTATGAAGATGAATTGAAGGCCTTGCATCTCTGGAATACGAAATCAGCAGTGCTAATCAATACTAGAGAGCGACTTTCGGTTTTTTTTGTAGTCCAGCCAAGGCGATTGTTATGCGGCAAGGAACAGAACTGTGCGTGCAAGAGGAGGTGTTGATTGTGCTACAGCGCTTTAGGTGTCTCTGTAACCAGTGGCTTTGTTCAGTACATAGACAAGAACAATATAAATGTTATTGTCTTTTAATTTATTACAGGCCTCATCAGGGATAAAACTGTATTTATTACACTTTTTTTCTCATTAACTATGACTTGTTATTTAACTGAACTGCATGCATCATCATTTTGTTGTGTGTTCTGGTCTTTGGTTTTGTGTTTTCGAATCCAAACATTTTGTGCATTAGTGCTGAGGCAACAATTAGAGTGTACTATTACAACATTACTATAGCTTAGTGCTACAACTATTGTTGTTGTTACTTCAAAATATCCACAACACACCTTTCAATGCTCGCAATATAATTATGTACCGTTTCTTCTTGCCACTCTCTTCAGTATTGACCGTCCACTGGCGCTCTCACTATAACTCCAATTACGCTGCCAAAATCAGCACATGTATAAGTAAAGAATTGAATTCAATTATTTACAGTCTTAGCGCTCGGGCCTGGCTTATGTAAACAGTATGTGCAGAGGAGCGAGTTAATGATGACCCTAGCCGGCAGGTGTCAGCGGTCTGATATTGCTGAATATCATAACAGTCCTAGACCAAGTCTCACGCAGACGTAATATTGGCAACTCGTGCACTACGAGAATGAGAGTTTTGGGAGTCGTGTACGGACGGACAGACATGCGTATCTCCGAAACGTTAGACAAGCGGGGGGAAAAACAGAGGCTATGGTACGACACCGGCACTTGGTCTCGTTCCCACGTCATTAAAGACCAGCGTTCATAAACTTCAAGCTGTAAAGATCAGCTAGAACCTGTGCAGTTCGACAAAGCACCCGCTAGTAAGACTCAATTCCTCTCAGAAATGACGCTGTGTCGACAGATGAATACCGACGTTTCGGATTCCTTCATCTCCAGACCTTAAGCGGTCTATTCCTTGAAGACGGAGGCAGCAAACTGCTCCGATGTTTCGGTAACTATGGTATATACCAATCGACACAGCGTCACTGATATATGATTGACTTTGCATCAACATAAATACGAGAACTTCAAATCCCGTATCTATTAGAAGTCTAACTCTTTGAACACATACATGCTACTCGGTTGTAACAGAAACTCTCCCACAAACGTCTTACATGCTGCTTGGTTTTCATTGGCGAAAATGCTCATCTACTGCGACTTTCGTATTAAAAAAAAAACCCTCAATCTAAAAGTTCAAAATCACCGAGTAAAATTTCGGAGCAGCTAGAAACAGAATGTCCGGAGCTGCTTCGAAAATTGCACAACCCACCCTAAAAAAGCAAGTCAATGCAAAATGAAGCCATTTGCGACTGAGATTTAAGGTGACGAGGATACTCTTTGGCCTGTACTGTGGCAGTGGTTGTTTGTCAGGCGAGGTTTAAAAAGAGGGAAAGTTTCGGTCCATTCTCACAATCAGAAGAGAAGTTCACACGCTCTTATTCGGATGTTCCAAGAGAAAATTCGGCGTCACAACAAATTCCACAACTTTTGCGTAAGTTTACTGGAGTTAGTTCGAACTGCGACGGTAATTAGAATTTTGGAAACAACGTTTTGTAGGCGGATTGGGGAATCGACTCAAGTTACTGAGCGTTAGCCGTACGTCGTCTTTATTTTGTAAGTTAACTTCACAAAATGTGGAACCACAATAATACTTCTAAAACCGGATTATCCGGTTCCGTTGATTTTGACTTTACTAGAAGAAATTCCGGCCTGGCTCTGCCACTTTATCCGTTGGCATACGCTTTATTAGCTGTTGGCCTCCTGACCTTTCCCTGTCGTAATTCTTGTACTTGAACAGTTGTGTTTAAACCAGCATCCGTCTAGTCATCACAGATAAAACAATGCATTCAGTACATTCGTGTCTTTTATATGGTGATGCCTCCTCTCAGTATACTGTCCGTTTTTTGATACTGGATCATGAATTCACTTAGAAATGACATTGTATCCAGATACCACCTTTGCCTTTATTTTAGCGTCGAAATCAAATGGTGTTTACTGTTAATCACGTGCGACTCCAGCGAACGATTTCCGAAGGGAAGGCCGTGTTGTTTTGCACTGTACCGCTGTAAACATAGAAAATTGAATATTCTATTAATTTTTCCGGATTTACAGATGTTTACTTCATATTAGGCATTTAACAAAAAACTCCGTGGCCTTAGTCCGCACGCGAACTATACCGACAGAGAGGCCGCCGCCGGTCGGCGAAGTTAGTGCCAACTTTTTGCGGATAGACGGGTGTCACGTGGTCAGCGCAACGGGTCCCCACAGCCGTTAATCTCTGTTTTCTAGACCTGGAGCCGCTATTTTTTTCATTCAAGTAGCTCCTCAATTGACCTCACGAGGCTCACGAGGCTGA
>Ga0131853_10010462_pt1 | contig 16961 bp, 11 predicted proteins | sample TergutLab28metaG_FD_92764 | JGI IMG/M metagenome (GOLD analysis project Ga0131853, IMG submission 92764) | Labiotermes labralis P1 segment gut microbial communities from Petit-Saut dam, French Guiana - Lab288 P1 (version 2) (version 2) | ecosystem: Host-associated > Arthropoda: Insects >...
CCCAGAAGGCTCCCGGCGGGCTGACCGCCCACATCGGCATAGTCGAAGAAGGCCGCGTCGCCGTAGGCGCGAAGGTTTCCCCCGAAATCGACACCAAGGAGCGTTTGGCCACAAGCCGCAACCACTCCGCGACCCATCTGCTGCACCGCGCCCTGAAAGAGGTTATCGGCAGCCACGTGGAGCAGGCCGGCTCGTTAGTGTCCCCCGGCAGGCTGCGCTTCGACTTCACCCACTTCTCAGCCCTAAGCGCGGCGGAGCTTGCGGATATCGAAGAGCGCGTGAACGCCCAAATCCTGATGGCGTATCCCGTGACGACCTTCGAAACCGGCATTGACGAAGCCCGCGCCCTTGGCGCAACAGCCCTCTTCGGCGAAAAATACGGCGAAGTCGTGCGCGTCGTGACCATGGGCGGCTACGCCGAACTCTGCGGCGGAGCGCACTGCACCAACACCGGGCAGATCGGCCTGTTCAAGATACTTTCGGAAGCCTCCGTAGCGTCCGGCGTGCGCCGTATCGAGGCCGTGACGGGCTTCGGCGTACTCTCCCTGCTAAGCGACAGCGAGGCCAAGGTGGCCGAAGCCAGCGCGGCACTGCGCACAACACCCGCCAACCTTGTCAAATCCGCCGAGCTGCTCACCCTCTCCAACAAGGAGAACCTGCGCCAACTGGAACAACTGCGCGGCAAGGCCCAGGCTTCCTACCTGGAGGACGGCGGGCTGGACACCGAAGCGGCTGGCGGCTTCACCATAGTGTCCGGCCGCCTGGACGGCATGGGCGGCGATGCGCTGAAAGAACTGGGCGACCGCGCCAAGGATCGCTACAAGTCCTGCATAATCATACTTGTCGGCGTGGCCGACGGCAAGGCCTCCATGCTCGTAATGGCCACTGACGACGCTGTGGCCGCAGGCATCAAGGCCGGCGACATCGTAAAGGAGGCCATCGCCGTTCTGGACGGACGCGGCGGCGGCAAACCCTCCATGGCCATGGCCGGCGGAACAGACAACGGCAAGGTGCCCGAAGCCATCTCCGCCGCCAAGTCCCTGATTCTCTCGAAGTTGTAAACTTAGCATACAGACCGCGCCGGCCTCCGTGTCGGCACGGTCATTGTTTTGTAACAAAATTAGCCAAAACTATTTACAGCCGGTCATAAATGTGCTATGATTAGCTTCGAAAGGGGAAAGGGCTATGCATTACGATACATCTTTTTGCAAGTACTCACGCGCCGCGTTGGTGATAAATACGGAACACATCGCCAACAACGTCAGATGCATCAGAAAGCTTACCAATCCCGCCTCCCGCCTGATGGCTGTGGTGAAGGCAGACGGCTACGGCCACGGCATCTGCCAAGTCGCAAAGGCCGCGGTGTCGGCCGGTGTTGACTGTCTGGGCGTCGCCACCGTGCGCGAAGGGCTTGATCTGCGCACAGCCGGCATTGACGCTCCCGTGCTGGTGCTAAGCCCCGTGTTCGAGGAAGAGTTCGAGGCTATGCTGCAAGGCAACCTTGCCTGCACAGTGTTCAATTTGTCGGAATGTGAGAAGCTTTCGCAGATCGCGCAGAAACTTAATATCACGGCGAAAGTCCACATAAAGATAGACACCGGCATGAATCGCGTGGGATACAGCTACAGCAACACACCCGCCCTCATCCGCGAAATATCGGCAATATCCATCATGCGCTACATCCGGGTTGACGGAATCTACTCGCACCTAGCCACGTCCGATTCAGACGCGGAATTCGCCAACGAGCAATTCACGCGGTTTTCGGCTGTCTGCCATGCCCTTATATCCTCCGGGGTCTACATCCCTGTCAAGCACATCTCCAACTCCGGCGCAGTAATCAACCACCCAAGCTTCAACCTCGACATGGTGCGCTGCGGCATAATCCTCTACGGCCTTGCCCCCTGCTCCACGCCGGAAGGCGCGAAGGCTCTGACCGAACTCGGCTTCAAACCCGCGCTGACCCTCAAGAGCCGCATCTCCCACATCAAGACAATCCGCGCCGGCGAAAGTGTCGGCTACGGACGAAACTTTTTCGCAACCGATGACACCGTTGTCGCGTCTATACCTTTAGGATACGCCGACGGAATATCGCGCAAACTAAGCAACACCGGCACGGTGCTGGTGAACGGCAAGGTCTGCAGAATCATCGGCAATGTCTGCATGGATCAGCTCATGGTAAATGTCACCGGCGCAAACGCGGCACTGCGCGGCGAGGTTGTGTTCATCGGCCAAGACGGCTGGCACACCCAAACCGCTGAAGATATAGCTTCACTACAAGGAACTATCAACTACGAAGTAGCCACGTCGCTGTCCCTGCGTTTACCAACTTATTACACAGCGCAGTGACTGACCGTATATTTCGCGGATAGTTCTGACCAGTTCACTACATACTATAATAATGGAGGGTGTTGTAAAGTATGGATGCAGCAATTGCAATTGTAAGGCAAGTCAACGAGATAGTGTGGGGACCTGCTGCGTGGGCAATACTGCTCGGCGGCGGCTTCTGGCTGTCGATCAAGACCAACTTCCTGCAGATCACGAAGTTCACGGTCTGGATCGACCTCACAATCGTCGATATGTTCAGAAAGCCCGAGAACAAGAAGGCCGCGATACACGGCGAAGGTGATATTACGCCATGGCAAGCGGTTAACACGGCTTTCTGCGCCACGATGGGCGTTGGTACTCTTGTTGGTACCGCTAACGCCATCGCCTTCGGCGGCCCCGGTGCCGTGTTCTGGATGTGGGTCGTGGGCTTCTTCGGCATAGCCACAAAGTTTTCCGAAGTTACCCTGGCCGTTCACTTCCGCCAGAAGAACGAGAAGGGCGAAATGCTCTCCGGCCCCTTCGCCTACATGGAAAAGGGCTTGGGCAAGAAGTGGCTTGCGGTGTGGTTCGCGTTCTTCGGCGCAATCGCCGCCTTCGGCATCGGCAACATGGTGCAGTCGAACTCCGCGGCCTTCGCGCTTAACCACGTGTTCGGCTTCAACCGCCTGTACATCGGCATCGTGGCCGCGATCCTCATCGGCCTTGTAATCATCGGCGGCCTCAAGAGCATCGCCAAGGTTGTGGAAAGAATCATACCGTTCCTGGCCATAATGGCGATCATCTCCTCGTTCCTGATCATTATCACAAATCTCGGCGCGCTTCCTGAGTCTCTGCGCCTGATATTTGTGGGCGCATTCACCAGCGAAGGTCTCGTTGGCGGCGTGGCCGGCGTCAGCATCATGTACGCTATCCGCCTCGGTCTTGCCCGCGGTATCTTCTCGAACGAAGCCGGCCTTGGTTCGGCTCCCATCGCCTATTCGGCCGCTAAGACGGATCACCCCGTAAAGCAGGGTCTGTGGGCATCCTTCGAAGTATTCATGGACACCCACGTAATGTGTACACTGGTCGCGCTTGCAATCCTTGCGACGGTTCCTCTGGATGTCATCGCTCCGTCGTTCTTCCTGCCGGGCATGGATCCCGCGCTTGCACCGGGTATGTCGGGCGCGTCGCTGGTAATCACAGCGTATGCTAACTCCTTCCTCGGCCCGCAGCTTGGCTCGTGGCTCATGGCCTTCCTTATCGGTACATTCGGCTTCACGACTGTTATCGGCTGGGCGTTCTACGGCGAAAAGTGCTTCGAATACCTTTGCGGCAGCACCAAGTATGTTATGTTCTACAGACTGCTGATGCTCCCGGTCTGCGTATTCGGCGCGTACGGCGGTGTTGCCCTTATCTGGGCTCTCGCGGACGGCTTCAACGCATTCATGGCTCTTCCGAACATTGTTGCCATCGTACTCCTCGGCGGCACGGTCTCGAAGCTCTTTAACGACTTTTTCGAAAATAAGCCGTATGAGCCGGCTGTGAAGGAATAACATTTCTGCAACAATTCACGGGGCTGCCGAAATAGGCGGCCTCGTTTTTGGTAAACAATGAGAGGAGCATGACTATGCAAATGACATTACGGTGGTTCGGGCCGACGGACTCGATAGAACTGTGGAAGATACGCCAGATCCCCGGGGTTACGGGCGTGGTGTCCACCCTGTATGACAAGAAGCCGGGCGAAGTGTGGACGGCGGAGGAAGTGCGCGGGCTGAAGAAGCTTGTGGTGGACGCGGGGCTGGAGCTTGCCGGGATCGAAAGCGTGAACATTCACGACGCGATCAAGGTTGGTTCGCCGGAGCGCGAAACCTATATCGACAACTACATCACATCGCTGGAAAACCTGGGGCGCGAAGGCATCAAGGTCGTGTGCTACAACTTTATGCCCGTGTTCGACTGGACGCGCTCGGACCTTGCGAAGCTGCGCCCAGACGGCTCCACCGTTCTGTCCTACCGCCAGGAGGACGTAGACAAGGTAGACCCGACAAAGATGTTCGAGCAGATGGACGCAAACTCCAACGGCTTCATGCTTCCCGGCTGGGAGCCTGAGCGCATGGCGCGTATCAAGGAACTCTTCGAGATGTACAAGGATATCGACGACACAAAACTCTTCGACAATCTGGTATACTTCCTGCAGCGCATAATGCCCGTCTGCGAGAAATACGGCATCTACATGGCCATCCACCCGGACGACCCCGCCTGGCCGGTGTTTGGCCTGCCGCGCATCGTCACCAGCGGCGATTCCCTCGTCCGCCTGATGAAGGCCGTGGACAACCCGCACAACGGCGTGACCCTCTGCTCCGGCTCCCTAAGCTCCAACCCCGAAAACGACATCCCCGCCGCAATACGCGCACTCAAGGGGCGCATACACTTCGCCCATGTGCGCAACACCAAGCACAACGGCCCGAAGGACTTCGAAGAATCCGCCCATCTGTCCTCCGACGGTTCTCTCGATATGTACGAAGTTATGAAGGCGTTGTACGACATCGGCTTCACGGGTATTGTGCGCCCGGACCACGGCAGAGCCATCTGGGGCGAAGTCTCCATGCCCGGCTACGGCCTGTATGACCGCGCAATCGGCGCAAGCTACCTCATCGGCCTGTGGGAAGCCATCGGGAAGAGCGCGACTAACAACAAAGGGTGACATCAATGCAAGCTAAAGCAGACGGCGCGAACTACGCGCCAAAGGGCAAGGCCAAGCCCGTCGTAGGGCTGGGCGAGTTCAAGGTTGGGGTTGTCGGGCTGGATCACGGCCACATATTCGGAATGTGCAACGGCCTTAGTGAAGCCGGAGCCGAGATAACCATGGTCTACGACAAGGATCCCGCGAAGGTCGAGGCATTTCGCAAGACCTTCCCCGGAGCCGCCGCGGTGCAGTCCGAAGAGGTTATCATGCAGTCGGACGTCCGGCTCGTGGCGTGCGCCTCCGTGCCGGATGAACGCTGCGGCGTCGGCCTTCGCGCAATGGCACACGGCAAGGACTACTTCGCGGACAAACCGCCGCTGATCACGCGCGAACAGCTGCAGCAGGCGCGCGATGCGGTGCGCTCCACAGGGCGCAAGTTCGGCGTATATTTCAGCGAACGGCTACACGTCGAAGCTTCGGTCTACGCCGGCCAGCTTATCGCCGAAGGCGCGATAGGCCGCGTCCTAAGCGTATCGGGCTTCGGCCCCCACAGGCTCAACGCGCCTTCGCGCCCGGACTGGTTCTTCAAGCCGGAGAGATACGGCGGCATTATCACGGACATCGGCTGCCACCAGATCGAGCAGATCCTCTTCTTCTCCGGCGCGAACGACGCGAAGATCATGAACAGCCGTATCGCGAACTACAACCTGAAGGAGCATCCCATGTTCCAGGACTATGGCGACGCGACCCTTGTGTGCAGTAACGGCGCGGCGGGCTACTTCCGCGTGGACTGGTTCACGCCAAAGGGTCTTGGCGCGTGGGGCGACGGCCGCGCGACCGTGACCGGCACAGACGGTTATATCGAGCTGCGCAAGTATATCGACGTGGCGCGCGACCCCGAGGGCGACCACGTATACATGGTCAACCACGAGGGCGAACACCACTTCAACACCGCCGGCAAGTGCGGCTTCCCGTTCTTCGGCCTGTTCATCCGCGACTGTTTGGACGGCACAGAGCTGTCCATGAGCCAGTACCACATCTTCCGCGTGATGGAGCTTTCGCTGGACGCGCAGGAATCGGCAATATGGATGGAGGGCGGAAAATGCTGGGCGTAGCCATTATCGGCGCGGGTGCCATCGCAAACGTACACGCCGACGCCTTCCTGACGCACAAGGACAGATGCCGCATCGTGGCCGTGAGTGATCTTTATATCGACAAGGCAGAGGCCATCATCAAGGACAAGGGGCTTGACGGCGCAACGGCCGCGGCTGACTACAAGGACGTTATCTCACGCGCGGACGTGGATATCGTGTCTATATGCCTGCCGCCGAAAGGCCACGCCGATGTAGCCATCGAGGCTCTGCGCGCCGGCAAGCATGTGCTTGTGGAGAAACCCATGGCCGCCTCCCTTGAGGAGTGCGACAAAATGATCGACGCGGCGCGCACGGCCGGCAAGCTGCTCTCGCCCATTGCGCAAAACCGCTATAAAACGCCTAACTTCAAGGTTTGGCACATGCTTGAATCCAAGGAGGCCGGGCGGCCTCTGCACGTTATCGTAAACTCGCTGTGGTGGCGCGGCACCAACTATTACGACATATGGTGGCGCGGTACATGGCAGAGCGAATGCGGCGGCAGCGTCACAAGCCACGCCGTACATCATCTGGATCTGCTGCAGTGGTTCGTCGGTATGCCCAAGACTGTCACGGCGGTGATCAACAACGTGGCGCACGATAACTCCGAGGTGGAGGACGTTGGCGTGGCCATATTCGGCTACGACAACATGCTCGCCCAGATGACGGTCTCCATGGTCTCCCACGACGAAGAGGCCGAGATCATTGTGCAGACAGACAAGGGGCGCGTCAGCGTGCCCTGGAAGCCCGCCGCGTCCAAACCCCTGCCCAACGGCTTCCCCCAGCCCAACGGCGAAGCACTGGCCGGCCTGCAAGCCGCCTATGACGCAGTGCCGGAGCTTTCCACAGAAGGCCACCCCGCGCAGGTGGGCAACTTCCTCCGCGCCATCGCGGGCGAGGAAGAGCTGCTGATCGACGGCGAACAAGGCCGCCGCGCCATCGAAATCATCATGGCGATCTATAAGTCCTCCGTGACAAAGGCCATGGTAACGCTGCCCATCACCCGGGACGACCCGTTCTACCGCCACGAAACAATGGCCGCGCAAATGCCGCGCTTCTTCCAAAAGACGCGCAGCGTGGAAAATTTTTCAAACAACACGATAACCCTCGGCCGCGACGTAGGCAGATAATTATTGGATACATGTTCTTGATTGACAAATTCAGTCGGAGATGATACTATTGTTGTAACACGAAGAATGGGGGGAATATTATGAGCATGACCGTTAACAGTGGGTCGCAGATACAAAACCTTTCGCAGCAGCTTAGCACCGGAAGGCAGATAAACTCGGCGGCCGACAACGCTGCCGGCCTTGGCATTGCCCAGGGTCTGTCCGCCCAGGAGCGCGGGCTGAATCAAGGCACACGCAACACCGCGGACATGCAGAGCCTTGTCAACACGGCGGAGGGCGCGCTTTCAAGCATCAACAGCAACCTCCAGCGTCTGAACGAGCTTGCGCTGCAATCCGGCAACGGCATCATGAACGACCGCGACCGCGCGAACATCCAGCGCGAAGTGGATCAGATTCTCGACAACATTCAGCAGACATCGCAGACAACTCAGTTTAATACACGCAACCTGCTTGACGGCAACGCGACAAATCTGCACACGGCATCTTCGCCGGACGGGTCTGGCATGTCTGTCTCTATCCCCGGAATGTCGCTGGAATCGCTGGGGCTTGAAGGCTTCAACGTGACCGAAAACTTTGACCTAAGCGCGATCCACAACGCCATGAACATGGTGAACGCCGCACGCGGAGAGCTTGGCGCGGTCAGCAACCGCATGGACTACGTTATGACTTCCAACGACATAACATCCTTGAACCTGGCCTCCGCCAGGAGCCGTATCGAGGACACCGACATGGCTCGCGCAACAACCGAACTCGCAAGCGCGCGCGTCCAGGAGCAGTACCAGCTGGCAATGCAGCGCCAAGACCAAGAACAGCTCGAGAACCAAACGCAGCGCCTCTTCACGTTCTAGGGCGTAATCTACACGGAAGCTCAGAAACATATTCCATCTGCTGTCGCCGAGTTCCGCGGTGAAGCATCGCGGAATCGGCTCGGCAGATGAAAATGTTTCCGGCGTTCCGTATGTACTAAAACTTAATATCATCAAGAGAGGTGGAGGGACAAGGGCCCTGTGAAACCCAGCAACCGGCGGCTTCCGCACGGTGCTAATTCCCCCGGGGTTTCCGGAAGATGAGCATAATTTCTTCAAGGCCCCGTTTTGTGGGCCTTTTTCTATGAGGCTACACCATTCTAAGGAGGTAACACCATTGGGCAAGAGACTTTTCACATCAGAATCAGTTACAGAGGGGCATCCGGACAAAATCTGCGACCAGATATCCGACGCGGTGCTGGACGCTATGCTGGAACACGACCCCATGGCGCGTGTAGCCTGCGAAACGCTTGTCACCACAGGGCTTGTGATGATTGCCGGCGAAGTGACAACAAGCTGCTACGTAGATATCGAAAAAATCGCGCGGGAGACGGTACGCGGAATCGGCTATGACCGCGCGAAGTACGGCTTCGACTGCGATTCCTGCGCCGTTATGGTGTCGCTGAAAAGCCAGTCGCCCGACATCGCCATGGGCGTGGACTCCTCCCTTGAATCCCGCAAAGGCGGCGACGACGGCGGGATGTCCACCGGAGCCGGCGACCAGGGCATGATGTTCGGCTTCGCCTGCGACGAAACAGACGAATACCTGCCCATGCCGATCTACCTTTCCCACAAGCTGGCCAAGCAGCTCTCCCTCGTCCGCAAGAACGGCCTGCTGGACTACATCCGCCCGGACGGCAAGACGCAAGTCACCGTGGAATACGAGGGCAGCGTGCCTGTGCGCGTGGCCGCGGTAGTCGTCTCCAGCCAGCACGCCCCTTCCGTGGATCACGCAACCATCGAGGCCGACATCATCGAACACGTCATCAAGCCTATCCTGCCGGCAGAGCTGATGGACGCCGACACCAAGTTCTTCGTCAACCCCACCGGCCGCTTTGTGATCGGCGGGCCGCAGGGCGACGCCGGCCTAACCGGCCGCAAGATAATCGTGGACAGCTACGGCGGTTATTCACGCCACGGCGGCGGCGCGTTCTCCGGCAAGGACCCCACAAAGGTGGATCGCTCCGGCGCGTACATGGCGCGTTATATCGCGAAGAACATCGTGGCCGCGGGCATTGCGAAGCAGTGCGAAATCGAGATCGCCTATGCCATCGGCGTGGCCAAGCCCATCTCCGTCCTTGTCGAGACCCAAGGAACCGGCACCATTCCCGATGAGGACATCGCCAACCTAGTACAGCGTCACTTCGACCTGCGCCCCGCCGCCATCATCAAGCATCTGGGGCTGCGCCGCCCGATCTACAAGCAGGTTGCGGCATACGGCCACTTCGGCCGCAACGACCTATGTCTGCCGTGGGAACAACCGGACATGGCGGACGTTCTCAAGAAATCCCTGTAATACCATTTCGCAATCGTTCAAGTAGTTAAAATTTGAAACACGACCGGATCCAGGGGCGTGTTTCAAATTTCAACTACTACATTGAACGCGAAATGGTATAACATACACAACCGGCCGAACCGGATTCGGCCGGTTTTTGCTTGACGTGTAGTCCGGATATGTATATAATTATCTCAAAACGTCATTAGGAGTGGGGATTATGTTACGCGTACATATTAAATCTTTGTTTGCGGCAGTGCTTGCGGTTGTCGTGTTAGCATCGCACATGGCGGTGCCGATTCTTGCAAACACGCCGGCCGGCGCGCCGGTGATGTGGGAGCCTTCCTGGGTGCCTACGCTTGTGACAACAAACCACGACTTCGGCAGCGTCGCCGAAGGTTATGAGGCCGTTGCGCCGCACACCCTCCAAATCGCACCGGAGCGCATACAGTATATGAGCATACGCCTGACAGGCGAACACGCCGGCAGCTTCACACTGCACGGCACGAGCGAGACCTTTGTCGCCGGCCCCGGTATGCCTCCCGTTATCGTAAACATATCCCCCAACATCGGCCTCGCGCCGGGCGTCTACCATGCGACTGTCGTCCAAAATTTCTACATGGACGGCGGTATGCAATCCATCGCGTCCACACAACACCTGTCGCTAAGTTTTGAAGTAGTACGGCATCAGCAAGTTTTGCCGATAGATTCCCCCATTTACAACCATATTGAGGTCGTTGTCGTCAGCCCGGGCTACGGCTCCTTCGGCAGCGGAACCCACCCGATCCAAGGCCCGGCCGGATCAACGGGGCGTGTGGAGATCTTCGCGGGAACCCTCGCCGGCTATACATTTTCGCACTGGATCCTGTACCCGCCGCAGAACCCACAATGGGCGCAGACCCAGCAGCCCTTCGAAATATACGACATCTACATAGACCGCACGCTCCTCATATGGCGCAACATCCACCGCGGCATCACAATCACGGCGACGGCGCACTTCAGGCGCACCGGCGGCGGCACCGGCGACTATATCGGCGACGGCACAGGCGGCGACGGTTACTTCCACCTTATCGTGGTGAACGGCAGGGGCGGCGGCAGATTCCGCGCAGGAACGCGTGTGTGTATCGAAGCCTTTGCCCACCCCCGCGGCTGGCGTTTCACCGGCTGGGTCACAAGCCGGCGGTCTGCCATCCCCCATTTCGAACAGAACTCCGCAAGCACCTGCTTCATCATGCCCGCCCACAACATGACTATCTGGGTTGACGGCTGGCGTCCCTTCGGCGGCACAGGCGGGGGCGGCGGCACAGGCGGCGGAGGAGGCGGTGGCGGCGGCACCGGCACGGGCGGCAACGGGGATGACCGTTATCCCGGAGACAGCGTGCTTCCGGGCTACTTTATCGTGACGGCTATCGGCGGCACAGGCGGCGGTGTATTCCGTCCGGGCGAAACCGTGCGGGTCAGCGCGATCCCCGGGCTTAACTTCACCTGGTGGCAACGCTTCCCGAATGTGAATATCGCCGACCCTGCAAACCCCCACATCATCTTCACCATGCCGGCAAGTAATGTCGAGCTGTGGTTCGATTACGACGAAGGCGGCATTCCCGTGATTCCGCTGGACGAACCCTTCCCGACACCCACGCCAACGCCCGGCCCGTTGCCCACACCCACGCCGCCGCCAACCGGCACACCAACGCCAACACCCCCGCCCTATGGCAACGGCACACCGACACCAACCCCGCCGCCTTACTTCAACGGCACGCCGACACCCACTCCCCCGCCCTACGGCAACGGCACCCCAACGCCGCCGCCCAACGGCAGCGACACAACAACGTCGGCAACACCCGCGGAAGTCTCCGAATTCGGCGACTTCATAGGTTCGGCCGGAAACGGCGGCGGCACAGGCGGGGGCAATTCGCCCGGCTCCGGTTCCGGCACAAGCGGCACGTCCAGCGGCGGTTCTTCGGGCGGCGTTTCCTCCGGCACTATCTACACCGGCCCGGGCAGCTTCGGGGATGTTCCGCAGACGGGCGTACCCGGCCTAAAGGGCGCAGTTGCCGCAATGCTTGCGTCGTCGGCTGTGCTGGCGGGATCCGGCGTGTTCGTGATACGCAGGAGACGCCGCGACGACGGCAATGAGTAAGGACGGCACAGACAAGGCGGCCTCCACGGAAAACCGCTTCGTTTCGGCAGGGTTTGCCGCAGTGGTGGTTATCGCCTTGATCGTCTTTGCGGCCTCGCTGATGGTGTTCTACACCCAAGTGTTCGACCTTCGCGACGCCCGGCGGGAACATTCCTTCCTGCTCAGGCTGTCCGGCTCCGCAAGAGCCGCCGCTGGCTTCGCGGACGACGAAGCGCGCAGCCTAAGTGACTTCGACATCCAGATGAGGCGGATCAACCCCCACTACATCGCCTGGCTCACCGTCGGCGGCACTGCCATAGACTACCCCGTGGTGCGCGGAAGCGACAACATCCGCTACCTGGACACATCCTTCTTCGGCGAACACAATACCTTCGGCACACTGTTCATGGACTACCGTAACAAAGGAGATTTTGTGCCGCAAATCATTATCTACGGCCACCACACGCGGCACGGCAACAAATTCAGCGACCTCCACCTGTTTCTGGACGAAAGCTTCAAGCAGGAGAACAACACAATAACCCTGCTGGTGAACGACCGTGTTGTGGAGTATGAAATATTCGCGGCACGGCTCACAGACATCCACGACTACGCCTACTTCCTCCACTTCAGCTTCCAAGGTGCCTTCGAGGCCTTCGTTTACCGCAACAACGCGCCCCCGGGCGCACAGCAGATAATCACTCTGTCCACATGCGTAACACGCGGCGACGACGACGAACGGGTTATCGTCCAGGGTGTTCTGCGATAAGAGCCTGTTTAGTATCTTTTCGCCATTGTCTTGACGGCCAGTTTTCCGCCCTTCGTCGTCACCTCTTTCCTGCGCTGACGCTCCGGATGCTAAACGTGTGCCACCGGCACACAGCATTCTAGCGTACCCGTTGGGTACGCGTCGTCGGCGGTTCCTAGAATGGCAGAAAACTGACTCGTCAATCCAACGGCAAAAAGATACTAAACAGGCTCTAAAAGGGCTGCCCCGCTAATTACTCAGCGAGACAGCCCTTTTGCTGTTGCTATACCTAAAACTTGAAGAACTTCACCAGCTCCCGAAGGGTTTCGGCCTGCGAATTCAGCTCTTGCGAAGCCGCCGCCGTTTCCTGCGACACAGCTGAGTTCTTATGCACAACGCTGGAGATAAGGTCAAGCCCGTCAGTGACCTGCTTGATGGATTCCGCCTGTTCCTTCGAAGCGGCGGAGATGCTGTTGATGATATCCAGCACTTCGGCGGCGTTCTTGACGATGGTGTCGAGGGATTGCGAAGTAGATTCCGCAATGCCGGAGCCGGCGTCAACCCTGTCTACAGAGACCTTGATCAGGCTCGTGCTCTCCACGGCCGCTTCCTGGCTGCGCCCCGCAAGGCTGCGCACTTCCTCCGCAACCACGCTGAATCCCTTGCCGTGTTCACCCGCGCGGGCAGCTTCAACCGACGCGTTGAGCGCCAGCAAGTTGGTCTGGAACGCGATATTCTGGATTACGTCGATGATCTTGGCGATATTGCCGGAGGATTCCTTGATCTGCGACATTGCCACAAGCATCTGCTTCATGGCCTCGTTGCCCTCCTGCGCGTTGGCGGAGGACTTGCTCGAGAGGCTGCTCGCTTCGGAAGCGTCCTGCGCGTTCTTCATTGTCTGATCGTTGATCATGCCGATGGCCGTGCTAAGCTCCTGTACGGAGTTAGACTGTTCCTGCGCGCCGTTGGCCAGATCCATCGCGCTGATGGATATTTGCTTCGCGCCGGAAAGCACCTGATCCGAGGCTTGGGAAATCTCCGATATTGTCTTGTTCAGCGTGCTGTTAATGTCGTTTATCGACTTCTTGATCGAAGCGAAGTCGCCCACGTATTCGCGGTTGATCGTGTTGCGCAGATTGCCGACGGACATCTGCGCCAGCACGTCGTCAAGCTCCTTGATATAGGAATGTATTTCAACCAGTGAGCTGTCGATCGCGAGTATGCTGTCCTTGAATATTCCGCTGTACTTATCCGCGTCCGGCTCGAAGCCCATTTCCACAAGCTTCTTGTCCAGCTGTACAAGGTCGAAGTTGCCGAGCTTCATTTCGTCCAGAGACTTTTTCAGAACCTTGATCGGTACGCCAACGGACTTGATAACGTCGTTAAGGCCGACCATGATGCCCTTCCAGTCCCCCTGGTACTTGCCGGCGTCGATGGCGAATTCCAGATCGCCCTTCTTGGCCACGGTCTCTATCATCGTGGAAACTTCGTTGATTACGCCGTTGAGGTTCAGCATAAGGTCGTCAACCGTCTTGTTCAGAACAGCCTTCTTGCCCGGCAGCTTCGTAAGCTCCGCCTTGAAATTTCCGTCCGCAATGTTTCGCAGAACCGTAAGGATCGAGAGAAGGTCGTTAACAAAACCGTCGGTAAACTTGTTAAGGCTCTGGATCATTTCGCCGAAGCTTCCGCTGTACTTGGACGCGTCCACACGGTATTCGACATCACCGTTGACGCCGGCTTCGTGCGAAAACACCGATATGTCGTTCACCATTTCCTTGATAACGCCTGTGAGGGCGACGACATCGTTTGTTATCGCGCCGATTTCGTCGTTCGACATGTTCGCCCTGCTGATGTTCACATTAAGGTTGCCGCTTGCAACCTCCTTGATATTGCTGCGCAACACGTCAAGCGGTTTCAGCAGCTTGACGATAAGGAAGAACATCACGCCGCCGGAAATCAGCAGACCCACCACGCTTATGGCCGTTACAATCAGCTGCATGGACCGTGCCGCCAACGCCGTGGCTTCGTTGGAGAAACCAAGGAACAACGCGCCGATGGCCTCCCCCGAGATATTGATGAAGGGATAGTAGAATCCGTGATACGGAACGCCGCCGATGCTTATTTCCGCGATATGCGGCTGACCTTGTACGATCACGGCGTCAACAACTTCCGCCACCAGCTGTCCGCCGACAGCGCGGCTTCCGTCCGGAGCCAGGGATGTAGACATAACGCTTGTGTAACCGGCAAAGACCGACACTCTCGAGTCGAATATCTCCGCGAAATCGTCCACAAACTGCGTAGTATCCAGCAGGAATATCGCGGACATCACGCCGATAACCTCGCCGCTGTAAATAACCGGGGTGCTGCTCTGCAGACCCATTGGCATGGTTGGTGTCGTTAGGTAGGCCGTAGTGCTTATGCCGGCCAAGCCCGATGTTCCAGCCGCGCCGCCGTCTATGTCGTTGTAGAGATCCAGATTGTGCAGACGCAGGATAATGCGCCCTTCCACATCGTGTACAACAAAGCTGCCCGCGCCCAGATCCGCGGCCAAGCCTTGCAAATGGCGCACCAGGTTGTTCCTGCTGATCGCCCTATTTAGGTCGTCATTCCAGTTCTGTATGTTCGTGACAATCATATAATCGTTGGCGACGGCCGTTGCGATCAAGCTTGTCTGGTATTCAAAGTCTCTCAGCCTTGCCCGCGCTGTTGCCGATGCCAATTCAATTCTCTGATTCGTCAGCTCCTCGGCCAAGTCCTGCGTAGCAGAGGATACATAGAACACGATGCTACCCACCATCACAATCAGTATGGCAATGATTGGTATGACCAACTTGCTTTTCAAGCTGTTAAACATTACAATAGCCTCCCTAATTATTGCGATTCTGATCGAACCGATTCTGATCGAACTATACAATACTGAAACATATTTTACCACAAATCAGCAGATAAATTCAAGATAATTTCGAGATAATTTCGCTCTATTTCGCATTGTTAACATTGCGCAACATTGTGCATAACAAAGGCCGCTGTTTTCGGCGGCCTAAATATGATCTAACTGGCCAAGACTGTGGTGAACGCCCTGGTATATACCTCTCTGAACTCGCCAAGATCAATGAATACCTCGAGACGCCGGTACTCTTCGTCGGTGATGTCGAACCCGGGCTTTTCGATGAGAGCCTGATCCACCAAGCCGAGTTCAAGCGCGGTTGCGTTTGCCGTGGAATAGCCGATAAAGTTGGTGTTAAGCGCGGCTATTTCGGGGCGCAGCATAAAGTTGATGAAGGCTTCCGCGCCCTCCGGGTTTGGCGAATTGTGCGGAATCACCATGGCATCCACCCAGAGGTTGGAGCCTTCGCGCGGAATAACGTAGTTAAGGTCGGGGTTGTGCATCATCGTGAATACCGCGTCGCCGGAGTAAACCACCGCGAGAGCCGCCTCGCCGGCTATCATCAGATCCTTGACAACATCCGTCACATAAGCCTGCACCAGCGGTCTCTGCTCTATCAGCAAGTCCCGCGCGCGGTTGACCTCGCCCTCGTCCTTTGTGTTGAGCGAATATCCCAGGAGCTTTAACGCCACTGCCAGCGAGTCCCGTTCGGAGTTGTACATAAATATTTGCCCGGCGTAGTCCGGGTTCCACAGAGCCGCCCAGCTGTCTATCACGCTGTTGACCATGGTTGTGTTGTAGAGTATGCCCACACTGCCCCACTTGTACGGTGCGGCGAAGCGTCTGTCCGGGTCGAAGCTAAGCCCGATGAAGCGTTCCGCCACATGCTCGATATTCGGCACATTGTCGAAATTTATCGGCCGCAGCAGATCCTCATATATCATGCGGTAGATCATGTAGTCGGATGGAAAGAGAACGTCGTACACATTGCCGCCCATGGCGATTGCGGTGTACATGGCTTCGTTGCTCTCGAACGTACTGTAGATTACGGATATGCCGTATTCTTCCTCGAACATCGGGATAACGTCTGGGTTTATATAGTGCCCCCAGTTATACACGTGTATCGAGTCGCCCCCGCTTGCGCCGCCGGCACAGCCTGTTGTAAGCAATAACGATCCCGCAAGCATTGCGGTAACTGCAAATTTTTTCACTATCATCTTCCTCTCAGTTTTTTTGAGTCCCTGATATTTATGATGAACAGCAGGACTATCACGAACAAGAACATCAGCGTGGACAGCGCGTTGATCATGGGGTTTACGCCCGTGCGCGCCATCGAGAATATTACGATGGAAAGATTGCTGACCCCGGCGCCCGTGGTGAAGAAGCTCACCATAAAGTCGTCCACCGAAAGCGTAAAGGCCAGCACCCATCCCGTGACAATGCCGGGCATAAGCTGCGGCACAACCACCTTCAAGAACGCGTACCACGGGCTTGCGCCGAGATCCAGCGCGGCTTCGTACAGGTGTTTGTTCATGTGCTTGAAGCGCGGCAGGACGGACAGTATCACATAGGGTATGTTGAAGGCCACGTGGGACATCAGCAGGGTCATGTAACCCAGCCTGCCCGCGCCCACCAGCCGGAACACGCTAAGGTACAGGA
>Ga0131853_10010467_pt1 | contig 16955 bp, 14 predicted proteins | sample TergutLab28metaG_FD_92764 | JGI IMG/M metagenome (GOLD analysis project Ga0131853, IMG submission 92764) | Labiotermes labralis P1 segment gut microbial communities from Petit-Saut dam, French Guiana - Lab288 P1 (version 2) (version 2) | ecosystem: Host-associated > Arthropoda: Insects >...
GTCTGTTATTTTTGTTACATTTCCGTTATTGTCATACTCGTAGTGCGTTTCTGCTCCTCTTGCATCTGTAAATGTTTGGATTCTTCCGTTTGCATCGTGGGTTATTCTGCTTGTAAATCCTGCTTCATCTGTTTGAGCTATTAGTCTGTTTAGTAAGTCGTGTTCAAATGTTTGGCTGTTTCCTCTTGCGTCTGTTAGCCTTGTTATGTTTCCGTTTTCATCGAATTGTGTTGTGAAGATGTATCCTTCTGGGTCTGTTACTGCTATTACTCTGTTTAGTGCGTCGTGTATCATTTGGGTTGCGTTGTTTCTTGCGTCTGTTATTCTTGTTAGGTTTCCGTTTGCATCGTATTCCATGTATATTGTTGTTCCGTCTGGGTTTGTTACGCTTGTTAGACGGTCTAGTTCATCGAATGTATATCTTGTTATATTTCCTGCGTGGTCTGTAAATTTTGTTACATTTCCGTTTTCGTCGTATTCAAAGTATACATTGTATCCCATGCGGTTTGTTGCGCTGGTTACTCTGTTTGCTTCGTCAAATGTGAAGGTTGTGCTTCTTCCTTGTTCGTCTGTTTCTCTTATTAGGTTTCCGTTTTCGTCATATTCTAATGTTCTTGTGTATCCTTGTGGATTTGTTTCGCTTGTTAGGTTTCCGTTTGCATCGTAGGTGAATCTTGTTGTTTGGTTTTGGGCGTTTGTTATTGTTAGTACTTGTCCATTGCTGTTGTATGTGAATCTTGTTTGGCTTCCTGCTTCGTTTATTACTTCTATTAATCTTCCTGCTTCATCGAATATGTTTTGTATATATCTTCCGTTTGGATGTATTGTTCTTGTTAGTCTGCCGTTTGCATCGTATTCAAATCTTGTTGTGTTTCCGTTTGCATCTGTTGTTGATATTCTTCTTCCTTGGCTGTCAAACTCATTTTGTTGGGTATTGCCCATGTGGGATACTGTTCTTATTGGTAAGCCGTTTGCGTTGTATTCAAATGTTGTTATAAATCCTAGTGGGTCTGTTGCTTTTGTCATTCTTCCTGCTGAATCGTATTCAAAACGCCAGATTCCGCCGTTTCGGTCTGTTTCTTTTGTTATGTTGCCCATTGTATCGTATTCTGTTGTTGCTGTGTTTCCGAGTTGGTCTGTTTGGGTGGTTAGGCGACCTAGGTTATCAAACCCGAAGTTTGTTGTAAATCCTCTTGGGTTTGTTATTGCTGCTGTAAATAGTGTGTCATCATATTCTGTTATTTGACGATTTCCTAGTGGGTCTTGGTTTAGTGTTTCTCTTCCTAAGTGGTCATGGTCGAATATCCATGTGTTTCCTCTTGCGTCTGTTATGCTTGTTACATTTCCTAGTGCATCGTATGTGTAGGTTGTTGTGTTTCCTTCTGCATCTGTTCTTGATATTAGTTGCCCTAGTTCGTTGTGTGTGTATGTTATTGTATTTCCTTCTCTGTCTGTTACTGATGTCATTCTTCCTGCTTCATCGAATGTTGCATTTGTTACAAATCCTAGTGGGTCTATTATTCCTGTTAGGTTTCCGTGTATGTCGAAGTTGAACGCTGTTGCGTTTCCGTTTGGATCTATTTCTCTGATTAGTCTGCCGTTTGTGTCGTATTCAAACCGGGTTGTACGACCGTCTTGGGTTGTTCGGCTTATTACTAATCCTTGGGCGTTGTGTGTGAATGTTGTGACGTTTCCTTGTGGGTCTGTTGTTGATGTTATATTTCCTTTGTTGTCGTATGTGCAGCTTGTTGTTCCGCTTGGTGTTGTGAATGATAGTAGGTTTCCGAAATTGTCATATATGAATGTTGTTGTGTTTCCTCTTGGGTCTGTTGCTGATATTAGGTTTCCGTTTGCATCATAGGAAAATCGGCTTATTCCTCCGTCTCTTGTTTGTCTAAAGGTTATTTGTCCGAAATCATTGTATTCGAATCTTTCTACTGAGCCGTCTGGGTGGGTTATGCTTTCTATTCTTCCGTTTGTGAAATATGTGTATTGGGTTATGTTTCCTATTCTATCTGTTCTTGTTGTTAGCCACCCTCGGTTGTCGTATGTGTATGTTGCTATTGTTGTTGTGGTTTGTGATTGATTGTTTGATGTTGGGGTTGTTTCTATTATTGTTGTTAGTTTTCCTAGGTTGTTGTAGTGGTATGTTGTCGTTATTCCTCTATTGTTTGTTACTGTGTTTATTCTTGATATTGAATCATATGTTATTGTTATGCTTGAACCGCCTCGTAGGGTTTGGTTTGTTACTCGACCTTGGGTGTCAAAGCTTTGACTTAGTACTGTTATGTTTGTTGTGTCTCGGATTTCTGTTAGTAGTGGGATTGTTTCTAGGTTTCCTGTTGTTTGGTTTATTCTGTTTATATAGTTTGAGTAGTAATATTGTGTTGTTCTTCCTGATATATCTGTAAAGCTTGTTAGTTGTCCTGTATTGTTGTATGAAAAGGATATGCTTCTTCCTGTGTTGTCTGTTACATTAATAAGCCTTGCTTCTTGGGGTGAAGTTGGCTCTGTATTTTCTGTGTTTAATGTTAGTTCTGTGTAAATAAATATTAGTTGTCCTGAATTGTTTTGTACTAGAACTAGATTTCCGTTTTCGTGGGTTAGTGTTGTTTCTCTTCCTTGGGGGTCTATTATAGAGATTAGTTCTCCGTTTTCGTTGAAGTTGTTTACTTGTCCTTCTGGGCTTCTTAGTGTGTAGCCTAATACTATTACTTCATTTAATACTAATGTTGGTTGCAGTTCTTGGGTTTCTTTTTCTTCTTTATTATTTATATCTTCTTCATTTTCATTTTCACTATTATCTTCTTCATTATTGTTATCTTCTTCGTCATCTACAGAAATGCTTGGTGGGGTTGTTGTTACCAGTTCTTCGTAGCTTATTCCTTCTAGCTTTTCTACAAATGTTATAAGGCTTGTTAATTCTTCAATGTCTAATTCGTTATTGTTTTCGGATTCAGTTTCAGGGTTATATTCTTCATCTTCACTGCTTAATAACTCGTTATTATCTGTTTCTTTATTATCACTTTCACTGCTTTCATCATTATTTGAAATATCTGCATTGACTTCATTATTGGTGTTTGTTTCATCATTATATAAGTCTTCATTTTCATATAAATCTTCATTTTCAAGTTGTAACATTTGCTCTATTACATAATTTCTTTCTAATACAAAGTCAACATTTCCTTGTGGGGTAAATGTTCCGTCTTGGTTTTCTATGAAGTTTAGTTCAAAGCCGTCATTCATTGTTATTGTTACATGGGTTTCGTTTGATACTAGGGAGGTCATGAAGTTGTGTCTCCAGCCTCTTCCCATTGTTGTTTCTACAATGTTTGCTGTGTTGTAGGATCGCATGAATCGTAATCCTTATCCTTGTGGTAGTTCTATGTCTATGTATCCTCTTGAAAAGTTTCCTGTTATTACGTTTATTCCTTCTCCTACTCCTGGGGATGGGTCGTTGTTGTATATGCTGAATCTGTTTGTTGATTGGGTTAGTTCTCTAGCTGTTGTTGTTATTGCTGGGATTGTTGTTATGGTTAATATAATTACTAATGTTAGCGCAACTGCTCTTTTTAGTCTTTGGCTTAAGCTTACCTTGCAGTTTGTTTTGTTCATTTTTATTGCTCCTCTGTTGGTTTTTGTTTTTTCGTTTTGTCGTATCAGTGAAAACTGATTGGAAAATAGTTGATAATTCGTAAAAACGCACAGAGAATAACTCACTTCTTTGATTTTGTCAAGTGCTTTTGTCGTAGTTTAATATTATTTTTTATTTTTTATGTAAATGCACTCTCAAATATAGTAAAAAATAAAAAAATATGGTAAAAAATACGATATCAAAACTGTGATTTCAAAATCATAATGCATAAAAAAGTTTGCTCTGCAAACTTTTCACAACCAGCCGTGAACACCGAAACCAAAGGTTTCGGCAGGAAAATGCGAAGCAGTTTCCTGGCACACAAAAAAAGAACTCCAACAATAGCAACTGTTGAAGTTCTTTTTTTCGTTAGGTGGAACTTAATGCTTTAGCATACGTTTCATATGCCTGTCCGAAAACCCATACTTTCTTGCAAGGGCTCTTGAATCCATTTTTCCAATTTCTTCTTTTGCCGCTTCCTCAAGGCATCTTGAAAAAATGGTACGGGAACTTGGAACATAAACAGTTGAGCCTCCTTGCAACTCAACTAAAGCAATAATTGCTTCAAAACCTCCAAGCTTAAACATGCTCCTGTAAGGTTCTATGATTTCGTCCGGGTGTGTGGTTGCTGCTTTAAGTAAAATCTCTTTGTTCATATTATCCCTCCGAATTTATTTTCGATAAGGCAATATTACACGAAAGGAGTAACTATGTCAACGGATATTTTCATATTTTTTCTTTTAGTTTTCCCAAAGTCATTAAAGCTTCAAGAGGTGTCATCTTGTCAATTTCAATTTTACCTAATTCATTAATTAAATCTTTTACGTTTTGTGGAATTTCGGTTTTTACTGCTCTTGCTTTTTCGTGTTTTAAAACAGTTGTTGGTGATGATGTTGTTAATTTTTCAAGTAAGTCGTTGGCATGGGTTAAAACTTCTGATGGCAGCCCTGCAAGTCTTGCAACATGGATACCATAACTTTGCCCTGCTTCACCCTTAATAAGCTTACGCAGGAAAACAATATCTTCACCTTGCTCTTCTGCTGTAAATGAGTAGTTTGTTACACCTTCAATTTGGTTTTCAAGCTGTGTTAGCTCGTGGTAATGTGTGGCAAACAAGGTTTTTGATAAAATCTTTTGAGCAATAAAGTCAAGTACTGCCCACGCAATGGAAAGCCCGTCAAAGGTACTTGTTCCACGCCCAATTTCGTCCAGTAAAACAAGTGAGTTTTCTGTAGCGTTGTTTAAGATATTTGCAACCTCTGTCATTTCAACCATAAAAGTTGACTGCCCGGTTGCAAGGTCATCCGACGCACCAACACGGGTGAAAATATGGTCGCAAACTCCAATTTCTGCCGATTCTGCCGGAACAAAAGAGCCGATTTGTGCCATTAAAGTAATAAGTGCAACTTGTCGCATATAGGTTGATTTACCTGCCATGTTTGGGCCTGTAATTATCGAAAGCCGGCTTTTGGGGGAAACTACTGTGTCGTTTGGAATAAAAGTGTTTTTTGTAAGTTTTTCAACAACAGGGTGACGACCGTTTTTAATATTTATTGCGTTGCTGTTATTGACAATTGGTTTTACATAGTTATTTTTCTCGGCAGCTTCCGCCAATGATTGAAGGGTGTCAAGGGTTGCAAGAACTTGGGCAGTAAATTGGATACGGGCTATTTCGTCAACAATTTCCCGTCTAAGTTGGTCAAAAAGTTCAAATTCTAGGGTTATTATTTTTTCGTCTGCACCAAGAATTGTTTCTTCAAGGTTTTTTAGCTCCTCTGTTACAAAACGTTCGCAGTTTGCTAGTGTTTGTCTTCTAATATAATGTGCCGGTACTTTTGAAAGGTTTGTTGTTGTTACTTCAATATAATAACCAAAAACTCTGTTGAAGCGTACTTTAAGGCTTGTGATACCTGTTTGGGATTTTTCTCTTGCTTCAAGCTCTTCAAGTACACTTTTGGCATTTAACTTGATGTCCCTTAACCTATCAAGTTCCTTGTTAAATCCATCTTTAATCATATTTCCTTCACGCACAGTTGGAGGCAAGGCTTCACCAATGGTAGTATTAACTTTTGAATAAATATCTGCAAGGTCGTCAAATGTGCGGCGTATTTCGCTGTTTACTAAGGTTTGGGTATTTTTTATTAAGCGTTCGATTTGCGGCAAAAGTTTTAAACTATTACGCAAAGCAGCCATGTCTCTTGCTGTTCCATAACGTGTGGAAAGCCTTGACATTACTCTTTCAAGGTCGTGTATACCGTATAAATACTCACGAAGTTCGGCACGTTCGATTGGCATTTGCAGCCATTCTTCAACAGCGTTTAAGCGTTTATTTATTTCCTCTGTTGACATGAGGGGCATGTCTACCCAGTTTCGTATAACTCTTGCACCCATTGCAGTTTTTGTTTGGTCAATCACCCAAAGCAGTGAACCACGTTTTGTTTTGTCCTTTGATGACATGGTAAGCTCGAGGTTTCGACGGCTTGAAGCGTCAAGCAGCATATTAGCTTTGCGGCTATATAGCTTTACTTTTGTAATTTGACTCAAAGCATTTTTTTGAGTGTCTGTAAGATAAGTAAGTAATGCACCGGCTGCTTGAACTTCTGCCGAGCCTTCTGTAATCCCAAAGCCTTCAAGATGCATTGTTCCAAAGTGTTCAAGTAAAATTTTATAAGTGTTTGCAGCATGGAAAGTCCAAGCCGGGGTTGTTGTCGCTTTAAACCCTGTTACATTTTCTACGACACGTACAAGCGGAAAATCCTCTGCTACAATAATTTCTGCTGGGGCAAGGCGGACAAGCTCATCAACCATTTGCTGCTCATCACGTCCGGTAATTGCCGTTGTGATAAAAAGCCCTGTTGTAATGTCAGCAGCGGCAAGGCTCATGCGTTTTTTGTCATAGTAGATTGCTACAATATAATTGTGCCGCCCCTCTTCAAGAAAGTTTGCATCTGTGATTGTGCCGGGAGTTACAACTCGAACAACTTCACGTTTTACCAGTTTCCCGGGTTTTGCTTCCTCAACTTGGTCGGCAATGGCTACATGGTATCCTTTTTCTACTAATTTATTTATATATCCTTCAGCAGCATGGTGCGGTACTCCACACATTGGGGCTTTTTCTGCTTGCCCACAATCACGACCTGTAAGGGCAATGTCAAGCTCCCGTGCCGCAGTTTTTGCATCTTCAAAAAATATTTCATAAAAATCGCCTAAGCGGAACATTAAAATTGAGTTTTGGTGTTGCGCTTTTATGGTCAAGTATTGTTCCATCATTGGGGTATATGCCATTTTGCAAAATTCCTTTCAAGTAGGGACGCTGTCCCTACAACCCTGCCATTCCATCGGGCAAAGCCCGATTACATTTCCTTCGGGTGCTAGTGTATTTCCTTCGGTGCTATTGTTTTTCCTGTTACGTAAAATGTTTTTGCTGATGTTATTTCTACATTTATTATGTCGCCCGGGTTAAATGATTTATCACTTGTAAAGTGGACTAACGTGTGGTCATCTAATCGTCCCTTGTTTTCCTCTTCAACCATAACTTTAAAAACTTTGCCTACTTTATTTTCGTTTATGCTTTCCATTATGGGGTAAAGGGTTTCTGTCAAGCGGTCAAAGCGATGGTTTACTTCTTTTTTAGGTACTAGGTCTTTGCGTTTTGCAGCAGGCGTGCCGCTTCTTTTTGAATAGATGAAAGTAAAAGCACCACTAAATCCTGTGGTTTTTACTACTTCAAGAGTGTCTATAAAATCTTCTTCTGTTTCACCGGGGTAGCCTACAATGATGTCGGTTGTTAGTGCTATTTCCGGAATTTCTGTTTGGATTTTTTTGACCAAGGTTTGGTACTTTTCCTTTGTATACTTACGGTTCATGTCTGTTAAAACCTTTGTGCTGCCGGATTGTAAGGGAAGGTGTACATGCTTGCATACATTTTTTAAATCTTTAATTACACTAATAAGTTCGTCAGAAAAATCCTTTGGGTGGCTTGTCATAAAACGGATTCTTTTTATTCCATCAATTTCACTTATCTTACGTAAAAGTTTCGGAAATGTAGTTTCTTCCAATAGTCCTTTGCCGTAAGAGTTGACATTTTGTCCAAGAATCATTATTTCCTTTACTCCGTCTTTAGCAAGTGACTTAATCTCGTTTATAATATCTTCCGATGGGCGGCTTTTTTCCCGTCCTCTTACATGTGGCACTATACAGTAGGCACAAAAATTATCGCAGCCAAACATGATGTTTACTCCGGCTTTGTGAGGATAATCACGAACTGTTACAGGCACATCTTCAATTTCGGGCAACCCTTCATCCTCTGTTATATTGATTACTGGTTTGCCTGTTTCTATTGTCTGCCAAATAAACTCTGGCAATCGTTGGCGGTTAGATGTCCCAAAAACCAGGTTTACATATGAATATTTTTCTTCAAACTTTTTGGCAATTTCGCTTTGTTGTGTCATGCAGCCGCAAATACCAATGATTAGATTTGGACGTTTTATTTTTTCATTTTTTAAACGGCTTATATGTCCAAAAACTTTATCTTCTGCACTTTCTCTTACGCAGCAAGTGTTAAATAAAATAAAGTCCGCTTCTTCACTTGTTTCTGCTTTTTCATATCCAATTTGTAAAAGAAGTGCTGTCATTTTTTCCGAATCACGGCTATTCATTTGACAGCCATATGTGCGGATAAAAAACTTTTGACGTTTGCCTGTTTCATTAAATATTTTTTCGTTTTTAGCAGTCATTAAATATCTAAAATCTTGATGGTTTTTCAACTAAATCAGACCTTTTTACATAAATTTGTCTAAGTAGTATAACTTGCGTATAATAAGTATACAAGTAAAAAATTTAGTGAAAAAGGGAGAGTTTTTATGCCAAGTTTAAAAAAACTTACAACAAAAAAAGGCCGTGATGAGTGTGGCCTTTTTATTATTGAAGGTGAAAAATTTGTTGATGAAATTCCGGGGGATACAAAAATTGTTCAATACGCTGTCTCGGAAAGTTATTCAAATACTCACGACTTGTCAGGTTTAAGAAAAAGAGCAAGATGTGAGATAGTTAAGGATAATGTTTTTTCGGGTATCAGCTCAACAGTAACCACACAAGGGATACTTGCTGTTTGCGAAAAAAAAGAGTGGATACTTGATGATATTTTAAGCAGTGATGGTTTTGTACTACTGTGTGAAGAAATAAACGACCCGGGTAATCTGGGTACATTAATTCGCACTGCTACTGCTGCCGGGGCAAGTGGTATAGTTTTGACAAGCGGAAGCTGTGAGGTTTATAACCCAAAGGTGCTAAGGGCTTCTGCCGGTGCGGTACTTCGTTTACCTATTGTTTTTGATGTTGATGTAAGTGAAGTAATGAATAAACTAGACATGCCAATTTATGCTGCACATCCAAGAGGTGATATTCTTCCTTATAATGTAAACATGAAAGAAAAATTTTGTTTACTTATAGGAAGTGAGTCCCACGGTATTTCCAAAACAGCAGAATCCTTTGCAACAAAATTAATTAAACTGCCAATGACAAATGAGACAGAGTCATTAAATGCTTCGGTTGCCGGTTGTATTTTGATGTATGAAGCAGTTCGACAAAAAATTATTTAGAAAAATATTCACTAGCCAAAATATCCATGAAAACCAAATCATATTTTTTGTCCCCACGAATAATAGCTTCACGATGTACGCCTTGTTGTTTAAATCCTACTTTTTCATAAGACTTTATTGCACGCTCATTAAATGAAAATACACGCAAGTATATATTGTTATAATTTCGGTTCTCAAAACCAAATTTAAGCAAGAGTTTTAATGCGTCGCTCCCATATCCTTTACCCCAATAATCTTTCTCTCCTATTATTATCCCAATTTCGGCAGTACGGTTTATCGCATCTATTTTAAAAAAAGAACAGTTTCCAATAACCTTGTCACCATCTATGGTTACTATTGAAAAAGTATTCCCACCTTTTGAAAGAGAGTCAACGGCTTCTCTTTCCTTTGGCAGTGATATGTTTTGAGAATGGAAAGAAGTGAAGTTTGCAAGCTCGGGGTCATTTACCCAATTCATGAACGTATCAATGTCATCGTGGGAAATTGGAGAAAGGTAAACTCTTTCACCAACTACTCGTTTGTAATGTGCCATTAGAAATCCTCCATTATTATATTTTATTTTTTGTTTGCAATATAATCCTTAAAAGAGTATAGTTTAGTCACCAAAATCTTAGAAAATGTCAAGAGCGTGTATCTTCACCACTCTCTAAAAGTTTATTTCAAGGAGGTCAAAAAATGGACTACAAAACCCTAGCAAATGAAGCTATAAAAGCCCAAAAAATGTCTTATGCTCCGTACTCTAAATTTAATGTAGGTGCTGCTATACTAACAAAAAACGGCAAGATATATCAAGGATGCAACATAGAATCAGCTGCATATAGCCCAACCTGCTGTGCAGAGCGTACAGCACTTGTTAAAGCAGTATCAGAAGGTGAAAGAGAGTTTGCTGCAATAGCAGTAGTAGGCTCAGCCGAAAATAGTGAACCGGAGTATTGCTATCCATGTGGAGTTTGCAGGCAATTTTTAAAAGAATTTTCTCCGGATGATATGCCGGTTATAATTGTTAAATCAGAAGATGACTTTAAAGTCCATAAATTCAGCGAAATATTGCCTTATAGTTTTGGTCCTGCCGACCTGGGCGTTACTCCATAACTTCAATTTCCCCGGTAATCCTATCCACAAATTTATTAATCTTTTCAGTTATTTCAAGAGCTTCTTCTGCCATTTCTTTTGAAAGCTCAATATTTTCTTCACTTGGATAGTTTGTATCAAAATAGTAAGTTGTAAGTTGATATAAATCGCCACGGATATTTTTATCAACATCCACCTTAGCCAAATCACAAGCACGAACATATAACTTTGCAAGAGAATGAGTATGCAAAATATGCAAATCAGCATTTGTTCCATGGGTTTCAATAAAATGTTTTAACCGCTTTTCCACACTTTGTTGGCAAAATCGCCCACATGGGTCAAAATTACCGAGTGAGTACATGTCTTTTGCATACTTCATATCACGGTTTGAATACTCCAAATAGCTTATTGATGCCATAATACAACTCCTTCTTTTTTAATGTGTGTATTAGTGTTAAGGACTTTTGTTGCACTGTCAAGTGCCTTTTGTGTCGTAAAAAACAGGTTTACTTCAAATCTTGGGTCAACATCTTCTCCAAGTGAAAGAAGCATACCACGCAAGCGAGGGGTTAAACTTTCCTCCATCACAATTGCTATGTCAATATCAGAAGAAACTCTTGCCGTACCTCTAGCTTGAGAGCCAAACAAAATTATAGCTTCAACACCTTTAATATCCAAAAGCTTAAATTCATCAATATATTTTTTTAAAAAAAGAGTTATCTCTTGCCGCATGAAAAAAACTCATTTCAATTAAGTATAACTTACCATACGCTAAAATATAAGAAAAAGTCAAGAAAGAGAGTGCTTAAAAAAATGCGAATCTACGAAATCATTAATAAAAAGAAACGTGGGCAAGCCTTAACAAAGGAAGAAATCCGTTTTACTATAGAAGGATATACAAGTGGTTTAATACCTGATTATCAAATTTCACCACTAATGATGGCAATTTATTTTCAAGGAATGAATGTAGAAGAAACAACTGCTCTTACAATGGCTATGGTTGACTCCGGTGATATTGTTGATTTAAGCGGTCTTGGTGATATTACAGCAGATAAGCACTCAACCGGTGGAGTTGGAGACAAAACCACATTAATTGTTATTCCAATTGTAGCGGCTCTTGGCTTAACTGTAGCAAAAATGAGCGGCAGAGGTCTGGGGCATACAGGCGGTACGGTGGACAAACTTGAAGCAATCCCCGGTTTCCGCACAGCACTAAGCAGTGAGGAATTTTTGGGGATTGTAAAAAAACATGGTCTTTGTGTAGCCGGTCAATCCGGAAACCTTGCCCCGGCAGATAAAAAACTCTACGCATTGCGTGATGTAACTGCAACAGTTGACAGTACCCCGCTAATTGCTGCAAGCATAATGAGTAAAAAAATAGCCGCAGGGGCAGAAGTGATTTTACTTGATGTAAAAACAGGCAGCGGTGCGTTTATGAAAACTTTGGAAGATGCAAAATCACTTGCAACAGCTATGGTTGATATTGGAAAAGGTTGTGGGCGTAAAACAGCAGCATTAATTACAGATATGTCTGCACCGCTTGGTTATGCAATTGGTAATAGCTTGGAAATAAAAGAAGTGGTACAGATACTCGCCAATGATGTAGATGAAAGGTCAAAAGATTTGTATGAAGTAAGTGTTGCCCTTGCGGCAAACATGCTTTTTCTTGCAGGACGTGGAACAGAAGATGAATGTGCTAAAATGGTGGAAGAAGTAATAAAAAATGGCGAGGCACTAAAAAAACTTGCAGACATGGTAGAAGCCCAAGGCGGCAACCGATTGTATATAGAAGATGTTAATAGCTTTAAGCCGGCATCAACTATAAAAGAAGTGGTTTCGCCAGAAAGCGGCTACATCGGAAGCATGGACGCAGAAAGTATAGGAATTTCAGGCATGATTTTAGGTGCAGGTCGTGAAACAGCAGATGATGAAATTGACTATAGTGCAGGTATAATCCTCTACAAAAAAACCAGTGACTATGTAGAAAAAGGAGAAGTAATAGCTGCATTTCACACAACAAAATCTGAAACTATAACTGCCGCAACAAAAAAGTTTTTAGAAGCAATAACACTTGTTAGCAAAAAACCAGATGAACGTATTATGGTTTATCAAAAAATTGGTTTCAAATAAAAAAATATATTGGAGGAAACAAAAATGTCACTTGACGTGCTTTACTGGATAGGACTTGTCGGAGCTGCCTTAGCTATTGGCTTTGCTTATTTACAGCACAAAAAAGTAATGAGGTACAGCGAAGGAAACGAAACAATGGTAAAACTTGCAGCGGCAATTCGTGCCGGTGCAAACGCTTACTTGAAACGGCAATATGTAACTGTCATATGGTTTTTCCTTATAATGACAGTAATACTTGCTGCACTTGCTTACATTCCTTTGCTTATGGGGCAAGACTCAGGACTTGTAAACCCATTTATTCCATTTGCATTTTTAACCGGTGGTTTTTTCACAGGTCTTGCAGGTTTTATTGGAATGAAGGCAGCAACAAGTGCAAATGCACGTACTGCAAATGCTGCACAGGAAGGTTTAAACAAAGGTCTTAGAGTTGCATTTTCGTCCGGAACAGTTATGGGATTTATTGTAGCCGGTTTTGGGCTCTTGGATATTGCCGGTTGGTATCTAATTCTTGTTTACATTTTTGATGCATCAACAGAAGTTATTGCAACAACAATGTTGACTTTTGGTATGGGTGTAGCTTCTATGTCAATGTTTGCCCGTGTTGGTGGTGGTATTTTTACCAAAGCTGCTGATGTTGGTGCTGACCTTGTTGGTAAGGTTGAAGCGGGTATCCCGGAAGATGACCCAAGAAACCCGGCTGTTATTGCGGACAATGTTGGTGACAACGTTGGTGACGTAGCAGGTATGGGTGCGGATCTTTATGAATCTTATTCAAACGCTCTTGTTGCTACATTTGCAATTGGTGTTTCTGCAGGTTATGGAAGCTCGGGGCTGCTTTTACCAATACTTATTGCTTCAATTGGTATTGTCGCTTCAATTATTGGTACATTTTTTGTGCAAACAAAAGAAAATGCAGACCAAAAAACTCTGCTTCGTTCCCTTCACATGGGTACATTTGTTGCCGGTGGTATATCCTTAGTCACAGCACTGCCGCTTACGCTTTGGATTGCAAGAGAAACCGGTGGGTTGATGGAAAGCAATGCATGGGGCATATTTGCGTCTATTGCAATAGGTCTTGTTGCTGGCTTTATCGTTGGGCATTTTACAGAAGTGTTTACCTCAACAACACATAAGCCAACCAGAGATCTTGCAGAAGCTACTGAAACAGGTTCTGCCATGGTTATGATAGGTGGTTTGGCTCTGGGTATGAAATCTACGGCAGGACCGATTATAACCATTGCAGTTTCTACCATTTTAAGCTATATCATCTCCGGTGGTTTTGCAATCTTCCACGACGGTGCAGGCAGCTTTAATGCCGGACTTTACGGAATTGGGCTTTCTGCTGTTGGTATGCTTGCAACCCTAAGCATAACCCTCGCTTGTGACGCTTTTGGTCCTGTAGCAGACAATGCCGGAGGTATTGCAGAAATGGCACACCTTCCGTCAGAAGTTCGTGAAAGAACAGATGCGCTTGACTCACTTGGGAATACAACAGCCGCAACAGGAAAAGGTTTTGCAATCGGCTCAACAGCTTTTACAGCAGTAGCACTTCTTGTTTCATACGTAAACATGGCAGATGTCCAGCTTGCAGACCTGGGGCGAGAGTTAAACCTTGCAATAACAAATCCGCCAATGCTTGTTGGTTTATTCCTTGGTGCTACACTTTCCTTCGTATTTGCTGCTTTAACAATGACTGCAGTACACCGTGCAGCACAAAGTATGGTTAAAGAAGTACGCCGCCAATTTAGAGAAATTAAAGGTTTACTTGATGGTACAGGCACACCTGATTATGAAGCTTGTGTTGATATATGTACTCGTTCGGCTCAAAAAGAAATGCTTGCACCTGCTATCTTGGTTATTTTAACACCAATTGTTGTTGGTTTCTTCCTTGGTGTTGAAGGTGTTGTTGGGCTTCTTTCTGGTGTTATTGTTACCGGTTTCCCAATGGCTGTGTTTATGCTTTCTTCCGGTGGTGCATGGGACAATGCTAAAAAGTATATTGAAGGCGGTAAGCATGGTGGTAAAGGCAGTGACCAACACAAGGCAGCAGTTATTGGTGATACGGTTGGTGACCCGTTTAAAGATACTACAGGGCCTTCGTTTAACTTACTAATTACTCTTTCTTCTACTGTTTCTATTGTGTTTATTGGGGTAACAATTGCATTTTCACTTTGGCCTTAAAATAGTTCGTAATAAAATATTTTTAAGCTCAAGCTAAGTAAATAATGTTTTAGAAACAAAAGGGAAAAATTAGCACAGCCTCGCTAATTTTTCCCTTTTATTCTGTAATAAAAGATATTATTTCATTGCGTTAAATAGCTTACTCAAGTCTTTTCAGATAGCTTGCCGATGAGTGTAGGCTGTATAGTCGCTATCGGCAAGTCAATAATTCTGCCAATGTCTATATATGGGTTGTGCTGTGAAGGGCGGAAATAACTCTCAATGATTTTCACGTTTTGCTTGTATTTCTTCGCTTCTCAGCCATCGATTAAAGAACGTTCGTAACTCTGCTCCGAACGTGCGAAGCATATACAAATCAGAATCGTTTCCCTCCGCTTCGTCTTGTAAATGTTTTTGTATGAAATCAAAGACCTGTTCGTTTACCATGGGAGGGTCATAACGCATATAAGTTTCAATTTTATTTAGTTTGTTGAACTCAAAAACACCCGTTTTAATTGCTGTATATCTGCCTAAATAGCCTACGATAATATTAACGCAACCTCGCACCCCAAACTTTTCGTATAAAGCGTCTCCGTCTGTTTCGGCAAGCCATTCTTCTTTACTAAGAGCGTCTTCTATATAATCAGCCACAGTCGGCATTTTCAAGCTGGATAAATCAATTTCGCTATATACAACTTTCCCTTGTGTTTTCAAACGAGCCACTTCTTCTGTGTGTTCATATTCGTCATATGGCGACGAAAGGTGTTTAACAGGTATTACAACAGCACCAAATCCTTTTGGAATATTATACATTGTCGCATATTTTTCACCGAGTGCATCCATTTCTTCTTGTTTTACTGTTGCGTCATTGCTAACGATTATCAGCGTATCAATATCACTCTGACCCGGACGGTAATATCCGCCGCCGAGTGAGCCAATAACATAAAACGCTAAGATTCCGTCATAATTACTACGAATTTCGTCTAAAAATTCGTGGGCAATTTCCATTGCTTGCTTTTCACAAATAATAGCTCCATATAAACCCATTTAGCCCCCCAACACATTATTTGCTTTTTGCACGTACCACACTCGTGGTGGTACATAAGTGCGCCCATTGGATTTTGCAATACTGCTTATCGAACCCTCAGCCAGTATGTGCGTTATTTACACCCTTCACAGCGCACGTCCTAAGATTGCCTCGCAAGCCCCGCTTGTGCCCCATGAAACATAAGCAATATGAATGTCGTATGGATTCATCACCCATTCACAACCCAATCGTAAATTTCGGGATGTTTATCTTTGTCAACAATAGCGTTACCGTTTTTGTCTGCTTCAAGTTTTACTCTTGGGATACTCCGCTTTGCGATAGCCGCTGTGAGTTGCTCCTCTAATGAGGGGGCAACCACAGGCTGAAAAGGCAAACGCCGTTCGGCTATGATTTGCCTGTAAAACATATCTATAGCAGTGGTCTGGTCAATGCCCATGCGGTCTAAAAGCATAGTGGCAGTTTCCTTAACCGCACTATCAATTTTCACATTTACATTTGATTTAGTTGTTACCATGGAAATCACCTCAATATCATTATATTATAACTTCCATATTCATATCCATTGGCATATCTACAGTTCCGGATAACCCACTAAACTCAAACGCAACAGGCGCAGAAGCATCAGATATTCCACATTTTAAAGGGTTCATTGGGTCAAATCCACCTTCATCTGCATGAAAAAGCATATCACGTCTTATATAAATTCTTCGCTCTTGTTTATCACGCCAGCGACGACGCTTTTCTTCCGGGGTGTCTGTATTGCGTCTTGCCATCCGTTCTGCTTCAATGGCTCTTTCACGTCTTCTTATTGCAGAAATTTGCTGCTCTACTCTTGTGAGTAATAGCTGAATGTCAGCAAGTTTTGTGTCTCTTGCCCTTGGCTCAAGGTCACTTCCTGCAATTTCTGAAATTTTTGAAAGCAAACGCCCTCGCATTTCCTTAGCACGTGAAATTGTGTCCATGTTACTTAGGCGGACGACACCTGTTTGCCGCCTTCTTGTACGACGCTGTTCCTGCTGCTTACGCTGTGCATCATTGTGCATCTGAAAAAGTTGAGAGTTTTTTCGCTCAGTTAAAGTACGATTTATTTCACGACGTGATTTCCCTGAAAGGTCTATTGTCAACATGGGTTTCACCTACTTTAGATAAAGTTTTATAACCATTGTACAGTAGTTTGGATAAAAAATCTATACAAATACTATTTGACTCTGGAGTGACTCCAGGGTTTATAATTTCCGAAGAAGTCTAATAAAGCAAAGGAGCTGATTTTATGAAGCTAATACAACAACTTGAATATGGCGGAAACTGCTTA